>Ga0209640_10001103_pt1 | contig 22336 bp, 17 predicted proteins | sample RifCSP10_1_FD_184018 | JGI IMG/M metagenome (GOLD analysis project Ga0209640, IMG submission 184018) | Soil microbial communities from Rifle, Colorado - Rifle CSP2_sed 10_1 (SPAdes) (version 2) | ecosystem: Environmental > Terrestrial > Deep subsurface > Rock core/Sediment | place: Rifle...
CTACCACGCTTAAGGGCGCTGCAATTCTGACGCCCCTGGACCCTTCGAGCTATGACTTGGTCTGGATTTGACGCTCAGCGTCGTGCCATCGGCTGAGCATTTCTTCTTTGATTGTCCATTACATGCTGCGACTGCCGGTACATTTGACGGTATCTTACAGACGCGTCAGACAGATATCGTATGTAAACAATTGGTTATTCCATCCATTGCTATAGATAAACCCTGTGCCAAAGAATCCCGTGGCCCGTCCCCGCGGGCCGCTCAACTAGCTGCGCCTTTCAATGGCCGCCCGTGCGGCGCGAAATCCAAAGCGCCACCAGCGCCAAGATCGATGCCGAAGCGCAGAAGATCAGCATCGGAAGCGCCGTCTCGACCGGATACGTGCTCATCCATTGCACGCAGATCGCACCGATCAGCTGTTGTGCGAAGCCGAGCAGGCTCGACGCCAGACCGGCGCTCTCCGGCGCCAGGCTGACGGCGCTCGCTGTCACGTTCGGCAAGGCGATGCCCTGACCAAATGCCATTGCGCCGATGGGCACGAACAGCCACAGCGGGTGCGCGAGCCCCGCGACGGCCAATGCGAGCGCGACCACCGTTGCCGTGGCTGAAATACGCACGCCGGTTCGTAACAGCGACTGCATCCCGCGCCGCGCGGCAAAGCGCGTCACGCTCCAGTTGCCGAGAAAGTATCCACCCGCGATGAGGAGAAACCAGGTGCCGTATTCGGTCGGCGGCCGGCCGAGCCCGGTGACCATGACGTACGGGGCGATCGAGATGAATACCAGGTACACGGTGAAGATGATCACACCCTGTAGCATGTAGCCCGCAAACACCGGTCGCTTGAGCAGCGAGGCTGCTTTGCTGAACATCGCGGCGATGTCGGGATGCCGTTCGACCGGCCGGCGCGTTTCCGGCAACAGCCGCCAGGCGACCCAGAGAATCACGACGCCGATGACCGCCATGAACACGAAGAGGCTCCGCCACCCGAAGGCCACGACCAGCAGTCCGCCGAGAAGCGGTGAGACGGTCGGCGCGATTACGATGACCATCGTCAGGTAGGCGATCATCTGCACCATCTTTTCGCGCGGATAGAGATCGCTCACGATCGCCCGCGACACGATGAGCCCGGCAGAACTGCCGAGCGCCTGGATGGCGCGACCGGCCATCAGCCAGTAGAGGCTGGGCGCAACCAGACACAGCAGCGTCCCCGCACAAAAAACCAGGATCCCGCAGAGGACGGCGGGCCTGCGGCCGAAACGATCCGAGAGCGGACCGTAGATGATTTGCCCGACGGCGAACGCCAGCAGCGAGATGCTGAGCGTGAGCTGCACCTGCGGCACGGGCGCGTCGAACGCCTCGTGCACCGCCGGAAGGGCCGGCAGATAGATGTTGAGCGCGATCGGGCCCGCTGCACTGATGGTCGCGAGCAGCGCAAGGGCCACGCGATCGGAGAGCGGTCGATCAGGCTGGGCGTGCGATGCGTCCGGCCTTCGTGGACTTGCGGCCTCGCTCACGCGTCGATGCCGCCGACGCACACATACTTGAGCTCGGTGTAGTCGAGGATGCCGTACTTCGATCCTTCGCGGCCGATGCCTGATTCCTTCACGCCGCCGAATGGCGCGACTTCGGTGGAGATGATCCCGGTGTTGAGACCGACGATGCCGTACTCGAGCGCTTCCGACACGCGCCACGCGCGCGCCAGGTCACGTGTATAGAAGTATGCGGCCAGGCCAAACTCGGTGTCGTTCGACATGCGGATCGCGTCCTGCTCGGTCTCGAAGCGAAACAGTGGTGCAATCGGGCCAAAGGTTTCCTCGCGCGCGACCATCATCTCGGGCTTGACGTCGGTCAGCACCGTCGGCTCGAAGAACGTGCCGCCGAGTGCGTGCCGCTTGCCGCCCACGGCGACCGCGGCGCCCTTGGCGAGCGCATCGGCGATGTGCTCCTCGACTTTCGCCACGGCCTTCATATCGATAAGCGGCCCCTGGTCGGTGACACCCGCCAGGCCGTCACCGATCTTAAGCAGCGCCACCGCATCGACCAGCTTGCCGGCGAACTTCTGATACACGCCGTCCTGAACCAGCAGGCGATTCGCGCACACGCAGGTCTGTCCGGTGTTGCGGTACTTGCTCGCAATCGCCCCCTGCACGGCGGCATCGAGATCGGCATCGTCGAACACGATGAACGGCGCGTTGCCGCCGAGCTCGAGAGAAACCTTCTTGAGCGTGCCGGCGCACTGTGCCATCAGCCGTTTGCCGATCGCGGTCGAGCCCGTGAACGTGAGCTTGCGAACCAGCGGATTGGAAGTCATCTCGGCGCCAATCGGGTCCGCAGATCCGGTGAGCACGTTGAGCACGCCTTTCGGTATGCCCGCGCGGTGGGCGAGCTCCGCCATCGCCAGCGCGGAATAGGGTGTCTGGGTCGCAGGCTTGCAGACGAACGTGCACCCCGCGGCGAGCGCCGGGCCCGCCTTGCGCGTGATCATCGCGGCCGGGAAGTTCCACGGGGTGATCGCCACGACGACGCCGATCGGTTGGCGCAGCACGAGAATGCGTTTGTCCGGCTGGTGACCTGGGATCACGTCACCGTAGAGACGCTTGCCCTCTTCGGCGAACCATTCGATGAACGATGCGGCATAGGCGACCTCGCCCTTGGCCTCGGCGAGCGGCTTGCCCTGCTCGGCGGTCATGAGCGTGCCGAGATCGTCCTGGTTCGCCATCATCAGGTCGTGCCAGCGCCGGAGGATTACCGCGCGTTCCCTGGCCGTCTTTCGCGCCCAGGCCGGCAGCGCAGCGTGCGCGGCTTCAATCGCCGCGCGCGTTTCCACTGTGCCCATGCGCGGCACGGTGCCGAGTTTTTTCTGCGTGGCGGGATTGATGACATCGAGCGTTGCGCCACCGGCAGCGTCGCGCCACTCGCCGTCGATGTAGCACTGCTGGCGAAGCAGCTTGTTGTCTTTCAGTTGCATCGTCGTCACCTCTGCTCTACTCCCTCTCCCGCGCCTCGCGGGAGAGGGTGGGGGTGAGGGTGTCACCCCACGTGTTCTGCAAGAAACTTCAACGTCCTCTCGAGCGCCAAGCGCGCGCTCTCGGGATGGTAATCCGCTCGCTCCGTGCAATTGAATCCATGCCCGGCGGGATACGTATGAAAGATCCCTTCGCGGTGCCCCGCGCGAACCTGTTCCACCGTCGAGAGCGGAATTCCCTTGTCGTGCTCGCCGAAGTGATACATCACCGGGCAGCGCGGCCTGCGATCGAGATACTGCGTGATGCGGCCACCGTAGTAGGACACGGCGGCGGCGACGGGGCATTCACACGCGGCAAGGTAGGCGATCGTGCCGCCCCAGCAATAGCCCACGACCCCGGTGCGTCCTGCCTCCGCGGCACTCTGTACCGCGGCGTGGAGATCGAGCAGGGTCTGCTCGAGCTTGAGGGCCGCCGCGTAGTCGCGGCCCTTCGGGAATTCGGTGTAGGCGAGCTCGACGCCCGGCTCGACGCGATCGAACATGGCTGGCGCGATGCTGAGGTATCCGTGGCCCGCGTACTGGTCGACGACGTCGCGGATGTGACGCGTGACGCCGAAGATCTCCTGCAGGATGACGATCCCACCGCGCGGCTGGGCCTTGGGCCGCGCCCGATACGCCGTGAAATGGTGCCCGTCGCCGGCCGTCAGTTGAACGGTCTCACCCATGAATCTCTCCGCGTGGGGGAGCAACAGTTTGCCCGCGCCACAGGGAGAAGGCTACTCACGCGCGTCAGGCTTTGACGACCTTCTGGTCAATGGCGCCAAACAGGCTGCGGCCCTGAGCGTCGAACATCTCGATGCGCACCTGGTCGCCGAACTTGAGGTACGGCGTGCGCGGTTGGCCTTCGGCGATCTGCTCCAGCATGCGCTTCTCGACCAGACAGCTCGAGCCTAAGCTGCGATCGAGGTTCGATACCGTGCCGGAGCCCACGATCGAACCGGCGCGCAGCCGCCGCGTGCGTGCGGAGTGCGCGATCAGGTGCGGAAAATCAAAGGTCATGTCGACCCCGGCATTGGGCCGGCCGAAGGGTTCGCCGTTGATGTGGCTCACCAGCGGCAGGTTCACTTTCCCGCCATCCCACGCATCGCCGAGCTCATCGGGCGTCAGCGCGACAGGGGAGAACGCCGTCGACGGCTTTGACTGGTAGAAGCCGAACCCCTTCGCGAGTTCGGCTGGAATCAGGTTTCGCAAGGACCAGTCGTTGACCAGCATGAGCAGTTTGATATGACCGCGCGCCTCATCGGGCGTCACGCCCATCGGGACATCGTCGACGATCACGGCCACCTCGGCCTCGAGATCGATGCCGAACTCCTCGCTCGGCATGGGCACGTCCTGGGTCGCGCCGAGCAGATCGTCCGAGCCGCCCTGATACACCAGGGGATCGGTCCAGAAGGACGGCGGCATCTCGGCACCACGCGCCTTACGCACGAGCTCCACGTGGTTCACGTACGCGCTGCCATCGACCCATTGATAGGCGCGTGGCAAAGGCGCGGCGACCTTGCTGGCGTCGAACGGGAATACCCCGCGATCGTTGTCGCGTTCGAGCTGCTCGAAGGCCTGTTGGAGCCGCGGAGCCGAGCGCGACCAGTCGTCGAGGGCCGCCTGGAGGCACGTGGCGATGTGGGGGACTGCAGTCGCGCGCCTGAGATCGCGGCTCACCACGATGAGCCGGCCGTCGCGCGTCGAATCCCTGAGGCTCGCGAGCTTGATGTCAGCCTCCGGATCCGCCCTTCCAGCTGTCGACGTACTCCTTGAGCTCCACCGCTTGCGCTGCGGGCGCGACGTCGAGCGCGTCGCGCGTATCGATCATTACAGCGATTTCGTCCGTGGCGCTCTTAGGCTGCTTGAGCACGTTCTTGAGCGCCTTGGGGTGAGGCCCGTGCGTGAAGCCCGCCGGGTGCAGCGTCATCATGCCCGGGTGAATGTTGTCGCGGCTGAAGAAGCTCCCCGCGTGATAGAAGATCATCTCGTCGTAGTCGTCGTTGTTGTGGAAGAACGGCACTTTCATCGCGCCCGGATCGGATTCGAAAGGCCGCGGGACGAAAGTGCAGACCACGAAGCGACTGCTGACGAAGGTCGTGTGTGCCGATGGTGGCAAATGGTAACGATGGCTCATGAGCGGACGGATGTCGCGCACGTTGAGCCGGATCACGCTCAGGTCGCCGTGCCAGCCCACGGCATCCAGCGGATTGAACGGGTACGTCACCACCGATATCTGTCCGCGACACTTCACGCGCACCGACCAGTGCTGCGTGTCGCTCTGTTGCGCGCGGAACGGCTCGTCGATCTGCGGCGCGTCGAGAACTGCAGGATCGAAGAGGGCATGCGGGCCAAGCAGTCCCTTCTCGGGCAGCGTGTAGCTCGAATTAGTCGCTTCGACCAGGAGCGCGCTCAGGGGCTCCTTGCATTCGAGACGCCACATCGTTCCCCGCGGCAGCACGATGTAGTCGCCGATGCCGAATGACAGGTGGCCGTAGTCGCAGAAAAGCTCGCCGCGGCCCCGGTGAACGAACAGCAATTCATCGCCGTCCGCGTTGCGCGCCAGGTGTTCCATGGCGCCGCTCAGGGTCCAGAAGCGGATGCGCACGGCCGCATTGTGCGCGACTTCAGTGGCGTCCCACGGCGAAGCGGCGGGGCGGTTGATCCTGGTGAGATCAAATGCGTGCGGTCGCAACGGTCCCTGGAAATCGACCCAGCCGGTGGGCGGGTGCCGGTGATAGAGATGCGCCGCCGGTCCGAAGAATCCTTCCTTGCTGATCTCGCGCTCGTAGGTTCCTTCGGGCAGATCGGCGTGCGCCTGGCGCGAGGACTGCCCCTCGACGCGCGGGAAAGTGATGTATCGTTTCATGAGGGCTCCCGAATTCGGCTACGGCGGATGTCGTTGTGGTGCTAATTTAGTTTCAAATGAAACTGTCGGCAAGGTTCCAAGCGCGCCGAGTCGTGGCTTCGCGGGCAACATTTGACGGACTGCGTCGGTCACGAGCTCGAGCTTTGCAACGACGGCCGAGGAGCTGGGTCCGCGATGCGACTGCGGCTGTGGCACGAGGTGTTTCTGCCGTCACGTGATGGCGAGCACTCCTTCGAGTACCTGGATTGCCATCCCAACACTGGCTTGCTACCGTTTGTGGCGCCAACGGGACTTGGATGAGCTGCACCGCCATCCCGCGCCGCTGTCGCCTTCGTGCGTCAAACAATTGCGATGCGCACACTGCTGTCAACAAATGGTGTTTCTGCGAGGGAGCCGGCATCTTACTGTGTCCCCGCACCCACCGTGCTGAGTGCGCTCCCGACGGGTAGCCTGGTCCCGGCCGGTCAATCCTTTGTTCCGGGTGGGCAAAGCAGTCGCACCTCGATTCTGATCGACGCGACGCGAAACGATGCGTGAAGGCTGAGATGGAGGCGGAAAGATCATGAAGAACCTCTCACCACGGTTGCACCCGCTCAAGCGGGAAGACGTGCCGGAGCTCGAAGAGTACTTACGTACCTTCGAGCGGCGCATGGGCTTCGTGCCGAATAGCATATTGACCATGGCGCGCCGGCCCAAAATCGTTAAGGCGCTCGCAGCGCTCGGACAGGCCATCTACGACGTCGAAGGTGGGGTGCTGCCAATGGGCCTCAAGAGCATGGTGGCCGAGCTCTCGAGCCGCTCGACCGGCTGCCTGTACTGCCAGGCCCATTTCTCGACCAACATGAGTCGGATGGATGTGGCGGACGAAAGGATAGAGGCACTCTGGGAATACCGGACAAATAATCTGTTCAGCGCTGCGGAGAAGGCAGCCTTCGAGTTTGCCGTAGCCGCCTCGATGGTGCCGAATGCCGTCACTGACGATCACTTTCTGGAATTGCGCCAGCATTACACCGAAGAACAAATCGTTGAGCTGCTCGCCACGATCGGCTATGTCGGCTACCTCAACCGCTGGAACGACTCGATGGCGACTCCGCTCGAGGACTTCCCGAGCCGCTTTGCCAAGGCGCGCTTTGGTGAGCGCTGGGACAAGGGAAAGCACGATCGCTAAATGGGATTCCTTGTGAGTGACTGTCGTCCAAACCCTGGCGCATCAGTCAAGTGGTTGTGGAGCCCGCGACTTGGACGCCCACTGCGGCTTGCGAATAGACCCCAGCACTCCTGCTCTCATTCACTGTTGTCGTTGCAAGAACCAGGGACGAGTCGAGCGAGTTCAAGATGACCTCGCAATCCAGGGAGCGCGAACGGCCTCTTCTGTTGCGGATTGACCAGTCACTGAGCAATGCGGGTGCCAACCGGGCCCTTCCCGCTATCGCTCCAAGATCGCGGTGACGCCCATGCCGCCGGCGGTACAGACCGATATGAGGCCGCGATGCGCGTTCTTCTGCTCGAGCAGCTTGGCAAGTGTCGCCACGATGCGCGTGCCGGTCGCCGCGAAGGGGTGACCAATGGCGACACTGCCGCCCATCACGTTGAGTCGCGCGCGATCGATGCGGCCCAGCGGCTTCGAAAGACCCAACCGGTCGCGACAGAACTCCGGCGATTCCCACGCCTTGAGCGCGCACAGCACCTGCGCGGCAAAGGCCTCGTGGATCTCGTAGTAGTCAAAGTCCTGCAGCGTGAGCCCCGCATCGCTCAGCATGCGCGCCACTGCATAGGCGGGCGCCATGAGCAGGCCTTCCTTGCTCACGAAATCAACCGCCGCCACCTTGCCATAGCGCAGATACGACTGGACCGGAAGCTTGCGCGCGCGCGCCCACTCCTCGCTCGCCAGCAGCACCGCCGAGGCGCCGTCGGTCATCGGCGTCGAGTTCCCCGCCGTGAGCGTGCCGGCGCCGGTGAAATCGAAAGACGGCTTGAGCGTGGCCAACCTCTCGATGCTGGTGTCGCGGCGGACGTTGTTGTCGGCCTTGATCCCCTGGAACTCGATGACCAGGTCCGAGTAGAAGCCCGTCTCGTAGGCCGCGGCCGCGCGCCGGTGGCTTTCGTAGGCGAGCTCATCCTGCTCCTCGCGGGTCACTTTCCACTGCTTCGCCATCAGTTCGCAGCTCTGGCCCATGCTCAAGCCCGTGCGCGGCTCGACGACGCCGGGTAGAACGGGTTTGAAATGACGCGGCCGCAGACCGAAGAATGGCTTCACTCTCTCCATGAACGTGCGACCGCGAAAACTCCTGAGCAAGAGCTGCTGATAGTCGCGCGAGAAGACGACCGGCGGATCGCTCACTGTGTCGACGCCACCCGCGATGCCAGAGTCGATCTGGCCGAGTGCGATCTTGCTGCCGATGATGATCGCCGTCTCCAGGCTGGTGCCGCAGGCGCGCTGCAGATCGAAGCCCGGTGTTTCAGCCGCAAGTCCGCAACCGAGCACGCTCTCGCGCACCAGGTTCCACTCTTTCGAGTGCTTCATTACGGCACCGGCGCCGACGTCGCCCAGCCTCTCGCCGCGCAGGCCGAACTTGTCCACCACGCCCTTGAACGCGGCGGTGAGCATGTCCTGGTTGCTCAGGTTGGCGTAGGCGCCGTGTGCGCGTGCGAATGGAATGCGCGCCCCGCCGATGATGGCGACGCGCCGAACCTGTGAACCCACGATCATGATCGTCCTCCGGGGAGCATTGTGCTCACGTAGAATGCCACCCAAACCCGGCTCCCGCTAATCGGCCGGCATTTCGCCGGGCTTCCGCGTGTTCGCTTCGCCCACAACCGCGTCGTTTCGTCAACGCTTCCGCGCCGATGCACGCGCGATCCTGCGATTGGCCGGGCTTTTGATAGCCAACTACCTTGCAGTTGCTGGAATGAGTTTCACCGACACGGTGATGGCTGGGCAGTTGAGCGCGCGCGACCTCGCCGCCGTGGCGATCGGCATCGCGCTGTGTGGCGGATTCATGGCCTGGTCGGCGGTCGCCATCGTTTTCCTTGGTGAGCACATCGCGGCGCTTTATACGCAGGATGAAGGGGTTCGTACCGTTGCCGCGGGGCTCTTGCTGATGGCTGCTATCTTCCAGGTCTCGGACGGATTGCAGATCGGCAGCGCCGGAGCGCTGCGGGGGTTCAAGGATGCGCATGTTCCGATGCTGCTGGCGCTGTTCGCGTACTGGGTCATCGGCTTCCCGCTGGCCTATGGACTTGGAGTAGCCCGGAGTCTGGGACCTACCTTCATCTGGGTCGGCCTGATCGCTGGATTGACGGCCTGCGCAGCGCTGCTCAATGTGCGCTACTTCGTGATCTCCGGACGCGCGGTGACGGCGGGCTCCGCCGCGACGACTTGAACCGCAACGGGACTATCCATGAGATTCAACTATCGTTTATTCGTCATCGCGCTTGCCTGCGCGCTTCAGTGGACAACGTCCGCTGCCACGCCTTCCGCGGGAGACGCGGAACTCAGCCTAATTGTCGAGGCGTATTTCGAAGCCAGCCTCGCGCTCAACCCGGTCTTCGCAAGCCAGATCGGCGACAACCGGTTCAACGATCAGATTGCGAATGACATCGGTCCGCAGTGGCGCGAGCAGGCGCTCGCCACCGAGCGCAGATACCTTGCCCGGCTCGCAGAGATCGATGTCGCCGCGCTCTCGCCGCAAGCGCGGCTCACCTATGACGTGTTCAAGTCGCGCCGCGATCTCAACATCGAGGGCTTCAACTTCCCGCGGCAGCTCTTGCCCATCGACCAGTTCAACAATCCGACAGCGGATTTCGCCATCCTCGGTTCTGGCGCCGGCGCGCATCCGTTCGCAACGCTCAAGGACTACGAGGACTTCAGGCATCGCATGGCTGATATGCAGGTTTGGGTTGATCAGGCGATCGCCAACATGCGCGACGGTGTGAAGGCCGGCATTACGCAGCCGCACGCAGTGGTGGAAAAAGTGCTGCCGCAGCTCAACGCACTGGCTGCGGCGCGCCCGGAAGACAGCATTTTCGAGCAACCGCTGCGCTCTCTTCCGCGCGACATCGACGCCAGGACACGCGAACGGCTGGCCGCGGATTATCGGGCCTCGATCGCGACGACGCTGGCGTCCTACCGTCGCCTGTACGACTACATGAGCACCGAGTATCTGCCCGCGACGCGTACTACCGTCGGTTGGTCGCAATTGCCGGGCGGGAAGGACTGGTACGCGTTCCTGGTCGCCGCCTTCACGACCACGCGCATGCCGCCGGACGAGATCCACGAGCTGGGATTGCGCGAAGTGGCGCGCATCGAGACCGAAATGAACGCGGTGCGCGAGCAGGTCGGCTTCGAAGGCGATCTCAGGGCGTTCTTCCGCTTCCTGAAGGAGGATCCGCGCTTCTACTACGAGACTCCTGATGAGCTGCTCGCCGGGTATCGCGACCTGAAGCTGCGGATCAACGCGCTGCTGCCGAAGATGTTCGCCGACTTTCCCAAGGCGGACTACGAGATCCGCGCCGTCGAACCGTTTCGCGCGCAGTCCGCCGCAGGGGCGTTCTACGAGCGGCCTTCCGCGGATGGCAAGCGGCTCGGCATCTTTTACGTCAACACCTTTGACTTGAAAGGACAGCCGAAGTACGGGATGGAGACGCTGTCACTGCACGAGGCCGCGCCTGGTCATCACTTCCAGGTGTCGATCCAGCAGGAGCTCACCGGCCTGCCGCGCGTGCGGCGCTTCGACTTCTACACCGCTTATGGCGAAGGCTGGGCGCTTTACTGCGAGTCGATCGGTAAAGAGCTGGGCCTGTTTACCGATCCGTACCAGTACTACGGCCGCCTCAATGATGAAATGCTGCGCGCCATGCGCCTGGTCGTCGATACCGGCGTGCATGCCAAGGACTGGAGCCGCGAACAGGCGATTCGCTACATGCTCGACCACTCCTCGCTGGCCGAGAGTGACGTGATCGCCGAAGTCGAACGCTACATCGCCTGGCCGGGGCAGGCGCTCGGTTACAAGATCGGGCAGCTCCGCATCAGCGCCATGCGCGCCCGGGCCGAAGCGGCGCTGGGGCCGAATTTCGACGTGAAGGCATTCCACGGGGTCGTCCTGCGCGACGGCGCGCTGCCAATGGACGTGCTCGAGATGAAAGTCGATCGCTGGATCAACGACACCAGAAGGGGAGTCCGATGAAGTTCGTCCGTGTCCTTATCGTCATCGCATTTGCGGTGCTCTGCGCCTGCTCCGACAAACAGGCGGCGTTAACTGAGGGTGAGCAAGCAGCGCTTGCACAATCCGCCGAGCAGCGGCTCACGCAGCTCGTCGAGCAGTACTGGGAGGAGTTTCTCGTCCTCAACCCGATCGCGGCGACCTTCTACGGGGACAATCGTTACAACGATCGGCTTGCAATCGACATCGGTCCGAAATACCTGGCGGATTCCCTCGCGCTCGACCAGAAATACCTGGAGCAACTCAAGAGCATCGATCCAGCCGCGCTCTCGGGACAGGCGCGTCTGACCTACGACATCTTCAAGCTCGACCGTGAAATGTCGATCGAGGGCTATCGCTTTCCGAACGAGCTCTTGCCGATCAACCAATCCTTCAGCCTGCCGTCGCTTTTCGCGCAGATGGGCGCCGCCAGCGGCGTGCAGCCTTTTGCGACGGTCAAGGACTACGACGACTGGTTGAAGCGCGTCGCGGACTTCGTGGTCTGGGCCGACCAGGCAATTGAGAACATGCGAGACGGCGTTTCAAGAGGCGTGGTCCAACCGCGAATCGTGATGGAGAAGGTATTGCCGCAGCTCGAGGCCATGCTGGTCAGCGATCCGACGCAGAGCGTTTTCTACCGCCCGGTCGCGCAGTTTCCCGAAAACTTCAGCGCGCAGGATCGCCAGCGGCTCACCGCTGCACTTACCAAGGCGATCGGCGAGCAGATCGTCCCCAGCTATCGCCGGCTGCACACCTTCGCCCGCGACGACTACCTGCCACGGACGCGCGCGACGGTCGCATTAACGAGCCTCCCGCAGGGTGCGGAGTGGTACGCCTACCAGGTGAAGCTGCAAACCACCACGAACCTCACGCCCGAGCAGATTCACGAACTCGGGCTCAAGGAGGTCGCGCGCATTCGCGGCGAAATGGATCGGGTGATGCAGCAAGTCGGCTTCAAGGGCGATCTGGCCGCGTTCTTTGCGCTCCTGCGCAGTGATCCACGCTTCTACTACACGACCCCGGACGATCTCCTGAATGGATATCGGGCGCTGAAGGATCAAGTTGCGGCAGCAGCGCCGAGCCTGTTCGCCATCCAGCCGAAGGCTGATTTTGAGATCCGCGCCGTGGAGGAATTTCGTGCCCAGTCGGCTGCCACCGCTTCCTATCGGCCCGCGACACCGGATGGCACCCGCCCGGGCGTGTTCTACGTCAACACATTCGATCTCAAGTCGCGGCCACGCTATTCGATGCGGGCCGTCTATCTGCATGAGGCAGTTCCGGGGCACCACTTCCAGTTCTCGATCCAGCAGGAACTCGAGAACCTGCCGCGGTTCCGGCGCTTTGGCGGCTACACGGCGTACTCGGAGGGCTGGGGTCTGTATTCCGAGTCACTCGGCAAGGAGCTCGGTTTGTATGCCGATCCGTATGACCTCTTCGGCGCGCTGGGTACCGAGATATTCCGCGCGGTGCGACTGGTGGTCGATACGGGCATCCATGCGAAGGGCTGGAGTCGCGAACAGGCGATCGAATACATGTCGGCCAATGCCCCGGTGGGGCCGGCAGATGCCGTATCAGAGATCGAACGCTATATCGCCAACCCGGGCCAGGCGCTGGCCTACAAGGTCGGCGAGCTCAAGCTGAAGGACCTGCGGGCGCGCGCAGTTCAGAAGCTCGGCGACGATTTCGACGTCCGCGAGTTTCACACCCAGGTACTGATTGACGGTGCGTTGCCGCTCGCTGTGCTCGAGGCAAAACTCGACCGCTGGCTGGTGGAGCGCGCGCCCACCTGAGCCGTCACTCGAGATATCCGTATCCGAGGGTCTCGATGTCGACAAGCTCGCCGTCGTCGAAGCGCAGACGGCGCATGAGCTTGTGCGGACCGAAGTTGTAGGTCCAGATTTCGACCGTTACTTCGACCAGCGAGCCAGGTGCGGCCAGGATGGGTCGGCCGTGAAACCAAACGACCGGCTGGCGCAGGATCGAACGGGTTTCGATGTCGTCGGGCTCGCCGCATTTCGAGCGCACGTCGTAGCGGCTATCCCCCTCGTGGACCAGGCGCTGGCCACAGTGGAATGCAGCGGCCGGGAGGCTGGTCAGCAGCAGGCTAACGGCAAGGACAGCCCGGAAGTGCATAGGGCCACTCTAGCCCAATCCGCATGAACCCGCGATTAACGGGGCGGGCTGCGAAGGGCAGAACCCTTCGCAGCCGGATTGCTCGTTCCCTCGACCATCCCTGGGGTCGGGCGTCCTGCCCGGTATTTGCAGCCCTCATAGGGAATAGCGAGAAAACCGCCACCCGATGTTCAGGCTCCCTGTGGTTTTGTGCGGAGGCGCACACTCCCGGCGCCGGCGCGGGTCTTCACCTCCGGCACGGCCAGGATATGTTGCGTAACTGATACAGGCGCTTGCGATCAGTATACGAAGAGATTCGTTACGACATATAATCATCGCGCCTGCCCGGGGGAGCTACGCACATGAAGAGAAAGAGCGAGCTGCGCATCGTTCGTCCCACCAACGCCGAACTCAACATCCTGCGCGCCCTGTGGCGGCTCGGTCCGAGCACCGTTCGCCACGTGCATGAGGAACTTTCCCAGGACGATCGCAATCTGGGATATACGACCGTGCTCAAGTTCCTGCAAATCATGCTGGACAAGGGTCTGGTCAAACGGGAGGACTCGCAGCGGGCGCACGTCTATCGACCCGCCGTAAGTCGGGAACAGACCCAGCGGCAGCTCACGCGACAGTTGATCGATGGCGCTTTCGACGGCTCGCGCTCGCAGCTGGTGCTGCAAGCGCTCAGCGGCGCCGACCGGGTACGGCCGGAGGAGCTGGCCGAGATCCGTGCGCTGCTCGACAGGCTTCAGGGCACACAGAACAACTGACCGGACGCACGCGATGGTTGCAGCTGTCGCGGGTGAGAACGGAGGTACCCCATGATCGAGCTTGACTCGCCGACGCTTGAGCGGTTGGTCGCCACGCTCGGCTGGACGCTGCTGCATTTCCTCTGGCAAGGCGCTGTCCTCGGGGTGCTGTTCGGCATCTCGCTGGCGGCCGCCACCAATGCTTCCGCCCGCACACGGTATCGACTGGCGCTGTTCTTCATGCTGCTGCTGGCTGCGGCGCCCGTGGCATCTTTCGTGTGGCTGAGTCCAAGTGATGCCGGCTTCGCGGCGGGCGCAGTGGATGCCATCCCCACGACAACCGCGGTGATCACCGTCGCAATCAGCTCGTCAGTCGCGGACTGGCAGTCGCTGATCCATCCCTGGCTGCCATGGACGGTGTTGATCTGGGCTGCCGGCGTGAGTTTCATGACCGCTCGCCTGCTGCTCGAATGGCGCAACGTTTATCAGCTGACGCGCGTCGACGTCTCGCCGCTGTCGCCCGCATGGGAACAACGGGTGCGGCGCATGGTCGCCACTCTCGGCATGCGCACCGCCGTGCGGGCAATGCAATCGGCGCGCGTTCATGTGCCGATGGTGGTCGGATGGCTCAGGCCCGTGATACTCGTTCCCGTGAGCGCACTCACCGGCCTCACGACGTGGCAACTGGAGCTGGTCCTGATGCACGAGCTGGCCCACGTCCGCCGCTACGACCACCTGGTCAATCTGCTCCAGGTCGTGGTCGAAACCCTGCTTTTTTATCACCCGGTCGTACGCTGGGTGTCGCGAGTCTTGCGTCAGGAGCGCGAGCATTGTTGCGACGACCTGGTCGTGGCGCACTCGGGCGACGCGCTCGGGTACGCGCGAGCACTCACGGAGCTGGCGGGCGTGCAAAGTCTGAGCCTGCAGACCAGCGTGGCGAGTGACGGCGGTCAGCTCTTGTCGCGCATTCGGCGCCTCGTCGGCGCACGCAAGCCGCCGCGCGTAGCCGCCCACTGGACGATCGGCGTAATGCTCGCGATGGTGGCCGTAAGCGTCAGTGGCTTGCTGCAGCCGCTCGGTGGCAACCTTCGCGAGCGGCCAGCCGCACTCGCTTCTCGACCGCAGGTCGAATCGGCGGCGCCGTTCGAGAGCACGCCGCCCCTGATTCAGGCTATGCCGCTGGCACCGAATTTGCCGACGAAATCGCTCGAGCAGGAAGGCGACGTCAACTCGGCGACGCCTGCTGTCGTCGCCAGCCGGTCAATCAGCGAGCGCTTCGCCGCGGCACAATCCACATCGACGACGCCGGTCTCTGCGGCCGCGATCTCGAGTTCTGCGGCGGTGGTGAAGCCAGATTCCGTGCCCGCTTCGAGAATCGACTCGCCTGCAGCCGCGGATTCCGCCCACGATTCGGCGCAGTCAAGATTGGCCGCTGACACTGCCGTGCCGACCGAGGCGGTCGTGGTCACCGCCCCGATGGCGTCGGTTGCGGGCGGCAGCCCCGCCGCGGGATCCGTCGTCGATCGGGCGCGAATGGCGGCAGTTGACCGGGCGGCCATGGAAAATGGCGTGGAGCTCGTATGGCTGAATCCGCCCGTGGTCGGCGATCAGAGCGGTGCCGCGGCGCAAGCAAGTCCTGAGCGCGGCGACCTTTCCGGCGATAGCGACGGCTTCCAGCCGGCGCGCGCCATCGCGATTCTCCAGCCCCAGCCGGAGTTTCCCGACAAGGCGCGCGCAGACAGCATCGAAGGCTGGGTAACGGTGAGCTACGTGATCGGCCGCGACGGGCGCGTGTCGAACGTCGATATCGTCGCCGCACAGCCGCGCAATGTGTTCGAGTCGGCTGTTCGCCGGGCGGTCCGATCGTGGCGCTTCGAGCCGATGACCGTCGATGGCACAACCGTGGAACAGAAGAAGACACAGACCATCCGGTTCTCGCTGAGCGACGTGCAACCGGCCGATGCAGACGACTGCACGGTCAGCACCGGAACACGTATCTGCCGTCCCGCGGGACGTTGATCGACGATTCGATACGCCAGCCATTCCCGGCGATGATCGGGTGCTCCCGGCGTTGGGCGTACGCACTCGACCCTGTGTAGCAGATAATTCAGGGAATGACCGTTCCCTACGAGATCAGCATCGTCATCCCGACGCTCGCTGATGACGCCGCGCTGGCCGGCCTTCTGCGGCGCATTCGCGCCTGGCCGCGCCGTCCCCGCGAAATAATCGTCGTCGACGGTGACTCCAGCACCAGCACGCGTGCCCTGTGCGAGCGTCAAAAAGCCGTGTGGTTGCCCTCGGTGCACGGCCGTGGAGTGCAGCTGATGAAGGGAGCGGCGCACGCACATGGATCGACACTGTGGTTCCTGCATGCCGATTGCGAGCCGCACCCGGATTCGCTCACCGCCATCGCCATAGCCGTCGACAGCGGCGCGGTCGGTGGCTATTTCAGGTTCCGTTTCACCGGCCAGCGCCGCTGGTACAAGGCGCTTCTCGAGATCGCGATCCGATTGCGATGCCGGTGGGGCGTGCCGTACGGTGACCAAGGACTATTCGCAGAGCGCGAGAGCTTCGATGTGTGCGGTGGATTCACGCCGACACCGCTGTTCGAAGAGGTACCTCTCGTCAAGGCGCTGCGGCGGCAAGGGCGCTTCGAGGCCTTGTCACTTCCCATCGGGGTTTCGGAGCGGCGCTGGCAGCGCGATGGCTGGCTGCGACGGGCACTTTGCAATCGTCTGCTGGCGCTGGGTTACATGGTGGGACTCTCGCCGGCTCGGCTTGCGCGCTGGCTGGGGGCGTGACGGCTGCCCGGCCGGCGAAAACCGTTACCGGCACCAATGCCGGATTTCAGACGCGACTTCGCTCAAAGCCTCGACATCGTAGCTGCCTGCATCCGCAAAACGGAACGCAGTCGCGCCGCTGGGGTGCAGCAGCACCAGGTTGCCGCCGTATCCTTCCATGTAGGGCATTTGCTCGAAGCAACGGCCCTGTCGCTGCGGCAGCGACCAAAATGACATGCTGTAGAAATGCTGGCCGGCGGCGCTCACTTCTCCGGTGGGAAGGCCATGACCGCCATCGAACAGGGCGTCCCTGAGCCCTCGCTCGCTCAACAGCTGTACTCCCCCGACACGCCCACCGTCGTGGAGGAGCGTCGCGATCTTGGCGACGTCATCGACAGTCGGATAAAGCCCGATTCCCATCAGGGGAATGCCCGGCGCGGCGCCCGCTTCGAGCGTGTGCATCATGGGAAAATGCCGGATGCCGATCGGCTCGAATACCTCGCGCATCATCATGTCCCACAGGCGCGCATCAGCGCCCTCGCGGCGAACGAGGAATTCCTGCATGGCAGCCGAAAGCACGAATGTATGCGTGGTGTTGTAGCGGAAAACCTCGCCCGGTCCCCACGAGTAGTCGCCCTGGGCGAAGACGGCATCGAGCTTTAAGTCTTCACTGTCGCTGCTCGACCACGCGCCGAGCGTCACCGCGTTTTCATCGGCAAACGGATCGATGGCGTGGCGGTCGGGGTTGGCGTCACCCACTCCGGTCGCCATGTCGAGCACGTCGATGAATCGGACTTCGCTCCATCCCGGATGCCGCGCCGTGACATCGACGTAGTCGCGGATCTTGAGCGTGAGCACCTCGTCGCCGTACTTCTGCGCGAGCCTCAAGAGCGTCAGTGCCGCCCCCATCGACTTGGTGACCGAGAAGGCCCCATGCCGCATGAATTCACAGTACGGGTAGTCTCCGAGCCGCGTCGCACAGGGACGCATGTAAATGACACCGTCAACCACAACACCGCTGGCGCTCAGGTCATCCGAATCCAGCCCGCGAGTGAACTCATGCCACAAGGAGGCGTCGTGATGCGAACCGAGCGCCGACCAATCGCGGACCGGCGTGAGCGAGGCAATTTCGGCCTCGAATTGCGCGCGCAGTGCTGGCTCATCGGCCCTGGCGCCCGGCGTGTACGCGAGAGGCAGGCGGCCCCAGAAGTCATTGCGATTCCAGGACGCCGTCTCCTGCACGATCTGGAACTGCAGAGCCGAGGTCTGCGTGTCGTTGAAGAGAAACGTCGCCAGACCATTGTGCGCTTCATTGGTGTCGTCGCTCACGAGCACAAACGGGAACGATGCCCTCGACCACCCACCGTCGCCGGACTCCGCCCATGTCCGTCCTGGCGAAAGGATCACTCGCCAATGACTGCGGGTTCCGGCCCGAGCCAGAATGCCGCGCTCCACCGGTACGAGATAGTCGCCGACAACGAAGAAGTCAGCCGCAAAGCCCGGAAACCACAGCAGCCCGGTCTGACCGTAGTTGCTGTCAGTGGTGGTGCCGTGCATCGGCGCCTCTGCAACTGACAGCCGTCCCTGCAGCCCATGCGCCGCCGGCAGCGGCGCGCCGACCGGCATGTAGAAGCGATTGTCGATCGGTCCGGTCGCGTACGCGTCGACACGCAGCAGCTCGGCGAGGTCGAGCTCTGCGCGCATCGCGCCGGACGGTGGAGTCTGGGGGCCGGACTGCGGCGGACGCATTTCCAGGTTGTTCACGCCCGCGCCCGGTTCGCTTCCGCCGCACGCGCTCGACAGTACTGCAGCGAGAAGCGCGAGCAGCCGCGCCGGGCGCGCCCCCGGGAAATGTCCAGGCTGACGAACGCTGTCGGCCACTTGGGTCTTGTTCTTGCGGGCCGGTACGCGGGCTTGATGCGCTAGAACTGGCTGTCGGCGCAAGTCCTCTCGCCGCGGGCATCCGGCTCGAGCCACGCCGCGGTTCCCGTCGCCGGGAAGGGGTCCGTAAAGAGCACGGCAGCGTTTACGCAGCCTGCGTCGGAGCTCCACGGCATCTCCGCCGCTGACGGACGTCGTAGGCGATATCGGCGGATCTTCCGTGGGCGTCCGGCCAACGCCCTGGGTCGTCGTTTCATGCTGATTTTTCCCTGCTCGACGGTGCACTCAGGCTTCGGCGCGCAACGGCTCAGGCTCGGGCGCGCTGCTGCCCGGAGTACCGATCGGCGCGTGAGCCTCGACGCGATTGCGACCCTGGCCCTTGGCGCGATAAAGCGCGGTATCGGCCGCATGGATCAGTTCTTCGATCACGTAGATCCGATCCGGCATCGCAGTCGCCACGCCGGCACTGATCGTGACGCGATCCGCGACCGGCGAGACCGCATTTGGAATCGTCAGTCGCCAGATATTGCGGCGCAGCCGATCAGCGAACAGCCAGGCGCGTCGCGCCTCGATACCCGGCAGTACGATCGCGAATTCCTCGCCGCCGTAGCGTGCCGCGAGGTCGCCCGCGCGACGGAAGGTTTTCTCCACCGCTTGTGCCACGCGCTTGAGCGTGTCGTCTCCGCGGGCGTGGCCGTAGGTGTCGTTGTAGCGCTTGAAACCATCGATGTCGCACAGGATCAGCGACATCGGTTGGCGTTCGCGCAGCGAGCGGCGAACTTCGCGCGCGAGCACCTCGTCGAAATGTCGCCGGTTGGCAATCCCGGTCAGGCCGTCGATGCTGACCAGCTTCAGGAGCTGTGAATTGGCTTCCTGGAGCTGGATGCGGGTGGCGTTCAGCTCCTTGTTGCGGGCTTCGAGAATCGACGTGCGCTCGCGCACACGCTCCTCGAGCTGCTCGCGAGCAAAGTTCAGCGCGGCTTCCATGCGATGGCGCTCGGCAAGCTCCCGCTGCAGGTCGGCGGTGCGTTTCTCGACCTGGCTGCGCAACGCACGGTTCCAGAAGTAGAGCACGCCGACAGCGAGCAGGACGCTGGCCAGACCGGCCGCGGACCCGAGCCAGACAGCGGCGTGAGGCCCGAATGCATCGCGCAGAGCCGCGGCAGGAGCCGATGCAGGAAGTGCTGTGATCAACGCTGCCGCGCTGAGTGACGCGGCAGCCCATTGCAAACGCCTCGTCAAGGTAAGCGATCCCCTTTAGGTTCTACTTTGCGGATCCGACCTCTCGTGCGGCAGGATAGCGAGCGCGCAAAAAACCGATTGCGCGCGCCATCACAAATCGTCCGTGGTCTGAGAAACACGCCGAGCCCATATGTCAAAGCGAACTGAACGTTGGGAAGGCAGTCCCAACTCCTTGCCTTGACGCCCGTCCTTTGGCTCATCGACACTTCGCGCTCCGCGGATGAAGGGAACAACAGCATGACGGCCACGAGTGGCGGCCCGGCCCCGCAAGGGTTCGCGCACTTCCGCGATTTCTATCCTTTCTATCTGTCCGAGCATCGCGATCGGCGCTCGCGCCGGCTGCACGTCCTGGGGACTGCTCTGGTGATCTGCACGTTGATCGCCGCGCTGGCGACCGGCCGGCACCGGTGGCTGTGGATGCTGCCAGTCGTGGGTTACGGATTTGCGTGGGTCGGCCACTTCTTCTTCGAAAGGAACCGGCCGGCCACATTCCGGCACCCGTTCTACAGCCTGGCGGGTGATTTCGTGATGTTCAAAGACGTCCTCACCGGGCGGATCAAGTGGTGAGCAGGCCGCGGATCGATCGCCCGTTCGAGCGGCGGCTCGCGGGCCTGATCAACAGCGGCCAGAAAAACGTCCTCCAGGGCGGCCGCAAGGGAGTCGAGAGAGAGTCGCTACGCGTGACGGCGGATGGCGGCATTTCTCAGCAGCGGCATCCGCAGGCACTCGGCTCGGCGCTGACCAACGAGCACATCACGACCGACTATTCCGAGGCCCTGATCGAGCTCGTCACGCCGGCTTTCCGGCAAAGCTGGGAGCTGTTGCAGTACCTCTGCGACATCCACCAGTTCGTTTACCGGCACCTGCAACAGGAACTGCTGTGGACCACCAGCATGCCCTGCGCTCTCAAAGGCGACGAAAGCATCCCCATCGCGCAGTACGGTCGCTCCAACATCGGTTGCATGAAAACCGTGTATCGCCGCGGCCTCGGCTGGCGCTATGGGCGCACGATGCAGGCGATCTCGGGAGTGCATTTCAATTACTCCTTCCCCGAGCACTTCTGGCCGGTGCTCGCGGAAGTGCTCGAATCGCGCGATTCCGGCCAGAACTTCATTTCCGAAACGTACTTTGCGCTGCTCCGGAACTATCGCCGCTACGGCTGGATCGTGCTGTACCTGTTCGGTGTCTCGCCCGCGGTCTGCAAGTCGTTTCTTGCCGGCCGGGACGTCGTGCTGCCGCAGCTCGATTCCGGCACGTATTACGAGCCGCATGCGACCTCGCTGCGGATGAGCGACCTGGGCTATCGCAACAAGAGCCAGGCTGGCGTCAACATCTCGGTCAACAGCCTCGCCGAGTACGTGCGTGACCTGAAACGTGCCATCAGCACGCCGCTCCCCGAGTACGAGAGCATTGGGGTCAAGGTCGATGGCGAATACCGCCAGCTCAACGCCAACCTGCTGCAGATCGAAAACGAGTACTACAGCTTCATCCGGCCGAAGCGCGTCGCGCACTCGGGTGAACGCCCCACGAAGGCACTCGTGCGCGCAGGCGTCGAGTACATCGAGGTTCGCGCCCTTGACGTGAGCGCCTTCGATCCGGTGGGCGTCAATCGGAACAAGCTGCGATTCCTCGAGGCGTTCCTCGCGCTCTGTGTACTCAAGACGAGCGCGCCGCTCGCGCTCAACGAGGAGCTCGAGCTCGATGCCAATCACATCACGGTCGCGCGCCGGGGCCGCGAGCCCGGCCTCGAGCTGAAGCGCGACGGGCGCAACCACCCGATGCGCGCCTGGGCGCTGGAGCTGCTCGATGAGATGCGCGGCGTGTGCGAACTGCTCGATGCGGGATTGCCGGACGCGCCCTATGCGACGGCGCTCGCGATGCAGGCGGCCAAGGTGTCCGAAGTGGAGCTCACGCCTTCCGCACGGCTGCTCAATGAGATGCGTACCACTGGCGAGTCTTTCTTCCAGCTGGCGTTGCGCATGTCCGAAGCGCACAAGTCCTACTTTCTCGAGCTTCACCCGCCGAACGAGCAGCGCTTGGCCGAGTTCCGCAACGAGGCCGAGGAATCGCTGCGCGCGCAGGCGGCCATCGAGGCCGCTGACACGCTGTCGTTCGACGAGTACCTGCGCCGCTATTTCGCGGATTGACGCGGCGTGTCGCGATGAGCCCCCTCACTTCGCAGTCTGCCGGGACCAGCCCCGAGGCCTTCTTCTCTCGGCTCATCCACATTTCCCGACACGCAACGGACCGCATCGTGGGATCCAGCGTTGTAGTTCGCGGGATACGGCATCGCACTGCAGATGCAATCGAGAAAGACGGGGAAATCTGGACGAGCCGAGAGGAGAAGGCCTCGCCGAGGAAGCCTGCCGTCGTCTTCCTCCCCGACTTTTCCACGGTTCCCCGTCCTTATATGGACCCGCCCCCTGGTTGCAACGACATTCTTCGTTTGAGGCAGGGAAGGATTGCGACCTTATATCCGGCCATGTGGATGAGGTGTT
>Ga0209640_10001104_pt1 | contig 22322 bp, 24 predicted proteins | sample RifCSP10_1_FD_184018 | JGI IMG/M metagenome (GOLD analysis project Ga0209640, IMG submission 184018) | Soil microbial communities from Rifle, Colorado - Rifle CSP2_sed 10_1 (SPAdes) (version 2) | ecosystem: Environmental > Terrestrial > Deep subsurface > Rock core/Sediment | place: Rifle...
ACCGGCACGCTTCGAAGCTCTTGGACGGGAGCGCAGAGGGGTATCGGCCGGGACACGCGGGAGCCCCGACCGAGCGACCCTCCGACCCGGCCTTGCCGACCCGCTTAGGAGCGCTTGAACAAGCGTGGAGAGGGGAATCGGCCGGGACTCGCGGGAGCCCGACCGAGCGACCCTCCGACCCGGCCCCAGCGATCCGCGTGCAGGGCGCGTGAGCTAGTGAAAAGGGTTTAGCGCTTGGCGCGGCGCAGGGCGCGCGCCCGATCGAGCGCGCGGCGCTTCTTCTCGAACTCGCCCTCGCTGCGGTCGGGCAGCGCCGACGCCTCGGACAGACTTTTCGTCGGTGCCTCGGCCGGAATCGAGGCGGGCTCGCGCGCCTCCTCGGTCAAGAGCGTCAGCTTGTCGTCGACCATCTGGGCGAAGCCCCCCGAGACGAAGAGCGATCGCTTGGCGCCGTCCGCCGCCTCGACGCGCAGCAGGCCCGAGCCGAGCTGGGCCAGGAGCGGCGCGCGCCGCGGCAGGATGCCCATCTCGCCGTCGTAGGCCGGCAGGGCCACGAAGCGGGCCTCGACCGCGAGCACCTCGCGCTCGGGCGTCACCACGCTCAACCGGAAGGTCGCGGCCATCGTCTCAGGCCTGCGCCATCTTCTCGGACTTGGCCGCCGCCTCTTCGATCGCGCCGACGTACATGAAAGCGCCGTCCGAGAGGTGGTCCCACTTGCCGTCGCACAGCTCGTCGAAGCTGCGGATGGTGTCCTCGCGCTTGCAGTAGACGCCGGAGAAGCCGGTGAACTGCTCGGCGACGAAGAACGGCTGCGAGAGGAAGCGCTCGATCTTGCGCGCGCGGCGGACGACCTGCTTGTCCTCCTCCGAGAGCTCGTCGACGCCGAGGATCGCGATGATGTCCTGGAGATCCTTGTAGCGCTGCAGGATCTGCTGCACCTTGCGCGCCACCCGGTAGTGCTCCTCGCCGACGACGTCGGGCGCCAGGATGCGGCTCGAGGAGGCGAGCGGATCGACCGCCGGGTAGATGCCCTTCTCGGCGATCGAGCGCTCGAGGTTGACGGTCGAGTCGAGGTGGGTGAAGGCGTTGGCCGGCGCCGGGTCGGTGTAGTCGTCGGCCGGCACGTAGATCGCCTGGATCGAGGTCACGGCGCCCGACTTGGTCGACGTGATCCGCTCCTGGAGCTCGCCCATCTCGGTCGACAGCGTCGGCTGGTAGCCGACCGCCGAGGGCATGCGGCCGAGGAGCGCCGAAACTTCCGAGCCGGCCTGGGTGAAGCGGAAGATGTTGTCGATGAAGAGGAGCGTGTCGGCGCCGGTCTGATCGCGGAAGTACTCGGCCATGGTCAGCGCCGAGAGCGCCACGCGCAGCCGGGCGCCCGGCGGCTCGTTCATCTGGCCGAAGACCATGACGGTCTGGTCGATGACCGACTTGCCGGTGTCGCCGATCTTCGCCTCCTGCATCTCGAGCCAGAGGTCGTTGCCCTCGCGCGTGCGCTCGCCGACGCCGGCGAAGCACGAGTAGCCCGAATGGAAGCGCGCCAGCCGCGCGATGAGCTCCTGGATGATGACGGTTTTTCCGACACCAGCTCCGCCGAACAATCCGGCTTTTCCACCGCGGACGAGCGGACAGAGCAGGTCGATCACCTTGATGCCGGTCTCGAAGATCTCGGTCTTCGACGACAGGTCCTGGAGCTCGGGCGGCATCTGGTGGATCGCGCGCGTCGCGCGCGTCGTCACCGGACCGCGGCCGTCGATCGGCTCGCCGACCAGGTTGAAGACGCGGCCGAGCGTCTCGAGTCCGACCGGCACCGTGACCGGCGCGCCGGTGTCGAGGATCGACTGGCCGCGCCGGACGCCGTCGGTCGAGCCGAGCGAGATGGCGCGCACCTGGCCGCCTCCCAGGTGCTGGGCGACCTCGCACCAGAGCACCTCCCGGGTGGTCTCGCCGAGCACGGTGCGCTCGACGTCGACTTTGAGCGCGTGGTAGAGCGCCGGCAGGTGCGCTTCCTCGAAGTGGGCGTCGAGGGTCGACCCGATGACCTGGGTGATGGTGCCGGTATTGGGAGTGCTCATGATCGGATGCCTTTCGAAGACTCTAGGCGAGCGCGTTGGCGCCGCCGACGATGTCCAGCAGTTCCATGGTGATGTGGGTCTGACGCGCACGGTTGTACTTGCGGGTCAGCGCCTTGATCATCTCCTCCGAAGCTTCGGTGGCGGCCTTCATCGCCACCATGCGGGCGATCTGCTCGGAGACCGCGGCGTCGAGGAAGGCCTGGAAGAGGCGGATCCGGACGGTCGCCGGCAGGAGCTCGGAGAGGAGCGTCTGGGCGTCGGGGCGAAACTCGTACTCGATCGCGCGCGGCGCGGGCTCGGCGCTCGCCGAAGCCGCCGGGACGAGCGGCAGGAGCTGGACGATCTCCGGGCGCTGGCGGCCGGCCGAGAAGAAACGCATGTAGGCGACGTGGACTTCCGAGACCTTGCCGGCCAGGAACGCCTCGATCAATCCGCTGACCACCGGCTCGACCTGCTCGAAGCGCGGGGCATCCGTGATCGAGACGTTCTGCTCGGCCATCGGCTCGCGCTGGTACCGGAAGTAGGCGATGCCCTTCTTGCCGAAGACCCTGAGCTCGGTCGCGCGCGCGGCGCCGCGCCACTCCTCGATCCGTCCGACCGCGGTGCGCAGTACGTTGGCGTTGAACCCACCGCACAGCCCGCGCATCGAGGTCAGCACGAGGAGCGCCGCCGGCGCCGACGGGTTCTGGCTGCGCATCAGCGGATGGTCGATGCCGCCCGCGGCGCGCCCGAGGTCGGTTACCAGCTCGGCCAGCTTCTCGGTGTAGGGCCGGGCGGCGACGGCGCGGTTGAACGCCACTTGGAAGCGCGCGGTGGCGATGAGCTGCATCGTGCGCGTGATCTTGCGGATGTTGCGCACCGCCTTGCGGCGTTTGACGAGGACGCGGCGATTCGCCATGGGCTCAGGCCGACTTCTTCTGCTTCCGGGCCAGGTAGGCCGACTTGAAGTTCACGAGCACCTCGAGCAGCTGCTTCGAAAGCTCCGCCGGCAGGTCGCCCGTCCTGCGCATCTCGTCGAGGAGCTCGGGGAACTCGTGGCGCACGTGCTGGAGCATCTGGGCCTCGAACGCGAGCACTTCGGAGATCACGAGCTCGTCGAGCACGCCCTGGGTGCCGGCGAAGATCGAGACCACCTGCTCGAAGGTCTCGTAGGGCCGGTACTGCGCCTGCTTCAGGAGCTCGACCATTCGCTTGCCGCGCTCGAGCTGTTTCTGCGTCCCCACGTCGAGGTCGGTGCCGAGCTGGGCGAACGCCTCGAGCGCGCGGAAGGAAGCGAGGTCGAGCCGCAGCGAGCCGGCGATCTTCTTCATCGCCTTGCGCTGGGCGTTGCCGCCGACGCGCGAGACCGAGATGCCGACGTTGACCGCCGGCCGCACGCCGGCGAAGAAGAGGTCGGGCTCGAGGTAGATCTGGCCGTCGGTGATCGAGATGACGTTGGTCGGGATGTAGGCCGAGACCTCGCCTTCGAGCGTCTCGATGATCGGTAGCGCGGTCATCGAGCCGCCCGAGTCCGGGAATCTGTGGACCCGATGGGCGTCGGGATCGGGCAGCGACTGGCGGAACGCCTCGGCGCGGTGGACGCCGTGGGGCCGGTGATAGAGGCCGTAGACGTCGTCGGGGCGAACCTCCGCCGGCGCTTTCAGCCCCTCGGGATGGGTCACCGCGAGGGCGCGATCGGTGGCGTCGGCCGGCGTCGCCACGGGCACCACGGCGTACTCGTCGCGCAGCTTGACGGCGCGCTCGAGCAGGCGGGAGTGGAGGTAGAAGACGTCGCCCGGATACGCCTCGCGGCCCGGCGGCCGGCGCAGGAGCAGCGAGAGCTGGCGGTAGGCGGCGGCCTGCTTGGTCAAGTCGTCGTAGACGCACAGCGTCGCCTTGCCCTGGCCGTACATGAAGTACTCGGCCATCGCGGCGCCCGCGTAGGGCGCGATGTACTGGAGCGGAGCCGGATCGGAAGAGCCGGCCGAGACCACGATGGTGTAGTCCATGGCGCCGGTCTCGCGCAGCTTCTCGACGATGCCGACGACGGTCGACTCCTTCATGCCGATCGCGACGTAGACGCAGACGACGCCGGTGCCCTTCTGGTTGATGATGGTGTCGATCGCGATCGCGGTCTTGCCGGTCTTGCGGTCGCCGATGATCAGCTCGCGCTGGCCGCGGCCGATCGGGATCATCGAGTCGATCGCCTTGATGCCGGTCTGCAGCGGCTCGTTCACCGGCTGGCGCTCGGCGATACCGGGCGCCTTGAACTCGAGCGGGCGGCGGTGGGGGGTCTCGATCGGACCGAGGCCGTCGAGCGGCCGGCCGAGCGGGTCGACGATGCGGCCGACCAGGGCCTGGCCGCACGGCACCGAGAGCAACTCGCCCGTTCGCCGCACTTCGTCGCCCTCCTTGATGCCGAGGAAATCGCCGAGGATGACGATGCCGACCGAGCTTTCCTCGAGGTTGAAGACCTGGGCATAGGCGCCGTTCGAGAACGCCAACAGCTCGCCCGCCATCGCGTTCGAGAGCCCGTAGACGCGGGCGATGCCGTCGCCGACCTCGAGCACGCGGCCGACCTCGGCGAGATCGATCTCGGTGCGGTAGTTCCGGATCTCTTCGGTGAGGACGGACGAGATCTCGTCGACCCTGAATTTCATGGCGCTGCCTCTCCCTCGGGGGGGGTGGTGATTTCGGTGAAGTAGGACTTGCCGGAGATCAGCTCGAGCGAGCTGCGCTCGAGCAGGTTGCGCTGGAGCCGGGCGAGGTCGGTCGCGACGCTGGCGTCGAACTTGTCGTCGCCGATCGCCACCACGAGCCCGCCCAGGAGCGCCGGGTCGACCCGCTCGACGAGGATCGGCTCGCTCCCGGTACGGCGGGCCGCCGCGCGGACGAGCGACTGCCGCAGCTCCTCGGCGAGCGGCACGGCGCTCGACACCCGCACCTCGACGCGCCGCCGCAGCTTGAGCCAGGCGGCGCGATAGCCGTGCAGGACGGCGCGCACCAGGTCGAGCCGGCGCTTCTCGCGCATCACTTGCAGCGCGTCGACCAGCAGATCGCTCGCGCGGCCGCGCAGCGTCCGCTCGAGCAGCTCGCGCTTCGCCGCGTCGGCCACCGCCGGGCTGGCCAGCAGCTGCTCGACCTCGGGCCGGCGATCGAACAGCTCGACCAGCGACTCGAGCTCGCCCAGGAGCTCGTCGGCGCCTTCGGCCTCGACGGCGAGCGCGATCAGCGCTGCGGACCAGACGTGAGCGATCGCGGCCTGCTTGTCGCGGACGGCGGGCATCGCGGACTCAGTGCCTCGGCTCTTCGCCGAGCTGGTCGATCGCTTCTCGGATCATCCGCTCGTGGTCGCCGGGTCGGATCTCGCGCTCGAGGATCTTGCCCGCGAGCTCGGCTGCGAGCCGCGCGGAGACCTCGTAGAGCTCGTGGACGGCGCCCTCCTGGGCGAGCGTGATCTCGCGTTTGGCGCGCTCGACGATCCGGCTCGCTTCGCCGTGCGCCTCCTCCTCGAGCCGGCGGCGGACCGCATCGGCGTCGCGACGCGCCTCTTCGACGATGGCGGTCGCCTCGCTGCGCGCGTGGTTGAGCCGCTCGACGTACTCCGCGAGCCGCGCCTCGGCCTCTCGACGGTCGCGGCGGGCCTCCTCGAGCGATTCGCGGATGAAGCGCTCGCGCGCCGCGAGGCCGCCGAGGATCGGCTTCCAGGCGAACTTGCCGAGGACGAAGACGACCACCGCGAAGATCAGCAACGTCCAGATCGCGTTGCCGACGTCGCCGGCGAACGGCGTCATCGCGCCGTGCTCCGCTTCGGCGCCGACGATCGGAGCCGCCGCGAGCGCGAGCGCGGCGACGGCTGCGGCTCGGTGTCTCATGGCTTCTCTCCGGTCTGCGCCCGGCTCACAGCGTGCCGAGCATGCCGACGACGACCGCGAACAGCGCGGCGCCTTCGACCATGGCGGCGGTGACGATCATCGCGGTGTTGATCTGGCCGGCCATCTCGGGCTGGCGCGCCATCGACTCGACCGCCGAGCCGCCGATGCGGCCGATGCCGAGGCCGGCGCCGATGACGGCGAGGCCGGCGCCGATCGCGCCGCCCATCTTGCCGAGCCCGCCGGCGGTGGCCGCGGCGGCGCCGCCCTCTTCCTGCGCGAAGGCGGCCGGCGCGAAGACGAGCGCCAGACCGAGAACGGCGACGACGAGGGCGATCTTGGAGAGCTTCTTCTGGTTCATGACGGAGTTTCCTCTCTGGAACGGCCGCGGTCCGGTCTCGGCCGCGGAAGGTGGTTGGGGGATCAGTGGGCCGGAGCCGCTTCGTGATGCTCGGGATGGACGTTGACCGACATGCCGATGAACAGCGCGGTCAGGAAGCTGAAGATGAAGGCGTGCAGGAAGGCGACGAAGAGCTCGAGCAGGCTGATCGCCACCGCGCCCGCGACGACCACCAGTCCGACGGCGAAGCCGACGCCGGAGCCGAGCGCGGTGCCCGCGGTCAGGATCAGGCCGACCAGGACGCCGAGCAGGATGTGCCCGGCGATCATGTTGGCGAACAGACGGACGGCGAGGGCGAAGATCTTGGCGAACAGACCGATGATCTCGACCGGGACGAGGAGCGGCGCGAGCCAGAGCGGCCCGGGACAGAAGTGCTTGATGTAGTCGATGCCGCCGAAGCGCAGGCCGTTCCCGACCATGAGCAGGAGCGTCAGCACCGCCATCGTGCCGGTGACCCAGATGTTGCCGGTGGCGGTGCCGCCCAGGTGCAGGCCGCCGAGCGCCGCCAGCGGGGCGATCGGCAATAGACCGAGCAGGTTGACCGTCAACACGAAGAAGAACGCGCTCCAGACGTACGGGATGAAGCGGTCGGTGTGCTTGCCGAGCACCGGCTCGACCGCCTGCACGCGCAGGTACTGGCAGACGGTCTCGAAGAAGTTGCCCCAGCCGCTCGGCACCAGGCGCCCGATCGGATCCGCGCCGGCGCGCCGACGCACCAAGAGCGGCACCAGGAGGACCAGGAGCAGGCCGGCCACGATCATCATCAGGATCTGATCGGAGAGCAGCGTGATCTTGTGCTCCGGCGTCAGCAGGCCGAGATCGGCCTCGATCTGGCGGATCGGGTGTTGGACGACGTGTCCGAGGGGATTTTCCGAGGCCATCCGTTCGACTCCGCTCCGTCCCTCACTGCGCGCCGCCGGCCCGGAGCCAGCGGAGCGTCCATCTCGTTTCCACCACCAGCAGCGCGCCGTAGGCGATCGCCACCCAGAGCAACAGCGGCAAGCGGGGCAGCGTGCTGCCGAGCGCCGTGGCGAGCGCGCCGGCGAGCGTCGCCCCGAAGCGCAGGGCCATCGCCCAGCCGGCCGTGACGTGCGGCCGCGGAGCACCTCCAGCGGCCACCGCCCCGAGGACCGGCAGAGCGCCCACCAGCGCGCCGACCGCCGCGATCGCGCAGCCGGCGCCGAGCGCGCGCATCGCCCCGGGACCGCCCAGCCGTGCGGTCGGCAGCGCCCCGATCGCCGTCACCACCAGGAGCGCCGCCGCCGAGCTACCGAGCCAGCCGGCCGCGGCGCGGACCACCGGAGTCACTCGCTGCGCCCCCCCGACTCGTCCTGCCGCGCCGCCTCTTTCGAGGCCCGGAGCGCGATTCGGATCAAGTTGTAGAGCCCGCCGACCGCACCGACTCCGGCCAGGATCCCCAGCCACCTCGGCGACGTCCCCGCCTGACGGTCGATCCACCAGCCGAGCAACGCGCCGCCGGCGATCGAGGCCGCGAGCTCGAAGCCGAGCCCTGCGAGCCGCATCCATCCGCGCGATTCGTTGCGCTCTTCCAACCTGAACCCTCGGTCGGGAGCTCGAAACCGTCGGTGATTTCCGGAGCCGATCCCTGGCGGGGACGCGTCGGTCCGGGCGAACGGCGCCGGCGCGACCCGGCGAAATCTATCTCAAGGCTCGCGGTGCGGGCAAGGTGTCAGCGATAGTGGCCGCCACAGCGCTCGCACGACTCGGGCAACAGCAGCCGCGACTGGAATCCGAGGTTGTAGCCGCAGCGCGGACAGCGCTCGGAGAACTGGATCAACGCGCCGAGAAGGCAGGAGATGCCGAGCAGGCCGAGCGCCAGCGCGGCGCGCTCGGGGGGCGGCTCGCCGCCGGCGACCGAGGTGCCGACGAGCAGGAGGTACGCGAGCCCGACCAGCGCGAAGGCGCGGCGAAGCCGGCGCTCCCAGCGCCGCAAACGGAGCAGGTCGCCGGGCGCGAGGGGCGCCCGCGGATCGAGCCCTTCGGGCAGGGGCCGCCGGAGCGCGCGCAGGCGAGCGACGAGGAGCAGAACGGCGCCCGCGACGAGGATGCCGACGATCGTGACGAACCCTTCGAGCCTCACGCCGGTCTCTTTCCGGTTCGGACGGACCGCGGCCGGGACATGGAAGGAAGTCTAAGGGAGCGGCCGGGCGATGCGCGCTCTTCGCCGCGAGCCGAGCGGTCGCGATCTCGACGCCGATGAACCGTCTCGAGTCGTGACCTCCTCCGGGCAGAGCGCCCGGGCCGCCCCAAGATAGGCTCGGTCCCGCCGGAGACGACGGAGGCCGAGAATGCCGACGGATCGCCGCAAAGAGCTCGAGCGCCGCCTGGGCGCCGCAGTCGGCGGGGGCGGGCCGGACCGCGTCGAGCGCCAGCACCGCGACGGCAAGCTGACCGCGCGCGAGCGGGTCGAGCTGCTGCTCGATCCCGGCTCGTTCGTCGAGATCGACGCGCTGGTGACTCATCGGTGTCGCGACTTCGGCATGGAGAACCAGCTCATCCCGGGCGATGGCGTCGTCTGCGGCTACGGCACGGTCGCCGGCCGGCTGGTGTACCTGTTCGCCCAGGACTTCACGGTCTTCGGCGGCTCGCTCTCGGAGACCAACGCCCGCAAGATTTGCAAGGTGATGGACCTCGCAGTCGAGAACGGCGCGCCGATCGTCGGTCTCAACGACTCGGGCGGCGCCCGGATCCAGGAGGGCGTCGTCTCGCTCGGGGGTTACGCGGACATCTTCCTCCGCAACACGCTCGCCTCCGGCGTGGTGCCGCAGATCTCGGCGATTCTCGGGCCGTGCGCGGGCGGCGCGGTCTATTCGCCGGCGATCACCGACTTCGTGCTCATGGTCGAATCGACGAGCTACATGTTCGTCACCGGCCCCGACGTGATCCGGACGGTCACCCACGAGGAGGTCAGCAAGGAGGACCTGGGCGGCGCCCACACCCATGCCGCCAAGAGCGGCGTGGCGCACTTCACCTTCGGCAACGACGCGGCGTGCCTGCAGGGAATTCGCGAGCTCCTCTCTTACCTGCCCTCGAACAACCTCGACGAGCCGCCCCGGGTCCGCTCGGACGACGATCCGGGCCGCGAGGACGCCGCTCTCGACCAGCTCGTGCCGCGCGACCCCAACAAGCCGTACGACATCAAGCGGCTCGTCGCCGGCGTCGTCGACGACGGGAAGTTCCTCGAGGTGCACGCCGACTATGCGCGCAACCTCTTCGTCGGCTTCGCGCGGTTGGGCAACCAGCCGGTCGGCATCGTCGCCAACCAGCCCGCCTACCTGGCGGGAGTCCTCGACATCGACGCCTCCTCGAAGGGCGCGCGCTTCGTGCGCTTCTGCGACGCCTTCAACATTCCGCTCGTCACCTTCGAGGACGTGCCCGGCTTCCTCCCCGGTACCCAGCAGGAGTACGGCGGCATCATCAAGCACGGCGCCAAGCTGCTCTTCGCCTACGCCGAGGCGACGGTGCCGAAGCTGACCGTGATCACGCGCAAGGCGTACGGCGGCGCCTACTGCGTCATGGCGTCGAAGCACCTGCGGACGGACGTGAACCTGGCCTACCCGAGCGCCGAGATCGCGGTGATGGGACCCGAGGGGGCGGTGAACATCCTCTATCGCCGGGAGCTCGCGGAGGCGGCCGGGAGCGCCGCCGAAGTGCGCGCCGAAAAGATCGCCGAGTACCGCGAAAAGTTCGCCAGCCCCTGGATCGCAGCCGAACGCGGCTTCGTCGACGCCGTGATCGAGCCCCGCAAGACGCGGCCGACGCTGATCCGGGCCTTGCGCCAGCTCGCCGGCAAGCGCCAGAGCGTGCCGGCGAAGAAGCACGGCTGCATCCCGCTCTGAAGCGGCGGCGGGCGAGCCTGATTCGCGCCGACGCCGAGAGCAACTTCGTCGGCGCTCGCCGCGAGTCCCGAGCCGGCGACTGGAAGCTCATGCCGGGCATTGCCGCGCGAACCCACTCGCGCGCCGGGTGCGCATCGGCCAGCGCCGAACCGCCTGCTAGACTCCCGGCGACAGCCAAAGCGCCGTGACTTCCCGAGCGAGCGGAGGGCGGCGCCCGGAGATCGGATCGATGCGCGACAAGGATCGGGATTTACGTCGGCGCCGCAAGCGGCGCCAGGAGCGATTGCGGGAGCGGCGGCGCGACGAGCTCGCCAAGCGGCGACCGGCGCGAGCCGAGGGCTCGAAGCGGCCGGCGAAAGGCGCGGCGGAAACACCGGTCGAGACGACCGGCGAGGCGCCCGCAGTAGTGAAGGAGAAGAAGCCGGCGCGTCGGACGACCAAGAAGACCGAAGGCGCCGAGGGCGAGGCGAAGCCGGCGCGCAAGCGGCCGACCAAGAAGCCGAAGCCCGAAGAGGGGGAGCCCAAGGGCGAGCCCTCGGACTCGTGATCGGCGGCGGCGCGCGATGCGCATCGCCCTGGGCGCCGATCACGCGGGCTTCGCCCTCAAGGAGCACCTGAAGCGATTCCTCGCCGAGCGCGGCGTCGAGGTCCTCGATCTCGGCACCGACAGCGAGGCGTCGACCGACTATCCGGACTGGGCGGCGCTGGTCGCCTCGGCGGTCGCCCGCGGCGACGCCGAACGCGGGCTGCTCGTCTGCGGCACCGGCGTCGGCATGGCGATGGCCGCCAATCGCCATCGCGGCGTGCGGGCGGTGCCGGCGAACGATCTCTTCACCGTCGGTCTCGCGCGCGCGCACAACGACGCCAACGTCCTCGCCTTGGGCGCGCGCATCCTGGCGCCGGCCCACGCCGAAGCCGTACTGGCGCGCTTTCTCGAGACGCCGTTCGAAGGCGGCCGCCACGAGCGGCGCGTCGCGAAGCTCGACGGAGTCGATTCGTGAACCGGCGATCGCTGGCCGCTTCCGACCCTGCGCTCGCCGAGCTCCTGGTCGCCGAGCGGCGGCGCCAGAACGAAGGGCTCGAGCTCATCGCCTCGGAGAACTTCGCCAGCCCGGCGGTGCTCGAGGCCGCCGGCAGCGTGCTCACCAACAAGTACGCCGAAGGCTACCCGGGGCGGCGCTACTACGGCGGCTGCGAAGTGGTCGACCGCGTCGAATCGCTCGCCATCGAGCGCGCCCGGCAGCTCTTCGGCGCCGACCACGTCAACGTCCAGCCGCACTCGGGGACTTCCGCGAACATGGCGGTCTACTTCGCCGTGCTCCGGCCCGGCGACACGCTGCTCGGCATGGATCTCTCCTCCGGCGGCCACCTGACCCACGGCCACCGGCTCTCGTACTCGGGGCGCGACTTCGAGGTCGTCGCCTACGGCGTCGATCGCGCGAGCGAACGAATCGATTTCGACGAGGTGCGCCGGCTCGCGCTCGAGCACCGGCCGAAGCTGATCGTCTGCGGCGCCTCGGCCTACAGCCGCACGATCGATTTCGCCGCCTTTCGCGCCGTCGCCGACGAGGCGGGCGCGCTGCTCATGGCGGACATCGCGCACATCGCCGGGCTGGTCGCGACCGGGCTTCATCCGTCGCCGGTCGAGCACTGTCACTTCGTGACCTCGACCACCCACAAAACGTTGCGCGGCCCGCGCGGCGGCCTCATCCTCTGCCGCGCGGAGTTCGCCAAGGAGATCGACCGCGCCGTCTTCCCCGGCATCCAGGGCGGGCCGCTGATGCACATCATCGCGGCCAAGGCGGTCGCCTTCGGCGAAGCGCTCGGCGAGAGCTTCCGCGACTATCAGCGAGGCGTCGTCACCAACGCCGCGCGGCTCGCGGCGGCCGTCGCCGAGCGCGGCTACCGGATCGTCTCCGGCGGCACCGACAACCATCTCTTCCTGGCCGACGTCGCTTCCCGAGGCACGACGGGCAAGCTGGCCGAGAACGCGCTCGACGCCGCCGCGATCACGGTCAACAAGAACACGATCCCGTTCGACCCGAATCCGCCGCTGGTCGCCTCCGGCATCCGGATCGGCACCGCGGCGGTGACGACGCGCGGCATGGGCGAGAGCGAGATGGACGAGATCGCCGGCCTGATCGCCGAGGTGCTCGCGGCCCCGGAGGACGCCGAGCGGCGGCGCTCGGTGCGCGAGCGCGTCGGCGCGCTCTGCGCGCGTTTCCCGCTCTACGACGCGTGAGCCCCCGGTCCGATTGGTCGCCCGACTCCTGGCGTAGCCGGCCGGCGCTCCAGCAGCCCGTCTACGGAGACCGCAAAGCGCTCGCGCGCGCGGTCGCCGAGCTCGAGCGGCTGCCGCCGCTGGTCACCTCCTGGGAGATCGAGTCGCTCAAGAGCCAGCTCGCCGATGCGGCGAGCGGCCGCGCTTTCCTGCTCCAGGGCGGCGACTGCGCCGAAAGTCTCGCCGAGTGCACCTCGCCGGCGATCACGGCCAAGCTGAAGATCCTGCTCCAGATGAGCCTGGTCCTGGTGTTCGCGTCGCGGCGGCGGGTGATCCGCGTCGGCCGCTTCGCGGGCCAATACGCCAAGCCACGCTCGGCCGACTTCGAAGAGGTCGCCGGCGCGCGCCTGCCGAGCTACCGCGGCGATCTCATCAACCGCGCCGGCGCGAGCGCCGCCGAGCGCGCCGCCGATCCGGAGCTCCTGCTGCGCGCCTACGAACGGTCGGCCTTGACGCTCAACTTCATCCGCGCGCTGGTCGACGGCGGTTTCGCCGATCTCCACCATCCGGAGTACTGGGACCTCGGTTGGGTCGAGCACTCGCCGCTCGCCGCCGAGTACCGCCGCATGGTCGCCGCGCTCGGCGAGTCGCTGCGCTTCATGGAGACGCTCGCCGGCCAGCCGGTGGCCGAGATGAACCGGGTCGACTTCTATACCAGCCACGAAGGGCTCCACCTGCTCTACGAGCAGGCCCAGACGCGGCGCGTTCCGCACCGCGAGGGCTGGTACGACCTGACCGCTCACTTTCCGTGGATCGGCATGCGGACGAGCGATCCGGAAGGCGCCCACGCCGAGTTCTTCCGCGGCATCGCGAATCCGATCGCGCTCAAGGTGGGTCCGGCGACGACGCCGGAGCGGCTCGCCCGGCTGCTCGACCTGCTCCATCCCGACGACGAGCCGGGCCGACTGACGCTCGTCCACCGCTTCGGCGCGCGCGGCATCGCGGCAGGCCTGCCGCCGCTCCTCGAGACGGTGCGCGCGAGCGGCAAGAACGTTCTCTGGTGTTGCGATCCGATGCACGGCAACACCGAGACGACCGGCTCCGGCCGCAAGACCCGCCGCTTCGACGACATCCTCGGAGAGCTCGAGCAGGCGTTCGAGCTCCACGCCGCGCACGGCACGCGGCTGGGCGGCGTCCAGTTCGAGCTCACCGGCGAGAACGTGACCGAGTGCACGGGCGGCGCGCGCGGGCTGACCAACGACGGGCTCGAACGCGACTACCGGAGCCAGGTCGATCCGCGCCTGAACTACGAGCAGTCGCTCGAAATGGCGATGCGGATCGCGCGCCGGATGGGCCCGGAGAGCGATCAGCCGGCTGACGCGGCGCTCGGAAGCCCGCCGCGAATCGCGCCGACGAGATAGATCGAGCCGGCGACGACGACCAACTCGGCGTTTCGCTCCATCGCGTAGTCGAACGCCCGGGCGAGGGCCGCCGCGGGCTCGGGGACGATCGCGACCGGGACCCCCGCCGGAGCTCGCGGCGCGAGCGCGTCGGGCGCGAGCGCGCGCGGCGACGGCGGGCGCGTGAGGACGACCGCGCGGGCGGCGGCGCCGAGCGGCGGCAGCATCGCCTCGACCTGCTTGTCGGCGAGCACGCCGAAGACGAGCACGTAGGACTTCCCGAGCCGGGCGAGAAAGCGGGCCAGAGCGGTGCAACCGTCGGGGTTGTGCGCGGCGTCGAGGAGCACGGTGACGCCCGGAAGCGGCGACGCGAGTGCCTCGAGCCGGCCCGGCCACCGGGCGCCCGCGAGGCCGCGGGCGATGGCGCGGTCGTCGATCGCGGGGAAGCGCGCCGCCAGGAGCTCGGCGGCGCGGACGGCGGTGACGGCGTTGTCGAGCTGATGCTCTCCGGCGAGCGGCAAGTCGAGCAGCCGGCGCGCGACGGGCGTGCGCAGGAGCAGCCGGTGGCCGGCGAGGCCGCGCCACTGCGCCGCTTCGACCGTCGCTTCGGCCGCCGCCGAATGGAGCGGCGCGCCGATCCGCTGGGCGGCCTCGGCGAGAGCGCACGCCGCCGCGTCCTGCTGGGCGCCGGCGACCGCCGGGATTCCGGCGCGGAAGATCCCGGCCTTCTCGCGTGCGATCGCCGCCACTTCGACGCCCAGCAGCTCGCGATGATCGAGAGCGATCCGGGTGACTACGGCGAGGATCGGCGAGGCCGCGTTGGTGGCGTCGAGGCGGCCGCCGAGCCCGACCTCGAGCACGGCGAGCTCGACGCCGGCAGCGCGGAAGAGCAGAAAGGCAGCGGCGGTGAGCGCCTCGAACGGCGTCGGCATCTCGAGGTCGTTGTCGCGGACCGCGGCGAGGACCCGCTCGAGCGCCTCGGCGAGCGCCGCGCTCTCGATCTCGTCGCCGTCGAGGCGCACGCGCTCCTCCCAGCGTTCGAGATGGGGCGAGGTGTAGAGGCCCGTGCGCAGGCCGGCCGCGCGCGCGACCGAAGCGAGCAGGGCCGAGACCGATCCCTTGCCGTTGGTGCCCGCGACGAGCACCGTCGCGAGGTCGCGCTCGGGCGAGCCGAGGGCGGCGAGCAGGGCGCGGAACGGCTCGAGCTCGAGCCGGATGCCGAGCGGCGCGAGCTCGTCGAGGATGCGGGCGGCGGAGCGCCGCGTCATCGCCGGCTCAGAGAAGGTGACGCAGGCAGCGGGCGAGCGTCGACTTGAGCTCGGCGCGGTGGACGACGAGATCGAGAAAGCCGTGCGCGAGCAGGAACTCGCTGCGCTGGAAACCCTCGGGCAGGCTCTGGCGGATCGTCTGCTCGATGACGCGCGGTCCGGCGAAGCCGATCAGCGCCCCCGGCTCGGCGACGTTGAGATCGCCGAGCATCGCGAAGCTGGCGGTGACGCCGCCGGTGGTCGGATCGGTGAGCACGGAGAGGTACGGCAGGCCCGCCGCGCGAAGCCGCCCGAGCGCGGCCGAGATCTTGGCCATCTGCATGAGCGAGAGCACGCCCTCCTGCATGCGCGCGCCGCCGGAGGCCGAGACCACGATCAGAGTCCGGCGCTTCTCGCACGCGTACTCCGCGGCGCGCGCGATCTTCTCGCCGACGACCGAGCCCATCGAACCGCCCATGAAGCGGTAGTCCATCACCGCGAGCACGACCGGAATCCCCTCGAGACTGCCCTCGACGACCGCCGCCGCGTCGTCGCAGTCGAGCGCATTCTGATAGGCGCGAAGCCGATCGACGTAGCGCTTGGTGTCGACGAAACCGAGCGGATCTCCGGGACGGATGCCGCCGAAGAGCTCGCGCGGAGCCTCTTCGTCGAGCAGCAGGCGGATACGGGCCTCGACGTCGATCCGGAAGTGGAAGCCGCACTTCGGACAGATGCGCAGGTTCTTGTCGAGCTCGCGCGAGTAGACGATCTCGCGACAGCCGTCGCAGCGCGTCCACAGCCCTTCCGGTACGACCGATCGGCCGCGCTCGTCGCGGACGGCTTTCGGGCGCTTGTCTTTCTTGAACCAGGCCATGGCGGGCGTCGAGGCGTAGAGAATCGGAGCCGCTCAAAGAGCGAAAGGCGCCGGTCGCCCTGCGGCGATCGGCGCCCCGCGCGCTCCTGCGGAGGAGATCAGATCTCGGCCGCGCCCTCTTCCTCGGCCTCGAGATCGTTCGGAATGCCGAGACGCATGCACGCGGCGTCGTACATCTGCCGTGCCGCCTTCTTGGCGTTCTGCAGCTGCGCCAGCTTCTCCTTGACCTTGGCGAGCTCCTCTTCGATCTGGCGATCGAGGTCGGAGATCTCCTGCTTGGTGACGGTCAAGGTGTTCTCGTAGAACTTGCGCTGCTGGTCGTTCAGGCTCATTCGATCTCCTTCACAGCTTGAAGGGAATGGTCAGCTGGTGCCAAGTCTTGACCCGGACGCCGTCCTTGGTCGCGGGCCGGTATTTCGCGGTACGCGCGGCCGCGATCGCGGCCTCGTTGATCCCGACGTTCAGGCTCACTCCTCGCTGCAGGCGGACGTCGATAACGCGCCCATTCTCATCCACGAGAAGGGACAATACGACCGTCCCTTCCACCCTCGTTCGGCGAGCCATCGCAGGATACTCTGGTTTGCTGACCGAGACAAGAACGGGCGGCGTCACGCCGGCGCCGAGCGGCACCAGGTCGCCTTCGCGCACGGCGGACACCTTGGGCTCCGGCGCCGCCGGTTCCGGCTCCGCCGCGCGCGTGGGCGCAGGCGCGACGGGCGCGCTCGGCTCTTCGCGCGCGGGCTCGGCCGCGGGCTCGGGCGGCACCTCGACGACGGCGGCAGGCGCGGGTTGCGAAGCGGTCGTCTCCGTCGGCGCGGGCTCGCTCGCTGCAGGCTCGGGCGTCGCGCGCGCCGGCTCGGCCGCGGGTTTCTCGGCGGGCTCGGCGCGCTCCGGTTTCGCCGTCACCGGCGGCTTGGCACTCTCGGCGCGCGGCGGCTCGGCCGCGGCGTCCTTGCGAGTCGGTTCGGCCGCGGGCTTGGCTGCGGCATCCGACGGGCCGGCGGGCGCGGTCGCGGCGGGCGCTGCGCTCGCCTCGGCCGGCGATTGCGCCGGCGTCGCCTCCTCGCTCTTGGTGCCGCCGCGCAAGAAGACGATGCCGACGCCGATCGCGAGCACCGCGGCGATGCCGATCCAGAGCATCTTGCGCTGGCCGCCCGCCGCGCTCTCGAGCGCCGCGTCGGGCTCGGCGGAGTGCGCGGCCGCTGCGACGGCGGGCGCCGCTGTCGCCGCGGCTTCCGGCCGCGGCTCACTCGCCGCGCGCGGCGCGGCGGCGACTGGCGCCGGCGCGACAGTGGCCGCCGGGACCGCAGGGCGCGACTCGCTCCCGAACAGCTTCTGCATGTAATGGGCGAGCTCGCGCTGGCTGGGCGAGGGCTTGTGCGAGCCGAGAATGCCGTCGATCTCGCGCTGCAGGTCGCCCGCGCTCTGGAAGCGGTCCTTCGGCTCGCGCGCCAACGCGCGCAGGACGAGAGCGTTGACCTCGAGCGGAATGCGCGGGTCGAGATCGCGCGGGGCCTGGATCCGGCCCTCGCGCACGGCGTCGAGCACCGACATCTCGCTCTCGCCCATGAACAGGCGCCGGCCGGTGAGCATCTCGAACAGCAGAGTGCCGAGCGAGAAGATGTCCGAGCGCCCGTCGACCGGGCGTCCCCAGGCTTGCTCGGGCGACATGTACTGCAGCTTCCCCTTGAGCGCCCCCATCTGCGTCTTCGACGCTTTCGCGACCGCCTTGACGATGCCGAAGTCGCACAGCTTGATGTCGCCGTCGAAGCTGATCAGCACGTTCTGGGGCGAGACGTCGCGGTGCACGAGCCCCATCGCGTGGCCTTCGAAATCCTTCTTGCGATGCGCGTGGTCGAGCGCCGAGGCGAGCCGGGAAGAGACCAGCAGTGCGAGGCCGAGCGGCACGGGCGAATGGGCGTCGCGGGCGGTGTTCAGGATCGTGCGCAGATCCTTGCCGTCCACGAACTCCATGGCGATGTAGAAGTCCTCGCCGATCTTGCCCAGGTCGTAGATGTGGATGATGTTCGTGTGGTTGAGCTGCGCGGCGAGCTTGGCCTCGTCGATGAACATGGTGACGAAGTCGCTCGAGTCGGTGAGGTGGGGCAGGATCTTCTTGATCGCGACCGTCTTCTGGAAGCCCTCGACGCCCTTCATGCGCGCCTTCCAGACCTCGGCCATGCCGCCTAGCGCGATGCGTTCGAGCAACGTGTACTGGCCGAACTCGATCGGTCCGGCGACCGCGCGCAGCGAGCCCGGTACCGCGATCTTCTGGGTGGCGAGCGACTCCGGCGCGGTCGGCGTCCGGTCGTGCGCGGCGCCCTTGGCGTAGGCGTCGAGCGAAGAGAGATCGAGATCTTTCGTGGCTCGCCGCGACGGCGCGCTCGGTGGCGGCGTCAGGTCGGCGAGCCGGCGGTCGACCGACGGGGAGGAAGCGGGCCGGCCGGCCGGCTTGGCCACCGGCTTCGCCGCCGGCTTGACGGTTGGCGGCGCCGGTTTCGCGGCGGCCGCGGGCGGCGGGCCCGGCGGTGCGGTGGCCTTGGCTGCCTGCGACGCCGGCTTCGGTGCCGGTGCTCGCTTCGTGCGCTCGCCGACGTCGAGCCCCGAGAGCGTTTTCGACAACAGATCGTCGACGCCCGGCTCGGCGCGTCGCGGTGCGGACGGTTTCGCCTTCTCTGCCTGCAGCAGGTTCGAGAGCGTGCGGTCGATGCGCGCGTCCGCGGCCGGTGCGGGCGCGGTGCGCGCCGGCGCGGCGGGCGCTCCTTCGAACTCTTCCAGCAAGTCGCCGAACAGGTCGCGCGAAGTCAGGCGTTCGCCGTCGCTCGCCGGCGGCGGCGTCTTGCCGGCACGGCCGGTGGTCACCATCCGGCGCACCATCAGCCGCAAGTCGTGATCGGAGAACGGCCGTACGAGCCGCTCGTCGGCCGCCTCGGCGGCGGTCGTTCCGGTCGCGCCCGGCGGCACGAGAGCCACCGAGCCCGGACCGCCGTGCGCCCGTGAGCTCGTCGACAACAGCTCCGCCGCACGCGGCAGCTCGGCGTTGGCCAGCACGAGCTGCGGCGAGCGCTGGCTCACCGCGGCAGCAGCCGACTCGTAGGTCGAGGTCGCCTCGACCAGCCAACCGTCCTCGGCCAGACCTTCGCGAAGGCTCTCGGTTTGCCGGCCTTCCGACTCCAGTACGACGATCCACGACATGTCGGGTGCCCCCGGGAATTCTGATCCCGGTTTCTAGCACCGCGGTCCGTCGCGAGTCAAACGGCTGCGAGCAAACCATCCGCTTATTTTCCCGAGAGTTAGAGCTACAATCCGCCCCGAGCCGAGACATGGTCGGAGGTTGCGGAATGACGGCGACGGACGGCGAACGGAGAGCTTCCGGATCGCGAGGCGAGCCGGCAGCGGGCGATCGCGCCTGCGCGTACCGCCGTCGCGACGGCTGAGCCGCCGAAAGTGCGCGTCTTCGGCATCGATCCGGGCAGCCGTCACACGGGTTGGGGCGTCGTCGAATGCGTCGGCTCGAGCTCGCGTGCGTTGGCCTGGGGTCGGCTCTCTCCGTCAGAACGTCTGCCGCTCGGCGAGCGGCTGCTCGAGATCGCCGAGGGACTGGCGCGCCTGCTCGACCAGCACCGTCCGGAGATGGCGGCCGTCGAATGCGTCTTCCACGGCGAGAGCTCGCGCGCGCTGATCGTGCTCGCCGAGGCGCGCGGCGCGCTCCTCGTCACGCTGGCGCGGGCCGGACTGCCGTTCGCCGAGCTCACTCCTGCCACGATCAAGAGCGCGGTCGCGGGCAGCGGGAGGGCCGACAAGGAGCAGGTCGCGCGCATGGTCAAGCTCCAGCTCGGGTTGCCTCCCGCGGCTCTGCCGCGCGATGTCACGGATGCCTTGGCGGTGGCGCTCGCGTGCGGCCAGTCGGCCGGACGCGGGCGCTTTTTCGCACCCTAAGGCGCTGCAAGCGAAGGCGTTACACCGTCGACGTTCGCCTTGACCCCCCTAGGGTCGCGTGCTACTCTGGCGCGCCTCCGCTTGGGCACGAGACGCGGTCACCACTTTGAGCCATAGCCGAGCATGGAACACCGGGCGAGCGCGCCGACGCGGCGGCCGGCCGTGAGGATAGGTCAACCGATCCGCGCTCGCGGATTCGAGAAAAAGGGAGGAACCTAGTGGGTACGTTCTGGGGTTACATGGAGCAGGGTGGCCCGGTCATGTGGCCGCTGCTCGCGTTCTCGGTTCTCGGTCTCGCGGTCGCGATCGAGCGCTTCTTCGCGCTCCGCAAGGCGCGGGTCAACGTCAACGAGTTCCTGGCCAAGGTGCGCAAGGCGCTGATGGTGAATCGCTCGCTGCGCGACGCGGTCAAGATCTGCGAGCAGTACCAGGGCCCGGTGGCGTCGGTCATGAAGGCCGGCCTGCTCAAGTTCGGTCAGCCGAAAGAGGACATCGAGAAGACGATCGAGAACGCGGCGCTGTTCGAGATGGGCCGCCTCGAGCGCGGCCTCTCCGTGCTCGCGACCACGGCCAACGTCGCGCCGCTGCTCGGCTTCCTCGGCACCGTCACCGGCATGATCAACTCGTTCGACGCGCTCGCCAAGCAGGGCCTCTCCAACCCGGCGGCGGTCGCTTCCGGCATCTCCGAAGCCCTGATCACGACGGCCGCCGGCCTCATCATCGCCATTCCGGTTCAGCTCGCGTACAACTACTACATGACGCGCATCAACAAGTTCGTCCGCGACATCGAGACGGCGGCGAACATGCTGATCGAGACCTTCGGCGAGATGGACCGCACCGGCATCACTCCGGACCGGCCCGCGGAGCCGCAGGCGCCGGCCAAGGGCTGAGATCGGCATGCATCTCAAGGCCCGCAAGCAAGCCGCTGCGGTGATCCCGACCGCCTCCATGGCGGATATCGTGTTCCTTCTCATCATCTTCTTCGTGCTGACCTTCAACGTCGAGGTCGACAAGACGAGGGTCTCCTTGCCGAGATCCGTCCTGCGCACGGAGGTGCCGAAGAAGGCCGCGATCGTGTCGATCACCGAGGTCGGCCAGATGCGAGTCTCGGACGGCGAGTCTTCGTCGACCGCGGTGTCGAGCACCGAGGACGTGCTCTCGTTCGCGACCGGCGTCATCGCCGGCAACCCGGAGAAGGAATTCGTTCTCAAGGCGGACGCGACCGTGCCGTACAAGACGGTCGACCGGGTCATCGACGTCTTGAAGCAGGCGCGCGTGCCGGTGGTCTATCTCCTGTCGGACCAGGAAACGGTCGATACCGCGGGAGGAAACTGACATGAAGATAAACCGCCGGATCATCAGCGACGCGATTCCGACCTCGTCGATGGCGGACATCACCTTCCTGCTCATCATCTTCTTCATGGTGACCAGCACGTTCGCCGCGACGCGCGGGCTCGACTTCTCGCTGCCGAAGGAAGACAAGAATCCGCCGATGATCGAGAAGGAAGAGTCGGTGCTGATCACGATCTATCGTGGCGGCGGGCTGGAGATCGACGGCAAGTCGATCCAGCCGGAACAGATTCTCGACTACCTGAAGCCCAAGCTCGAGCGCAATCCGAACAAACCGGTCATCATTCGGCCCGATCCCGAGGCCGCCTACGGCGACATGGTGAAAATCTACGATCTGCTGCGCAGGGGCAAGCAGAACGGGCTCGAGGTGCGCAACATCTCGATCCCGACCCAGCGCGAGATCGATCAGTTCTGGTACTGAGAGGGGAGAAAGCGTCCATGGCGGGGCAAGAAAAGCGCGCGAGCCCAGGTCTCGCAACCGACCTCGGAACGGTCGATTTCTCCACCTTCGCGCTCGAGTACGAGGAGGACAACCGCAAGCTCCGATGGGCGATCGGGATCGCCATCGTGCTGCACTTGATCCTCTTCGTGATCCACCTCCCGGAGATGACCGCCGCGGCGGTCAAGCCGCCCGAGAAGCCGAAGGTCTACGTCGTCCAACAGGTGCGCTTCAAGCCGCCGCCGCCGCAGCAGCAGCAGGAGCTGCTCAAGCCGCGCTCGAAGCGGGTGCCGATCCCCGATCCGACGCCCGACGAGCCGGAGCCGATCCGGATCGTCGAGGAGGTCCGGCAGGAGCTCGACGTCCCGCTCGACGACACAGTCTTCGGCATTCCGGCGAGCGGTCCGCCCGCAGTGCAGCCCGACGGCCCGATCCTCGTCGGCGGCGACGTCAAGCCGCCCGAGAAGATCTACCAGCCGCAGCCGGCCTACACCGAGATCGCCCGCAAGGCGCGCATCCAGGGCGTCGTCATCGTCCAGGCCATCATCGACAAACAGGGCGGCGTGACCAACGTCAAGGTGCTGAAGGGCCTGCCGATGGGGCTCGAGGAGGCGGCCGTGGACGCCATCAAGCAGTGGAAGTTCAAGCCGGCGACGCTCAACGGC
>Ga0209640_10001105_pt1 | contig 22314 bp, 20 predicted proteins | sample RifCSP10_1_FD_184018 | JGI IMG/M metagenome (GOLD analysis project Ga0209640, IMG submission 184018) | Soil microbial communities from Rifle, Colorado - Rifle CSP2_sed 10_1 (SPAdes) (version 2) | ecosystem: Environmental > Terrestrial > Deep subsurface > Rock core/Sediment | place: Rifle...
TGGCAGTTGGCAGTTGGCAGTTGGCAGTTGGCAGTTGGCAGTTGGCAGTTGGCAGTTGGCAGTTGGCAGTTGGCAGTTGGCAGTTGGCAGTTGGCAGTGAAGAATCTAGCTCCTACTGTCAACCGTCAACTCTCAACCGCCAACCATTAGGCATCCACCGCCGTTTCCAGCCGGTCCACCTTGCGCCAGCCGCGCGGCAACACGGCGCCGCGTTGACCGCGCGCGCCCTGATACGCATCGAGCTCGCTGAACGACAGCGTCATGCGGCGTTCGCCGCTCACCACCACCAGCTTGCGGTCCGGCGCAACTACGCTCATCGCCGTCAGAAACTCCTCGCGGGCTGCAAACTTCTTGCCCGAGATTCCGAACAGCTTGTTTCCCTTGCCGCGGGGCAACTCCGGGACATCAGAGACGGGAAACGCGAGCAGCTTGCCGTCGTTGCTCACGACCGCGACCCGCGATTGCGGGTCCGCTGGCACCGGCGTGGGCAACAACACCTTGCCACCCTCGGGTACGCGCAACACGGCTTTCCCGGCCTTGTTGCGCGAGTGCAGTTCCTTCAGGCGTACCGTGAACCCGTAGCCGGCATCGCTCGCGACCAGCCACAGATCATCTGGTTCGCCGATCAGGACGCCCGCAAACGTGGCGCCGTCGGGCGGATCGAGGCGGCCTGACAAGGGCTCGCCCTGCCCTCGCGCGGAAGGCAGGGTGTGCGCGGGCAGACTGTAGGCCCGGCCGGTGCTGTCCAGGAATACGGCGAGCTGCGTCGAGCGCCCGGGCGCGGCGGACTGGAATTCGTCGCCGGTCTTGTAGCTCAACGTTCGCGGATCGATGTCGTGACCCTTCGCCGCGCGCACCCAGCCGCGGGCCGACAGCACCACCGTCACCGGCTCGCTGGTCACCAGCTCCGTTTCATCGATCGCCTGAGCCGCCTCGCGCTCGACGATCTTCGTCCTCCGCTCATCGCCGAACTGCTCGGCATCCGCCACGATCTCATCGCGGACGAGCTTTTTGAGACGCGCGCGGCTCTTGAGCGTCCCCTGGAGTTCTTCAAGCTCGGCTTTGAGCTCCTTCTGCTCGCCCCGGATCCGCATCTCCTCGAGCTTGGCGAGGTGGCGCAACTTCGTCTCCAGGATCGCCTCCGCCTGTTCGTCTGAGAGCTTGAATCGCTTCATCAGCACCGGCTTCGGTTCCTCCTCGCGGCGGATGATGCGGATCACCTCATCGAGATTGAGAAACACGACCAGGAGGCCGTCGAGGATGTGCAGCCGGTGGCCGACCTTGTCGGCGCGAAACTCCAGCCGGCGCTTGACGGTCGCAGTGCGAAAGGTGAGCCAGTCCTCGAGCAGCTCCTTCAGCCCCATCACTTTCGGGCGACCATCGAGCCCGATGACGTTCATGTTGACGCGATAGGTGCGCTCGAGATCGGTCGTCGCGAAGAGGTGCTTCATCAGTTGCACCTCGTCGACTCGGGTTGAACGCGGAACGATCACCAGGCGCGTCGGATTCTCGTGGTCGGACTCGTCACGGATGTCCTCGACCATCGGCAGCTTCTTCGCCTGCATCTGCGCGGCGATCTGCTCCTGCACCTTGGCTCCGGACACCTGGTACGGCAGCGCGGTGATCACGATCTCGCCATCCTCGACCTCGTATGCAGCGCGCGCCCGGTAAGAGCCGCTGCCAGATTCATAGAAGCTCACCAGTTCGCTGCGCGGCGAGGTGATTTCGGCGCCCGTCGGCAGATCCGGGCCCTTGATGTGCTGGCAGAGCTTGCGGACCGAGATGTCCGGCTCGTCGATGAGGCGCACGCAAGCAGCCGCCACTTCGCGCAGGTTGTGCGGCGGAACGTCTGTCGCCATGCCGACGGCGATGCCCGACGTGCCGTTGAGCAAGAGATTGGGCACGCGCGCCGGCAGCAGCAGCGGTTCCTCACGCGTCCCGTCGAAGTTCGGTTGCCAGTCGACCGTACCCTGGCCGAGCTCCGACAGCAGCAGTTGCGCGTACGGCGTCAAGCGCGATTCGGTATAGCGGTACGCGGCGAACGATTTCGGATCGTCCGTCGATCCCCAGTTGCCCTGGCCGTCCACCAGCGGATAGCGGAACGAGAAAGGCTGTGCCATGTGGACCATGGCCTCGTAGCAGGCCGCATCGCCGTGCGGATGGAACTTGCCGAGCACGTCACCGATGGTGCGTGCCGATTTGGCCGGTTTGACGCCGCTGTTCAGACCCAGCTCGCTCATCGCGTACACGATGCGCCGCTGCACGGGCTTGAGCCCGTCGCCAAGCGCCGGCAGCGCGCGGTCGAGAATCACGTACATCGAATAGTCGAGGTACGCCTTCTCGGTGAAGGTCTTGAGCGGTTGCTGCTCGATGCCCTCGAAGTTCAATTCAGGCTGGTCGGTCACGATGAATGTCGCGGTAATTGAATGACAGTTGGGTGTTGGCGGTTGGCAGTTGGCAGTTGGCAGTTGGCAGTTGGCAGTTGGCAGTTGGCAGTAAGATTCTTGATGCTCATTCCCGGCTGTCAACCGTCAACTGATCACTGTCAACCTGATTATCCTCATACCTGCGCAAGATTTCCTTTGGATTCCAGCCATTCACGTCGATCGGCGGCGCGCTTCTTGGCGAGCAGCATGTCCATCAATTGATCCGTCTTGTCGTTGCTGCTCACCGTCAGCTGCAGGAGCCGGCGCGTCTGCGGCGCCATCACCGTCTCGCGCAGCTGCGGCGGGTTCATCTCGCCGAGACCCTTGAAGCGCATGACCGAGACCTTGCCACGGATGTTCTCCGCGGCGATCCGGTCGAGGATGCCCGCGCGCTCAGCCTCATCCAGGGCGTAGAACACCTGTTTGCCGACGTCGATACGGAACAGCGGCGGCATGGCGACGAACACATGCCCGGCCAGCACCAGTGGGCGAAAGTGACGCAGGAACAACGCGCACAGGAGCGTCGCGATGTGCTGACCATCCGAATCGGCATCCGCAAGGATGCACACCTTGTGATAGCGCAGGCCGCCGAGATCCTGCGAGCCGGGATCGACGCCGAGCGCCACCGCGATGTCGTGTACTTCCTGCGATTGCAGCACCTGCGCCGGTTCCACTTCCCAGGTGTTCAGGATCTTGCCCCTGAGAGGCATGATGGCCTGGTAGTCCTTGTCGCGCGCCTGCTTGGCCGAGCCGCCCGCGGAGTCGCCTTCCACCAGGAAAAGTTCCGTTCGTACCGGGTCCTGGCTCGCGCAGTCCGCGAGTTTGCCCGGCAGCGCCGGGCCGCTGGTGATCCGTTTGCGCGCCACCTTTTGCGACGCCTTGAGCCGCGCCTGCGCATTGGCAATCGCGAACTGCGCGATGCGCTCACCCGCATCCGGATGCTGGTTGAGCCAAAGCGCAAAGGCATCCTTGACCACGCCGCCGACAAACGCGGCGCTTTCGCGCGAGCCGAGCTTCTCCTTGATCTGACCCGCAAACTGCGGATTCTGCATCTTCACTGACAGGACGTAGCTGACCCGCTCCCACACGTCCTCGGGCGCGAGCTTCACGCCGCGCGGCACGAGGTTGCGGAACTCGCAGAACTCGCGCACTGCATCCGCAATCCCGGTGCGCAGGCCGTTGACGTGAGTTCCGCCTTCGGTCGTCGGGATCAGGTTGACGTAGCTCTCGGTGACGACGTGCTCGCCGTCGAGGAGCCACACGAAGGCCCACTCGGCGGCCTCGCGCTCGCTCTTGAAGTCGCCGCCGAAGGGCTCCTGCGGCATCCATTCGGCGTCCTTCAATTGCTCGAGAAGGTACTGCGCAACTCCGCCGGTGTAGAACCACTCGTCCTTCTCACCGTTGGTTTCATTCTTGAGCTTGACGCGCAGTCCGGGGCAGAGCACCGCCTTGGCACGCAGCACGTGCTTGAGCTTCGGCACCGAGAACTTGTCGGAATCGAAGAACTGTGGGTCCGGCCAGAAGCGCACAGTGGTACCCGTGTTGGCCTTGCCGACTGTGCCCACCTCTTCCAGCTTTGACTTGACGCGTCCGTCCTTGAAACTGATGTTGTATTCCTTGCCGCCGCGCCGCACCCAGCATTCGAGGTTCTTCGACAGCGCGTTCACGACCGAAACGCCGACGCCATGCAAGCCGCCGGCGAACTGGTAGGTCGACTCCGAAAACTTCCCGCCGGCGTGCAGGCGGGTCAGGATCAGCTCGACACCTGAGATCTTTTCCTTCGGGTGGATATCCACCGGCATACCGCGGCCGTCGTCTTCGACCGTCAGCGAGCCGTCCTTGTGGAGCGTCACCTCGATGAGCTTACAGTAGCCGGCGATGGCTTCATCGACACTGTTGTCGATGACTTCGTGCGCGAGATGGTTGGGGTTGCGAGTGTCGGTGTACATCCCCGGCCGGCGGCGCACCGGGTCGAGGCCGCTTAAGACCTCGATGTCGGAAGCGGTATAGGACTGGCTCATCGCGTCTGGTGTCACCCGGTCGAGCGGCTCGAGCGCGCGCGATTGTAGCAAGCTAGCCGTCGAGATCGGCGATGAGCGCGGTACGGACGTCGTCGGGGACCGGGTCGACGCTGAAGCGATGCTGATCGTGATCGATGCCGACCCCGAGCGCCGCACCGGCGCGCAACGACGCGCGCATGTTCGGATCGAGCTCGAAGCGCAGGAAATGGACGGCCGAGGTCTTCTCCTCGGTCTCGCGTTCGAGGTCCTCATCCGCGATCGCAAGGACCCGCTTGTGGCCCGCCACCTGCACCCAGCAGCGGTCCTCGATGCCTTTCAAGCGCATGAGCGCAATGCGCCGCTCATCCGGCTCGGGGTATTCGATCAACAACGTCACTTTCCAATTGCCGCCATCGGGAACGAGCGGATTGTAAGCTTCGAGTTCCTCCGCAATGCCCTCAGGCTCAAAGATCCGCTCGGCGCGCAACATTTCCTGGACCTGGTACTGGATGGTCAGACGATCCTCGAACAGCCACGTGCAATGCGGCCCGACACCGATCTGCCGGTTTTTCTTGTGCGCCAGCACGCGTTCGCGAAACTCAGCGCGGCCGCGCGCGTAGTGCTCGAGGGTCATGAGATCAGAGGGTGAAAGCTTGGCAGACATGCTTGAAGGGTTGGCAGTTGACGGTTGACAGTTGACGGGAAGGACTCGCCCTCTTACTGCCAACTGCCAACCGCGAACTGCCAACCTCTCATAGTCCGTATGCCATCCTGAGCAGCGCCAGCGGGTGTTCGGGTGGCCGTGATTTCTCGAGTCCATTCTCGATCTGGTGCCCCGCCATCGGGCAATCGCTCGAGTAGTGATCCGCGCCGCTCCCGGCCACTTTCTGCACCACCGGCCGGGCAATCTTCATCGATACTTCGTGGAACTCCTCTTTCACGGCGTAGGTACCGTTGTGCCCCGAACAGCGCTCGATCACTTCGACGCTGGTGCCGGGCACGAGCTTGAGAACGTCGCGCGTCTTGAGACCGATGTTCTGCACGCGCAGGTGGCACGGCACGTGGTATGCGATCTTGCCGAGTGCCGCCTTGAAATCGGTTCGCAGCAGCCCTGCCTTGTGGCGCAGCATCAGGTATTCGAAGGGGTCAAACACCCGCTCGCTGACTTTGAGGACCGCCGCATCATCGGCAAACATCAGCGGCAGTTCCTGCTTGAACATGAGTACGCAGGACGGCACCGGCGCCACGACATCAAAACCCTCATCGACCAGGCGCGCGAGCTCGGGAATGTTTGCGTCCTTGAGCGTGGCGATGGCTTGCAGATCGCCGAGCTCGAGCTTGGGCATCCCGCAACAGCGCTCCTGCGCCGCGAGATTGACCGCGATGCCGTTGTGTTCGAACACCCGGACGAGATCCTGAGCAATGTCCGGTTCGTTGCGATTTCCATAACACGTGACGAACAGAGCGACCTTGCCGCGCGTCTCCGGTGTTTCCCTGACCTCAATAACCGGCCGCTCGCGCTGGCGCTCACGCCGCCTGAATGACCGGCTGTGATACTCGGGCAGCGGCGCATTCTCGTGCACGCCGAGGGTTTTCCTCAGGAGCTTGCGGCCTGCGGCGCTGCGATTGGCCGCGTTCACGGTCTCGGCCACCACCGGAATGCCGGCGAGCCGGCCGACGGCGTCGGTCGACGTGAGGATGCGGTCGCGCAGACGCGCGTTCCCTTGAGAGAACTTGACCGCCTTGGCCCGCAGCATCAGGTGAGGAAAGTCCACGTTCCACGGATGCGGCGGAACGTACGGACACTTGGTCATGTAACACATGTCACAGAGGTAACAGTGGTCCACGACCTCCCAATAAGCCTTCCGCTCGACGCCGTCGAGCTCGCCAGTTGGCGACGCATCGATCGCGTCAAAGAGCGTGGGGAAGGCGTTGCAGAGGCTGAAACAGCGCCGGCAGCCGTGACAGATATCGAACACGCGCTCGAGTTCCTTCTCGAGCGCATGCGTGTCATAGAAATCAGGCTGGCGCCATTCGAGCGGCAGGCGCGTCGGCGCTTCGAGACTGCCTTCGGAGGCGGAGCCGGACACCGGCTTTTCGGTCATGGCCAGCAGCCGGAGTCCGGCGCCGCGATTACAGCCCGTCCAGTGCCTTCTGGAAGCGGTTGGCGTGCGAACGCTCTGCCTTCGCCAGCGTCTCGAACCAGTCCGCGATCTCCTGGAAGCCCTCTTCGCGCGCGGCCCGCGCCATGCCCGGATACATGTCGGTGTACTCGTGCGTTTCGCCGGCGATGGCGGCCTTGAGATTCTTCGATGTCTCGCCGATCGGCAGCCCCGTCGCGGGGTCACCCACCTCCTCGAGATACTCGAGATGTCCGTGCGCATGGCCGGTTTCACCCTCGGCCGTGGAGCGGAACACCGCGGAGACGTCGTTGTAGCCTTCGACATCGGCCTTGGCCGCGAAATACAGGTAGCGGCGGTTGGCCATCGACTCGCCCGCGAACGCGTCCTTGAGATTCTTTTCCGTCTTGCTGCCCTTGAGATTCATCGTTCACCCTCCGCGATCGAAGCTTAAGTTCAAAGTGAATCGGGATCGCTTAGAATCAGTCTAGTGGGGTGAATCTAGACTCACGATGCGGCCAAGTCAACGTAAGGATCGCGCCACCGGAGCGTCGGCCGCGGTCCGGCAGCGTGAACCCCACCGTATAATCCGGCGTCGCCCGAGGGGAGCCAGCGCTTTGTCATTGAAGAAGAGCAAGACCGCGGACTTCGAGCAGTCGATGCGCGAGCTGGAAGCGCTGGTTGCGCGGCTCGAGCAGGGCGATCTGCCGCTGGAAGAGGCGCTGAAGCAGTTCGAGCGCGGAATTGCGCTCACCAAGGCGTGCCAGACGGCGCTCAAGGCTGCTGAACAAAAGGTCGAAATCCTGCTCAAGGCTTCTGCTCCCGGCGGCGAACCGGTGATCGAAGACTTCGAGCCGGAATCGTGACATCAGGGCACTGATTCTTGCCTGCAAGCGCCGCATCGATGCCGGCAAGGATTGCGGCCTATCAAGCTCGCGTGGAAGACGTGCTCGATCGTTGGCTCCCGCCAGCCGAGCGCGTTCCGCAACGTCTGCATGCGGCCCTGCGCTACAGCGTCCTGGGGACCGGCAAACGACTCCGTCCGATCCTCGTGTACGCGACCGGCGAAGCACTCGAGGCCCCGCTCGAGCGCATGGATGCGCCCGCAGCGGCGGTTGAGCTGATCCATGGTTACTCGCTTGTCCACGATGACCTCCCCGCGATGGACGACGATGACCTGCGGCGCGGCCGGCCGACCTGTCATCGGGCGTTTGATGAGGCAACGGCAATCCTGGCGGGTGACGCGCTGCAGCTGCTCGCCTTCCGCATCCTTGCTCGCGATCCCGCTTTCGACGACGACCCTCGGGTACGGGCGCGCCTGATCGAATTGCTCGCAGACGCGAGCGGCACCGATGGCATGGCCGGTGGTCAGGCGCTCGACCTGGCGGCCGTCGGTCGCAAGCTCTCGATCGCGGAGCTCGAGGACATTCACCGCCGCAAGACGGGCGCGCTGATTCGTGCGAGTGTCCTGATGGGAGCGGCAGCCGCCGCCGAGGACAATGCCGAACGCCTCTCGCAGTTGCGACGCTTTGGAGATCACATCGGGCTCGCGTTCCAGATCCAGGATGACATTCTCGACGTCGAGGGCGATCCTGCAATTCTCGGCAAGGCGACCGGCGCCGACCGCGCGAAGGACAAGCCCACCTATCCGAGCGTCGCCGGCATGGCGCAGGCAAAGAGTCGTTGCCGCGAATTGCATGCGCACGCGCTCGACGCGCTTGCAGACTTCGGACCTGGAGGTGAAATCCTGCGTTGGCTCGCCGACTTCGTCATCGAGCGCGATTCGTAGGTAAACTTGATCCCCATGGATGCGCAAACCACCTATCCACTTCTCAGCGGCATCCGCTCACCTGCCGATCTGCGCCAGCTGCCGGCGACCAAGCTCGCGGCGCTGGCAAAGGAATTGCGCGCGTTCCTGATCGAGACCGTCGCCACGCGCGGCGGGCATTTCGCCGCGGGTCTGGGCACCGTCGAGCTGACGATCGCCCTTCATTACGTGTTCAACACGCCGGACGATCGCATCGTCTGGGACGTCGGTCACCAGGCCTACCCGCACAAGGTCCTCACCGGTCGTCGCGAAAGACTGCACACGATCAAGCAGGCGGGCGGACTCGCACCGTTCCCTTCGCGCGCCGAGAGTGAGTTCGACACGTTTGGGGTTGGACACTCGAGTACTTCGATCAGCGCGGCGCTCGGCATGGCGATCGGTTCGGCGCAGATGGGCGAGAAACGCCGCGTCGTCGCCGTGATCGGCGACGGCGCCATGAGTGCGGGCCTCGCGTTCGAAGCCCTCAATCACGGCGGCAGTCTCGATGTCGATCTCCTGCTGATCCTGAACGACAACGACATGTCGATTTCGGAGAACGTGGGCGCGATGTCGAACTACTTTGCCAAGGTCATGTCGGGCAAGCTGTACGCGGGCCTGCGCGAGGGCAGCAAGAAGGTGCTGCGGCAGATGCCGACGGTTTGGGAGCTTGCGCGCCGTTCGGAAGAGCACATGAAAGGCATGGTCCTTCCAGGCACGATGTTCGAAGAGATGGGGTGGAACTACGTCGGTCCCATCGATGGCCATGACCTCAAGGCGCTGACCCGCACGCTGCGCAATCTCAAGGATCTGCACGGACCACAGTTCCTGCACATCGTGACGCGCAAAGGCAAGGGTTTCCCGCCGGCGGAAGCCGACCCGATCAAATGGCACGGCCCCGGACCTTTCGACCCGGTCAGCGGCCAGATCTTCAAGGAGAAGGCTTCCGGTCCCAGCTATTCGCAAGTATTCGGCCAGTGGCTGTGCGACATGGCGGAGCGCGACTCGCGCATTATCGGAATTACCCCCGCCATGCGTGAGGGCTCGGGGCTGGTCGAGTTCGAGAAGCGCTTTCCGGAACGCTACTTCGACGTCGGGATAGCCGAACAGCATGCCGTCACGTTCGCCGCCGGACTCGCCTGTGAAGGGGCGCGCCCGGTCGTCGCGATCTATTCGACGTTTCTGCAGCGCGCCTACGACCAGTTCATTCACGACGTTGCTCTGCAGAAGCTGCCCGTGATATTCGGCGTCGATCGTGCCGGTCTCGTGGGCGGCGACGGCGTGACCCATCAGGGCAGCTACGATCTCAGCTTCATGCGCTGCATTCCCAACCTGGTGGTCATGGCGCCCGCTGACGAAAATGAATGCCGCCAGATGCTCTTCACCGCCACCACTCTCGATTGCCCGGCGGCTGTGCGTTATCCGCGCGGTCACGGCCCCGGCGTGCCGATCGTGGCCGCGATGCAGGCAATCCCTGTCGGGCGCGCGCAGGTCCGGCGCGACGGACGCGGCGGGCTGGCGATCCTTGCGTTCGGGACGATGGTGGCACCGGCGGAACACATCGCCGAACGGCTCGACGCGACCCTCGTCAACATGCGATTTGTCAAGCCGCTCGACGAGAAGCTGGTCCTCGAACTCGCCGCACGGCATTCCGCGCTCGTGACCATCGAAGAAAACACCATCGCGGGTGGGGCCGGCAGCGCCGTATCCGAACTGCTGTGCGCACGCGGAATGCAGATTCCAATGCTGCACCTCGGGCTTCCTGATCGATTCGTGGAACACGGCTCGCGCGAGGACTGTCTCAGGATGGCCGGTCTCGACGCGGGTTCGCTCGAGAACGCGATCGAGCGCTTCTGGCGCCAGCCCGGTCTGGCTCGCGCTACGCCAGTGTCCGCCTGAAGGACCTGCCGGCACACTTCCCCACACGCAGAGCCGCCGGCTGGCGCATGCGTATAATCGAGACGAGCTTACGATCAACCGATAGAGAGACCGAGATGGACGCCCCGACGCACCCCCGCCGCTCCGCGGTCACCGGAATTGAAGACGTGCAGAGCCGTGCCGACACGCGCCAGATCCCGATCAATCGCGTGGGTGTGAAGGACGTGTACCACCCGGTTCGGGTCAAGGATCGTTCGAACGGCGAGCAGCACACGATCGCGAACTTCAACATGTACGTGAACCTGCCCCACGACTTCAAGGGCACGCACATGTCGCGTTTCATCGAGATCCTGCACCATGAGCGCGAGATCTCCGTGGATTCGTTCCGCGCCCTGCTCGAGGAGATGACGCAGCGGCTGAATGCCGATGCCGGTCATATCGAAATGTCGTTCCCTTACTTCGTGATGAAGAAAGCGCCCGTGTCAGGTGTCGAGAGCCTGATGGATTACCGCGCTTCGCTGATCGGCGAGCGGCACCAGGGGCGCGACGAACTGTGGCTCAAGGTGGTGGTCGCGGTCACCAGTCTCTGCCCGTGCTCGAAGAAGATCTCCGACTACGGTGCGCACAACCAGCGTTCGCACATCACCATCAAGGCACGCATCCGCGAGCACATGTGGATCGAGGAGCTGATCGACATCGCCGAAGAAGAGGCGTCCTGCGAGCTCTACGGGATCCTGAAGCGGCCGGATGAGAAGCACGTGACCGAGCACGCCTACGACAACCCCAAGTTCGTCGAGGACATGGTGCGCGACATCGCGGTGCGCCTGAACAAGGAAGAGCGCGTGCTCGCCTACGTGGTCGAGTCAGAAAACTTCGAATCGATCCACAATCACTCAGCGTATGCGCTGATCGAGAAGGACAAGGAAGGTTCGGCGCGCAAGCGCTGAGCGGCGGCCGGATTCAGCCCGGCGTGCGCTCGACGTTCTGCAGCCGGCTGATCAGGCTGCGCAGGAATACCTTGTTGAACCGCAGCTGGCAGGAAGCGGACACCTGCTCGAGCAGCGTCGAGCTCACCTTCATCACCGTGACCTCACCGTCGGCCTTGATGGTCGCGGTGCGCTTGGCGCCGCGCACGTAGCTGGTCTCGCCGAAGCAATCGCCGCTGGTCAGCTTGCCGACTTCGCGCCCGTGCCGCTCCACGGCGACGCGGCCCGACACGATGATGTAGAAGCGATCGTCCATCTCGCCTTCCTTGACGATCTCTTCACCGTTCGTGTAGTCCTGCCACGCGCTGGCGCGCAGCACCTCCCAGATCTCGCCATGCGAGAAGTCGTGGAAGAACTTCAGCCGACGCAGCAGGCCGAACTGCTCCTGGCTGTCGATCCGCTCGTAGTGCGCGCGCAGCTTCTGGTGCACGCGCGTCAGCTCGGCGGCGAAATCGAGCCCGCTCTTGTAGCGCTTTTCGGAGTCCTTCTGCAGCGCGCTGGCCACCACGTTCTCGAGATCCTCGGGAATGTCCTGCCGCAGGGTGTGGATCGGTGGTGGCGTGGCGAACACGATCTGGTGCAGGAGCTTGGAAAGGTTGCCGGCGCGGAAGGGCCGGAAACCCGTCAGCAATTCGTACATCACGGCGCCGAGCGAGTACAGGTCGGAGCGCGGCGTGATCTGCGCGTTCTGCACCTGCTCCGGGGACATGTAGCTGGGACTTCCGGCTATGCCCTGGATCGAGGAAATGTCCGAGTCCTGCACCAATGCGATGCCGAAATCGATGATGCGCACGTCGCTGTCCGTCGTGAGCATGACGTTGCTCGGCTTGACGTCACGATGAATGACGCCGCGTCCGTGCGCATAGTTCAGCGCCCGGGCGCACTTGAACATGATCTCGACCACGTCGTCGACGCGCAGCAGGTTATCGGGCCGGCAATAGGCGACCAGCGTACGCGCGCCCTGGACGTGCTCGGTGACGACGTAGCAGTGGCCGTTCTCTTCGCCGGCATCGTAGATCGGCAGGATGTTCGGATGCTGCAACATCCCCACCATGTGGGCTTCCGAGAGGAACATCTTGCGCGCGACGCGCGCGCGCTCCTCGTCGCCGCCGGTCTCCATGTTGTAGACCTTGATGGCGACGTCGCGGCCGTAATAGGGATCGTGCGAAAGATAGACGACGCCGGTGCTGCCGCGACCGACTTCGTTGATGATCACGTACTTCCCGATCTTCTCCGGTACACCGGGACCGGGTCGCGCACGCTCTGCGATCACGTTACGAATGGCTGTCACCTGTGCAAAGTCGGGCGGCAGGATACGGAAGCGGGTCAAAGCCAATCTGTGACGCAAATCGCGGATCACCTGCCGCTGTGCAGCGTGGATGTGAACGCTGCCAAGTGGGTCCGTCTATTCGACGTTATTGACGCGGCATTGACCGCGGCCGGCGCTGGATTAGGGGATCGCCTCAGTGGCTCCCGCCGCGATCAGCCAGCAAAATGGTCGTATCCCGCCGCATCGGCGGAGACGGGACGTCCGCCGTCGAAGCAACGCAACCCGGGTTGCGCCTCGATCGTCCCGATTCGTCGGATTGCACACGCAACAGTTGCCGCCGCGCGCTCGGCGGCGCTGACGCGATCCGCAGGAACCGTGAAGCACAGTTCGTAGTCATCGCCGCCGCTCAACGCCAGCCGGCGTGCGCTAGCGAAGCCCTGACTATCGAGGAGTGCGCGTGACAGTGGCAGCCGATCCAGATACAGCTCGGCGCCCATCCCACTCGCAACCAGCAATTTGTTGAGATCGGCGTGCAGGCCATCCGAGACATCGATCGCCGCCGAGGCGATTCCACGCAATGCCAATCCCAGCTCGACACGCGGGGTCGGCACCAGGAATCGCTGGCGGAGTTGGTCAGCATCGTCAGGCTGCGCGGCGGAAATCGTTCCCTGGATGAGCCCGAGCCCCGCGGCAGCATCACCGGGCGTGCCGCTCACGAAAACGAGGTCGCCGGGTTCCGCACCGCTGCGGAGAATCGCAGCGCCAGTGGGAACGACGCCGAGAATCTGCACACTGATTGTCAGCGGTCCCCGAGTGGTGTCGCCGCCGATGAGCGCGACATCGTGGCGCAGTGCCAACTCGCGAAAGCCGCGCGCGAAGTTCTCGAGCCAACGCTCCTCGACCGAGGGCAACGTGAGCGCCAGCGTGCACCAGCGGGGTGACGCGCCCATCGCCGCGAGATCGCTCAGGTTGACCGCGAGGGCACGGTGACCGACATGCTCAGGCGCCATCCCCGCCGGGAAGTGAACGCCTGACACGAGCGTGTCGACAGCCACGACGAGCTCCGAGCCCGTGGGCACCTGCACGACGGCAGCATCATCGCCTACGCCGATCGCAACGTCGTTGCGCTGCGCAAATCCTTTGGAGAAGTAGCGCTCGATGAGCTCGAACTCGCCAATTGGCACCGCACGACTCCTGTCGCTCAAGCAGTTCCGCGCTCCGCACCGCGCAGGCGTGTGGCGGCGCGATCCAGCACGGCGTTGACATACTTGTGCCCGTCAGTCGCGCCGAAGCGCCGCGCGAGCTCGACGGCCTCGTTGATGACGACCCGGTAGGGGATGTCCAGGCGCGTCTTGAGCTCGTATGCCCCGATCAGGAGGATCGCATGCTCGATCGGGTCGAGGTCCTTGAGCGGCCGATCGACCAGCGCGGCCAGCTCGGTCTCGAGGTCGTCGCGAATGGCGCAGACCTGTTCGATGAGTTCACGCAGGTACGAGGCATCGGCACGAGCGGCATCCTCGCTCGCAAGCGCCTGCTGGTGCAGCTCCTGCCAGGTCTGCGCATTGAGCTGCAATTGATAGAGCGCCTGCATGGCCAGCTTGCGCGCGACAGAGCGGGCCCGGGACGAGGCACGCGATGGAGAAGCACCGGCCACGGACGTGAGACGGCGCTCAGCCGTCGAGATGGCGCAGCAGGTTGGCCATCTCGATCGCGGTGACGGCGGCTTCCGCGCCTTTGTTGTCGCTCTTCGTTCCGGCCCGTTCCATCGCCTGTTCAATCGTTTCGGTCGTGAGCACGCCGAAAGCAATCGGCACGCCGGACTCAATTGCGAGCTGGGCGAGCCCGCGTGCGCACTCTCCGGCAACGTACTGAAAATGGGCCGTCTCGCCGCGGATCACGGCGCCAAGGGCAATGATCGCGTCGAAGCGCCGTTGCGCCAGCAACTTGCGAATGACGACCGGTAGCTCGAGTGCCCCGGGTACGCGGATGAGCTCGACGTGCTCGGGCTTCGCGCCGTGACGCTCGAGTGCCTCAACGGCGCCACGGATCAGGCTCGCGACGATGAATTCGTTGAAGCGTGAGGCTACGATCGCGAAGCGCAGGTCACGCGCCTCGGTGTCGCCTTCTGTGGTGCGTATGTCCTGCATGTCTTTCGTTGGCCGTGCCTACTCGCTGTCCACGTAATCGGTGATCTCCAGGTCGAACGCCGAGATTCCACGCAGCAGCAGCGGCGCGCTCAGCACGCGCATGCGCCTGATGCCCAGATCCTGAAGGATCTGCGCGCCGATGCCATAGGTCCGCAGCACGCGATTGCCCTCACTACGCGCGGCGGGTGGATGCGGCGCGCGCAACGATTGCACGGCATCGATCAGGTCGCGCGGTGCCTCGGGCTGGTGCAGGATCACGATGACACCGTGATCCTCCTCGGCGATCCGACGCATCGCGTCCCTTAGCGGCCGGCCACGGTCGCTGTGAATGCCGAACAGGTCGCGCACGGTGTCGGTCACATGCACGCGCACCAGTGGCGGATCCGGCCCGTCGAGGCTGCCGCGGATCAGTGCGATGTGGACCTCGCGGTTGACGTAATCCTCGTAGCAGCACATGCGGAACTCGCCGTAATCGGTCGTCACCCGCTGATCCGAGATGCGCTCGACGGAACGCTCGTTCCGCAGGCGATAGCGGATCAGGTCGGCAATCGTTCCGACCTTGAGGCCATTCTTGCCGGCGAACTCCTGGAGCGCGGCACCGCGCTTCATCGTGCCGTCATCATTGACGATCTCGCACAGAATCCCGGTGAGCGATGCGAAGCCCGCGAGCCGCACCAGGTCCACGGTCGCTTCGGTGTGACCCGCCCGGCACAGCACGCCGCCCGGCGTATAACGCAGGGGAAAAATGTGACCGGGACGCGCGAAATCCTCGGGCCGCGAAGCGGGATCGGCGAGCGCACGGATGGTCTTGGCGCGGTCGTGCGCGGAAATGCCGGTGGTGGTGCCGTGGCGATAGTCGACCGAGATCGTGAACGCCGTGCGGAGCGACTCGGTGTTCTCGGGCACCATCTGCGGCAGCCGCAACTCCTGCAAGCGCTCACTCAGCATCGGCTGACAGATGATCCCGCTCGTGTAGCGCACGAAGAACGCGATGGCCTCAGCGGTCACCGCCTCCGCCGCCATGATGAGATCCGCCTCGTTCTCGCGCGTCTCGTCGTCCATCATCACCACCATGCGGCCGGCGCGGATCTCGGCGAGCACCTCGTCGATGCTGGTCATTGTTTGAATTCCAACAGGCGTTGCAGGTAGCGAGCGAAGACGTCCACTTCGACGTTGACCCGGCCGCCCGGCTGCAGCACGCCGAGCGTCGTGACGGCGAGTGTATGCGGAATCACGTTGACGTCGAAGCGCGCGCCGTCAACGTCGTTGACCGTGAGACTCACGCCATCGATGCAGATCGATCCCTTCGGAGCGACGTAGCGGGCAAGCTCACGCGGAACCTCGAACTGCAGGCGCCATGAACGGCCATCCTCGCGCCGCGCCGTAAGCGTGCCGACGCCGTCGACGTGACCCGAGACCAGATGCCCGCCCAGCGGGTCTCCCGCCCTCAGTGCGAATTCGAGATTGACCGCGTACCCCCGTTCCAGACTGCCCAGCGTTGAATGGGCAAGCGTCTCGCGCGACACATCGGCTGCAAACCCGGTGTTACCAAGCCGCGTGATCGTGAGGCAAACGCCGCTGACGGCGATGCTGTCGCCGATCTTTACGCCTCGCAGGCTCAATGGGTCGCTCGCGATGTCGAGCTCGACATCGCCTCCCCGCTCCTGCACCGCGCTCACGGTGCCGATGGCCTGGACGATTCCGGTAAACATTCCGCAATGACCCTCAGATCCCGCCCGATCAAGCGCACGTCCGCAAACTTCAGCGGCCATTTGCCCTCGAGCGCAAACAACTCCGGCAGCTCGAACATTCCACGCGCCTTGTCGCCGAGCAGGTCGGGCGCGAAGTAGACGACCAGCTCATTGACGAGCCGGGCGCTGATCAGTGCGCCCGCCAGTCGCGCACCCGCCTCCACCCACACCTCGTTCACCTCGAGCTCGCCCAACCGCCGCATCACGGCCGACAGATCGATGCCACCCGGGGCCGCGGGCACGGTCTCGATGCATGCGCCGCGAGACTCGAGTCGCGAGCGCGCGGCTCCAGCGGGCCGCGCCGCAAAGATCATCACTTGCCCGGGCGGTGACAACACCCGGGCCGCCGGTGACGTCCGGAGCTCGCTATCCGCGATCACGCGCAGCGGTTGACGCTCCGCGGGTTTGCCATCGTCGAGCCGCACATTGAGTTGCGGATCGTCTCGCAGCACGGTCGCGGCGCCGGTGAGGATTGCCGAGCTGCGAGCCCTCCAGCGTTGCACATCGGCACGTGCGGCCGCGCCCGTGATCCAGCGACTGGTGCCATCCGCGAGCGCGATGCGCCCATCCAGGCTCGCAGCCAGCTTGAGCCGCACCCACGGCAAACCCTTCTCCATTCGCTGCACGTATCCGTTGTTGAGCGCGCGTGCCTCCGTTTCGAGCAACCCCGCTGTGACATCGATCCCAGCCGCGCGCAGGCGCTTGATTCCCTCACCGCTGACGCGGGGATTCGGATCGGACATCGCGCACACGACGCGCGCGACGCGCGAGGCGATCACGGCGTCGACGCATGGCGGCGTGCGGCCGAAGTGCGTGCAGGGCTCCAGCGTCACGTACATGGTCGCATTGCGGGCCGCTTCGCCGGCACCACGCAGCGCGTGAATCTCCGCATGGGGCTCGCCGGCGCGCTCGTGCCAACCCTCGCTGATGACTGTCCCGTCCTTTGCGATGACACAGCCGACGCGCGGATTGGGGTTCGTGGTCGTCAATCCGCGCTCGGCGAGCTCCAGTGCCCGCGACATACACTGACTGTCGAAGCCGCTGACGCCGCTCACGCGTCAGTCCTTCTTGTCGGCGCGCGGCAGCAGCGACAGTTGACCGGCGCTGGCCTCACGGCGTCGGCGATGCCGCAAGCGCTCGATTTCCTCGCGAAATGCCTCCACGTCCTGAAAGCTGCGATACACCGACGCGAAGCGCACGTACGCGACTTCGTCGAGGTGTCGCAGCTCCTCCATCACCAGCTCGCCGACGCGCAGCGCCTGGATCTCGCGTTCGCCGAGGCTGCGGATCTTGTGGCAGATCCGCGAAATCGCCGCCTCCATCGCCTCGCCGCTGACCGGGCGCTTTTCAAGCGCCTTGAGCATGCCGGCGCGCAGCTTCTGTTCGTCGAACGGCTCGCGGCTGCGATCGCTTTTCACCACCTGCGGCATCAGCAGTTCCGCAGTCTCGAACGTCGTGAAGCGCTCGCCACACTTCAGACATTCGCGGCGGCGACGAATCTGGCTGCCCTCGCCCGCGAGTCGCGAGTCGATGACCTTGGTTTCGCCATGGCTGCAGAAGGGGCAGTGCATTGCGGTCCGCCCTCAGTTCTCACGCGCCTCACGCGTACACGGGGTAACGCGCGCAGAGTTCAAGGACACGACGGCGGACCTGTTCGATCAAGGTCGCGTTCGCCGCATCCGCGAGCACGTCCGCGATCCAGTGACTCAGGTTCTCCGCTTCGCGCACCCCGAACCCGCGCGTCGTGATCGCCGGAGTGCCCATGCGCAACCCGCTGGTGACGAATGGCGGCCGTGGATCGTTCGGCACCGCGTTCTTGTTGACCGTAATGTTGGCGCGGTTGAGCGCCGCATCCGCGTCCTTGCCCGTGAGGTTGCGCTCGATCAGGTCCACCAGGAACAGGTGATTGTCCGTGCCGCCGGAAACGATCCGGAAGCCCCGTTCGATCAGCACCCGGCACATGGCGCGCGAGTTGGCGAGCACCTGTTTCTGATACTCGGTGAACTGTGGTTCGAGCGCCTCCTTGAGTGCGACGGCTTTTGCCGCGATCACGTGCATCAGTGGCCCGCCCTGCATGCCGGGGAACACGATCGAGTTGAGCTTCTTGGCCAACTCGTCGTTCGGCCGCGCGAGGATGAGACCGCCGCGCGGACCGCGCAGCGTCTTGTGCGTGGTCGTGGTGGTGACATCGGCGATCGGCACGGGATTCGGATAGATGCCGACCGCGCACAGACCGGCCACATGCGCCATGTCCACGACCAGATAGGCGCCCACCGCATCCGCGATGTCGCGGAAGCGCTGCCAATCGACCACGCGCGAGTAGGCAGAAAACCCGGCGACGATGACGCGCGGCCGATGCTCCTGCGCGAGCCGTTCCACCTGCCCGTAGTCGATGAGTCCGGTTGCCGTGTCGAGCCCGTACTGCACGGCCTTGAACAGCTTCCCCGACAGATTGACCTTGGCGCCGTGGGTGAGATGACCGCCGTGGTCGAGGCTCATGCCGAGCAGAGTCTCCCCCGGGTTCATCAGCGCGAAATACACCGCGGCGTTCGCCTGTGAGCCTGAATGCGGCTGGACGTTGACATAGGCCGCGCCGAAGAGCTGCTTGGCGCGATCAATCGCGAGTTGTTCTGCAATGTCAACGTATTCGCAACCCCCGTAGTAGCGCTTGCCTGGATAGCCCTCAGCGTATTTGTTCGTCAGCAGCGAGCCCTGCGCTTCGAGCACGCGCGGGCTGACGTAGTTCTCCGAGGCGATCAGCTCGATGTGCTCCTCCTGCCGGCGCCGCTCGCCGTCGAGCGCGCGCTTGAGCTCCGGATCGAAATCGCCAATGGTCATCCTCGAATCGAACATCAACCTCTCCTGGGGATTGCGGGAACCCGCCCGCGCAGGCTCCGAGGCCTGTCATTCTATCAGGCCGCCACAGCGTTATCGGGTGGAGTGTCAGACGGACTCGAGCAGCGAGCGGACAACACGCGTCCACGCACGAGCGAGATTGCGGCGGTTGTAGCCGCCGCCGCCCATGGCCAGTACGCGGCCCCCGGCCGACATCTCCGCCAACGTGCACAGCCGCGCCGCCGCGTGTGCGTGAGCCTCTTCGCTGAAGCGCAGGTGCGTGATCGGGTCGCCTTCGAGGCTATCGGCCCCGCACTGAAACAGGAAGAACTCCGGACGAGCTTCACCCAGGTAGGTCTCGACCCGCTGCCAGGCGCGATGAAACTCCTCGTCTCCCGCTCCCGGGGGCAAGGGCAGGTTGAGCTTGGTGCCTTTCGCCGCGCCGACGCCGGTCTCGGATGCCGCGCCGGTTCCCGGATAAAGGAATCGGCCGTCTTCGTGAATATCGGCGAACAGCAGATCCGGATCGTCCTCGAAGCTGTAGAAGACTCCGTCGCCGTGATGCGCATCGATGTCAACGTACGCGACGCGCTGGACGCCGAATCGACGGCGCAGAATCTCGGCCGCGACGCCACAATCATTGAACACACAGAATCCCGCGGCGTGCCCGCGCGAGGCGTGGTGCAGACCGGCGATCGGCACGAACGCGCGCCGCACCTCGCCTGCCATGATGGCTTCGAGCGCTGTCAGCGTCGCACCGACGACGTTGCTGGCCGCTTCGAACACGCCACGGAAGGCGGGCGTATCGCCGGCGTCGAGGAACCCGACGCCGCTCAGCGAGCGCTCGGCCACCAGATCCAGGTAGGCGCTCGTGTGAAAGGTCTCGAGCTCCTCGCGGCTGGCCGAGCGCGGCTCGAGCTGCCGGACGGCGTGGTCGAGCGACTCCGATTTCAGCTCCCGCATGAAGGCGTCGTGCCGGTCGGGGCCGAATGGATGACCGTCCGGAAAGCCGTAGCGCGCGATTTTCTCGCCGGCCACGAGCGCAACCGGCGCCGTTCTTGCTTGCGCCATCGAGCCTTCCCTTAAGCGGACGCGGTAGCCTAGCACAGCGCCACTGGTGGATAATGCGCGGCCTTTTTTACCGCGAATCGCGCCGCTTTCACCTCGCACCCATGGCCCAATACATCTACACCATGAACCGGGTGTCCAAGGTGGTACCCCCGAAGCGCACCATCCTGCGCGACATCTCCTTGAGTTTCTTTCCCGGCGCCAAGATCGGCGTACTGGGCCTCAATGGCGCCGGCAAATCCACGCTTCTCAGGATCATGGCCGGCATCGACACGGAGATCGAAGGCGAAGCGCGCCCGCAGCCCGGCATCAAGGTCGGATTCCTGCCCCAGGAGCCCGAGCTCGATGCGAAGCTTACCGTGCGTTCGGTCGTGACGGAGGGTGTAGGCACGACGCAAGCGCTCATCGATCGTTTCAACGCCATCAGCGACAGATTCGCCGAGCCGCTGGCTGACGAGGAGATGCAGAAGCTGCTCGATGAGCAGGCCAGGCTGCAGGACGCGATCGATGCGGTCCAGGGGTGGGAGCTCGAGCGCAAGCTGGAGATCGCGGCGGACGCACTGCGTCTGCCGCCGTGGGATGCGAAGGTCGCGACGCTCTCCGGCGGCGAGAAGCGCCGCGTGGCGCTGTGCCGGTTGCTGCTCTCACAACCCGACATGCTGCTGCTCGATGAACCCACCAATCATCTGGATGCCGAATCGGTCGCCTGGCTCGAGCGTTATCTCGACGAATACCCGAGTACGGTCGTCGCTGTGACGCATGACCGCTACTTCCTCGACAACGTCGCCGGCTGGATCCTCGAGCTCGATCGCGGGTACGGCATTCCATGGCAGGGCAACTATTCGTCCTGGCTCGAGCAGAAGGATCAGCGACTCGCGCAGGAGGAGAAACAGCAGGAGGCATTGCGGCGCTCACTCCAGCGCGAGCTCGAGTGGGTGCGCACCAACCCCAAGGCACGCCGGGCGAAAAGCAAGGCGCGCGTGCAGCGCTACGAGGAGCTCGCATCGACCGAATTCCAGAAGCGCAACGAGACCAACGCGATCTACGTGCCTCCCGGACCGCGCTTGGGTGAGCTGGTCATCGAGGTGAAGAATCTCCGCAAGGGCTACGGCGAACGGCTGCTGATCGACGACCTGAGCTTCAATCTGCCCGCCGGTGGCATCGTCGGCATCATCGGCCCGAACGGCGCGGGCAAGACCACGTTGTTTCGCATGTTGACGGGACAGGAAAAGCCCGACGGGGGCGAGATCCGCATCGGTCCAACCGTGCAACTGGCCTACGTCGACCAGTCGCGCCAGTCACTCGATGACTCGAAGTCGGTGTGGGAGGAGATCTCCGGTGGACAGGAAATCATCCGGGTGGGCAACTACGAGACTCCTTCACGCGGCTACGTCGGCCGCTTCAACTTCCGCGGCGTGCAGCAACAGCAGCTGATCGGCGAGCTGTCAGGCGGGGAACGCAACCGGGTCCACCTGGCGAAGGTCGTGCGCGCGGGCGGAAACGTCCTGCTGCTCGATGAGCCCACCAATGACCTCGATGTCGAGACACTGCGCGCGCTCGAGGAGGCGCTGCTGTCGTTCCCCGGTTGCGCGGTGGTGATCTCGCACGATCGCTGGTTTCTCGACCGCATCGCGACTCACATCCTCGCCTTCGAGGGCAACTCCGAAGTTGTCTGGTTTGAGGGGAACTATGCGGAATACACCGAGGATTTCCATCGTCGCCGCGGTACCGACGCGGATCAGCCGCATCGCATCCGCTACAAGCCGCTCCACTAGCGTCGCAACTTGCGGGAGGCCAGAGCCGCGTGCCTGCTGTCCCCGCCGCATTTCCTTCCGCCTTTCCCACCGCTCGCCACACGTGCCACCGCTGACTGAAGACCGACGGTCAGCGCTCGCGGGAGCAGCCGCCGGATTGTCCATCCCAATCAAGAAGGACGGCGAGCCGGTGGGAAAGGCGGAAGGGAATGCGGCGGGGACAGCAGGCACGCGGCTCTGGCCTCCCGCAAGTTGCGACGCTAGTGGAGCGGCTT
>Ga0209640_10001106_pt1 | contig 22312 bp, 19 predicted proteins | sample RifCSP10_1_FD_184018 | JGI IMG/M metagenome (GOLD analysis project Ga0209640, IMG submission 184018) | Soil microbial communities from Rifle, Colorado - Rifle CSP2_sed 10_1 (SPAdes) (version 2) | ecosystem: Environmental > Terrestrial > Deep subsurface > Rock core/Sediment | place: Rifle...
GCGATCAGCGCGCTCGCCGCCAAGCGACGCGACGCCGGAGGAACCCCCCGACCGAGCGGACGGACGAGGGACGGCTAGCCGGTCACCGTGAAGGTCGCCTCGGCGGCGGGCTCGTCGTTGCGGGTGACGTGGATCGCGTAGTTGCCGGGGTCCAGGCCGCCGAACCGGAAGCGCGCCCAGCCGCTGCAGGACTCGCCGCAGCCGATCGAGCCCAGCGACAGGCTGCCGTTGCCCACCGTGGCGCCGGCCGCGTCGACGACGGTGACGCCGAGCTGATCGGCATCGTTGCCCTTTCGGAAGCCGACCCACACCCACACCGAGCCCTCGCTGACGGTCGCGCCGTCCGCCCCGCAACCTTCCTGGCTGTCGGGCTCCTCAGCGCACGGCTCCGCTCGTGCGGTGAAGCCGTCGGCGAAGACGAAGGGAGGGAGCGAGGGGGCTGGCGTTGAGGGAGCCACCGAGGCCGAGGGAGATGGCGCCAGCGAGGCCTCCGGCGTGGTGCTGGGTGCCACCGATGCGCTCGGCGTCACGGTGGGTGTCGGTGTCGCCTGGGCCACACCACCGCCGAAGATGCCGGCGATGAAGGCGCCGACGCCGATGGCCAGGATCCCGAGCAGGACGAAGCCCCCGATCGCCAGCGGGCTCATGCCATCGGGCCGATCCCGGTCGTCCTGGGCCGTTGCGTATCGGTAGTCGTAGGGCCGGAAGTCATCGTACGGCTGCGGCTCCTCGGGCTCGGCCGGCGGCAGCTGCGAGCCGTACCGCGGCTCGTCGTAGGTCGGAGCTGGAGGCGGCGGGGGCGCCGGTGGCGGCACGAACGCCGGCGCCACCGGTGCCGTTGCGCGCTGCTCGGGCAGCGGTGGCGGAGGGGCGGCGGCCGGCCGTGGAGTGGGCGCGACGACGGGGACGTCCGCCGGCGGTGTCATCACCTCGGGCGGGGACGGAGTGGGCTCCATCGGAGCGGGCTCCATCGGCGCGGGAGGTGGGGCGGCCTGGGCCGGCGGCGGGATCATCGGGGCGGGAGGTGGGGCGGCCTGGGCCGGCGGGCGAAAGACGGGCGCCGGGGGCACGACCGGAGGCGTCGCCGGCGCGACGGGTTGCGGCGGCGGCGCAACCGGGGGCGGCGGCTGGTCGAATCCGGGTGGCGTATGGTCGACGTGAGACGGACCACCCTCATCGGCGGCGGAAGCGGGGTGCAGCAACTCGTCCTCGGGCTCCGGACGGAAGGGCCGGTAGGCGGAGCGTCCGCCCTCGTCCCAGCCCTCCCCGGACGGCGCGCCACGGCGGAAGGCCGCATCGCCGGGCCGCCGCAGCCGAATCCGGTCCTGCAGCTCGTCGCGGTCGAGGCCGCGCGGCCGGGCGCGGGCTGACGCCGGAATCGGCATCCCGCAATGCACGCAGAACGCCGTCGGCGGCGTCGACCGATGGCAGGTCGGGCAGCGGATCTGCCCGGGCAGGGGTGTGGACATGGGCGGCAGGGTACATGAGGCTGGGTGGCCTTCGCCAGAGCCGCATCGGGCCAGCCGACGGATCTGTCCGCGTCGCTCGTACCATGGCGAGCGTCCGCAGCGAGAACGATCGGCACCGATGACGTCCCGGCAGCCCCGACCCGCATCGACCGACTTCGCGGCGCGACGCGTGAACGTGGTCGGCACCAGCGCGGTCGGGAAGACGACCCTTGCCGCCGAGCTGGCCCGTCGCCTGCGCGTGCCGCACATCGAGCTCGACGCCCTCCACTGGGAGGCGAACTGGACCGAGGCAGCGCCAGAGGTCCTGCGCTCCCGGGTCGAGCGGGCCATCGCCGGCGACGAGTGGGTCGTCGACGGCAACTACGCCGCGGTGCGCGACCTGGTCTGGGCACGGGTCGAGGCCATCGTCTGGCTCGACCTTCCGCTGCGCGCCATCCTGTGGCGCTACGCGGCGCGCACGGCCCGCCGGGTTGCCGGCCGAGAGGAGCTGTGGAGCGGCAACCGGGAGCGGATCGGGATGCACCTGTTCAGCCGGGACTCGCTGCTGTGGTGGATCCTGAGCACCTACCGCCGACGCCGACGCCAGTATCCGGGGCTGCTGGCGGCGCGGCCCGACCTGGTAATGATCCACCTCCGGTCGGCCAAGGCGGCGAACCGCTGGCTGGCGGGCCTGGTCGCCACGCGGGGCTAGGCGCCCGGCCGCTTCCATTCGCTGCCGTCGGGGAAGCGCTCGCGTTTCCAGATCGGCAGCCGCTCCTTGATCGCCTCGATCACGAACCGATTGGCCTCGTACGCCTCGGACCGATGCGGTGCCGCGGCCACGATCGCCACCGCGGCATCGCCGATCGGCACCGAGCCGACCCGGTGCCAGACCGCCACCACGCTCCCCGGCCAGCGCGCCTCCGCCTCGGCGGCGATCTCCTCGAGCACCGCGACCGCCATCTCCGGGTACGCTTCATATTCGAGGTCGACCACCTCCCGCCCGTCGTCGGCGCGGTCACGCGCGCGTCCGACGAAGGTGACGAGCGCGCCGTGGCCCCGGCCCGCGACGGAGGCCTCCAGGGCGGCCACGTCGATCGGCCCTTCGGTCAGACCGGCCCGCGGCGCTCCGCCGCTCACCGGCGGCAGGAAGGCGACCTCGTCGCCCTCATCGAGCAGCGCATCCCACGCGGCGTAGGCGCCGTTGCGCGCCGCCCGCACGAAGGGGCGGTGGGCCACCAGGCCCGGATGCTGCTCCGCCAGCGTCTGCCAGGCGTCGGCGACCGAGGCGCCGGCCGGCAGGGCCAGCGACCCGCGGTCGATCGACAGCTCGCGCAGGGTGGCGAAGCATCGGACCCTGACCCTCATCGGCCCCCTCAGACCGGCACGCCGGTCAGGTAGGCCAGGCTGGCTCCGGCGATGGAGCCGGCCATCACCAGCGCCAGGCCGATGTACAGGAGGCCGGTGCTGGCCTGCAGCGAGGCGGCGCGGCTGGCGAGGATGGCGAGCACGGTGACGCCTATCGGGACCAGGATGCCGGCCACCAGCCGCAGCCAGGTCAGCCAGCCGATCGGACCCGCCAGGGGACCCGAGCTGACGGTGAGGACGGCGACCGCGAAGGCGCCGGCCTGGAGCGCCAGCGAGACGAGCAGCAGCCACATCATGCGGCGCAGCGGGGTGGGCGACAGCTTCGGCGTGACGAGGTACCAGTGGCCGAGCAGCATCGCCGCGTTGACCGCCCCCAGCGTGAGCGAAGCGAGGATCAGCTGGGCCATGAAGAGCGGCGCCGAGAGAGTCTCGCCCGCGGCGGCCAGCGCCGCGAGCGCCATGATGCCGGCCGCCCCGGCCGCGATCGCCACGCCGCTGCGCGGCAGGCGCGCCAGCGAGGCGGCGAGGTAGGCGACCACCAGCGCGCTGAACGCCCACACCAGGCCGCGGCGGATCCCGGCCGTCTCGGAGGCGAAGCCGGCCGGCGACAGGTTGAGCTCCGAGGCGAGCAGGATGGCCGCGCACACCGTCAGCACGAACGCCATGAAGAGCCGATACCCCCGCGTCGTCCCGCCGAGCAGCTCGGTGCCGCCCACGACCAGCAGCGAGCCGGAGGTGAGCGTCCCCCAGAAGATCCAGTTGACGAACGGGAGCGCCTCGAGGGCCATGCGACGCGCTCAGGCGCTGAGGCTGCCGGTGAGCCCGATCTCGACCCAGCCGTCGGGGCTGACCCGGACCGGGAAGATCTCGACCGGCTCGGTGGCCGGCGGCACCACCGCCGCCCCGCTGCGCACGTCGAAGCAGCCGCCGTGCCAGGCGCAGACCAGCACCTCGTCGCGCTGGTCGAAGCCCGCCTCCGACAGCGGGAAGTCCTTGTGGCTGCAGTTGTTCTGGACGGCGAAGAACTCGCCGGCATGGCGCACGAGCACCACCGGCCGCCCGTCGATCTCGACCGGGATCAGCTCACCGTCTCGCAGCTCAGAGGCAGGGAGGACGCGCGCGAAGCGCACCGCCGGGCCAGCGGGAGGGGCCGCGAGATCGGTCACCACCGGCCTACAGCGGCCGCGCGAACGCCAGCAGGCGCGGCTCGGTCATGTCCTCGATCGACCAGCGCAGCCCCTCGCGACCGATCCCCGAGTCCTTGACGCCACCGTACGGCATGGCGTCGGTGCGCCAGGTCGGGACGTCGTTGACGATTACGCCGCCGACCTCCAGCTCGTCATGGGCGACCAGCGTGCGCTCCAGGTCGTTGGTGAAGACGCCGCACTGCAGGCCGAACTGGCTGTCGTTGATCTCCGTCACGGCCGCCGCGAAGTCCGGCACCGGGAAGAGGTTGACGACCGGGGCGAAGACCTCCTCGCCGCAGACCCGCGCATCCTTCGGCACGTCGACCAGCACGGTTGGCGGGTAGAAGAGGCCGTCGGGCTGGCCGCCGGTCAGGGCCCGGGCCCCGCGCGCCAGCGCCTCGCCGACCCACTCGTGGGTGCGCGCCACCGCCTTGGCGTCGACCATCGGGCCCAGGTCGGTGGCAGGGTCGAGCGGGTTGCCCATCCGCACGTCGCGCACCTTCTCGACGAAGCGACGCTCGAACTCGTCGTAGACCGATGCGACGACGTAGATGCGCTGCACGCTGATGCACACCTGTCCGGAGTACGCGAACGCCCCGAAGGCGAGCCGCGCCACGGCCCAGTCGAGATCGGCCGACTCGTCGACGATGGCGCCTGCATTGCCGCCCAGCTCCAGGACCACCTTCTTCTTGCCGGCGCCGGCCTTCATCTTCCAGCCGACCGACGGCGAGCCGGTGAAGCTCAGCAGCCTGAACCGGTCGTCGGCGACCATCCGGTCGCCGGTGGGGCGGTCCATGGGCAGGATGCTGACCGATCCGGCGGGCAGGTTCGTCTCGGCCAGGTAGCCTGCCACCCGGAGCATGACCAGCGGATCCTTGGAGGGCGGCTTGAGCACGATGCTGCAGCCCGCCGCGATCGCCGGAGCGACCTTGTGCGCCGCCAGGTTGAGCGGGAAGTTGAAGGGGCTGATGCCGGCCACCGGCCCGATCGGGTAGCGGCGCACGATCCCGCTGCGGCCGCGATTGGCGGCGCTCCAGTCGAGCGGGAGCCACTCCCCGTTGATGCGCAGCGCCTCCTCGGCTGCCGTGCGGAACGTCAGCGCCGCGCGCGCGACCTCGCCCCTCGCGTCGCGGATCGGCTTGCCCGATTCGCGGGTCAGCAGCTCGGCGAGCTCGTCGGCCTCCTCGGTGATGCGGGCCGCCACATGCGCCAGCGCATCGCGGCGCTCGTAGCTGGCCAGGCGCCGGGTCGCAGCGAAGGCCTCGACCGCCGCGGCGGTCGCCTGCTCCAGCTGCTCCGGACCGGCCTGCCAGGTGGTGGCCACCAGCTCGCCGGTGGCCGGGTCGCGCACCTCCAGCGGCGTCCCGGCCCGCACGAACTCGCCGGCGAGGAAGATGGGGATGGTCGCGGACTCGATGGGGGTGGTCATCCGCGCCTGATTCTAGCGCCGCGGCATCGACCGGCCGGCCTGGCGGGCATGAAGGCCCGGCGCCGGCCCATCCACCAGACGCCGGAACGCTTGATCGGCGTAGGTACGATTGCCGCATGGCCGCCGCATCTCCGGGGATTGGCACAGGGCCAGTCACAACGCAGAGGATCCGCTTCACCGAGGCCGGCGACGGGGTCCGCATCGCTCATGCCCGCCACGGAAGCGGACCGCCGCTATTGGTCGTGGCATGCTGGCTGAGCCACCTGCAGCACGACTGGCAGAGCCCGGTCTGGCGGCACTTTCTGGAAGAGCTGGGCACCTTCACCACCCTGATCCGATACGACCTCCGCGGCCACGGCCTCTCGGATTGGAGCGTCGACGACTTCTCGCTGGAGGCGCATATGGGCGACCTGGACGCGGTCATCGCGGCGCAGAACCTGGACCGCTTCGCGCTGATGGGGATGTCCGGCTACAGCCCGCTGGCGCTGGCCTATTCGGCCCGCCACCCGGAACGCGTCACCCGGCTGGTGCTCTACGGCGGCGCTGCCGGCTGGCCCACGGATCTGACCCCCGACGAGCTCGACGAAGAGGGGGCCTGGGTGGCGATGTTGCGCGCCGGCTGGGCCCGACCCGATCCGACCTTCCGCCGCGTCTTCACCCAGGCGTTCATCCCCGGCGCGACCGAGGACCAGATGGCCTGGTTCGACGACCTGCAACGGATGTCCACCTCGACCCGTAACGCGCTCGAGGCCCGCAAGGCGCGCAAGAAGATCAACGTCGGCGATGAGCTGGGCGCCATTCGCGCGCCGACGCTGGTGCTCCATGCGGTCCGCGACGCGGTGAGGCACTTCGACGAGGGGCGCGACGCGGCTATGCGCATCCCGAACGCCCGGCTGGTGCCGCTCGAGTCGCAGAATCACATCCTCTTGGCCGATGAGCCCGCCTGGCGGGTGTTCGTCGATGAGCTGCGATCGTTCATGGAACCCGATCGCCAGCTGTCCGCCGCTGACGGGGCTGCCGTCGCGGTGCGCGAGCTCACCTCGCGGGAGCTCGAGGTCCTGCGCCTTGCCGCCGACGGGCAGACGAATGATGAGATCGCAGCCGCGATGACCCTGAGTCCCCGCACGGTGGAGCGGCACCTCTCGAACGTCTACCTCAAGCTCCAGGTCTCCGGCAAGACGGCGCGGACGGCCGCCGTCGGCATGCTCCTCCGCTCGGGCCGCTGACTCGCACCAAGCCGAACCGGGCGCTCCCGACGTGTGTCACCACGTGCGTGTACGGCGCCACCCGAACCCTCCATCGGCAGACGCAGATTACGTGCTGGGCCGGACGCGTCCGCACCGTGGATCTCCCTAGCCTCGTGGCGGACGCTCGTCCATTTGCACGAGAAAGGAGGGCTTATGACCCCCACCCTGACGCGTCTCGAAGAGAGCGCGTCCACGTATCGGGTCGATCCGGCCGCCGGTGTGTCGAGCCCCGCAGTCACGGCCACGCTTGCCAACGGGCGAGCACGCCTGTCGTCGGGGCCCTTCAACTGGGAGGCCGATCTGGGCCCAGCCGTCGGCGGAGACAACCTCGCTCCGAGCCCCACCGCCTACTTGCTGGGGGCGCTGGCCGGCTGCGGCGTCGTCTTCCTGCGCGACACCCTGGCGCCGCTCTTCACGGTCACGCTCGACGATGTTTCAGCGACGGCCAGTTGCCGCTCGGACGCGGCCGGGCTGCTGGGTCTGGACGGGGCAAGTCCGGCGCTTCGAGACATCGGGCTGACGATCCGTGTCAGCTCGTCCGACCCGCGCGATCGGATCGAAGCGATGCTCGCGGCCTGGCGGGAACGCTGTCCGATCTACCTGGCGCTCATCAAGCCGAACGCCGTCGACCTCAACTTCGAGATCGCGGACTCCAAGCAATGAGGAGGGTTTACGTCATGCTGCTCCATCGGTCCATTCGCCGCGTCGCCGGTGCTCTGCTGACGGCGACCATGCTGCTGGCGCTCAGCGCGGCAAGCGCCTCCGCGCATAGCCAGACCGTCACGCCGAATGGCAACGGCGAAGGATTCACCCGGCCGATCTCGAACCCCTGGGCCCAGGCGCATTGCCATGCGGCATCGCCGGCCATCGTCGCCGAGCGATCAGATGGTGTCGTCCAGTTCCTGCCGGCGTCGGCCCTTCCGTGCCCGGCAGTGGCCAACCCCGGCGGCCAGATTCACGGCGACTGATCCCGTCACCTTCCGGCGGCCCCAAGGGCGCAACCCCAGACTGATTGGCGAGGGGCTGTCCAGCGGGGTCGCCGGCGTGCCCACGGACGATGCCGGCGACCCCGGACGCCGGCACGCCTGCCTCGCCCGTATCATCGGGCGGTGAACCCGGTCTACCTCCTCCTCGAGGTCTCCGCGACCATCTTCTTCGTGGGAGCCGCTCTGGCCGCCGCGCGACGTGGTCGTATGCCCTTCCTCGAGCTCGTGAGCGCGGCCATCTTCGGGATCCTGCTCGAGGAGGGCGACCAACTCATCTACGGGACCTACCACTACGCCGAGGACTGGGTGCTGGTCATCGACCGGGCACCCGTCGTCATCGGCCTCAGCTGGGCCATCATCATCGCCGGGGCGATGCGGATCACCGACGCACTCGGAGTTCGCCGCAGACATGCACCCTTCGTCGATGCGCTGCTGGCGATCAGCCTGGACCTGGCATTCGATGCCATCGCCATCCGCATCGGACTGTGGACCTGGGTCGGTGTGGACGCGAGCCAGGGCTGGTTTGGTGTTCCGTGGGGCAACTTCTACGCCTGGCTGTTCGTGACCCTTGGCTTCAGCCTGGTCACCCGATGGCTTCGTGACGCCGCCGCGCGTGAGCGCGCTCGCGAGTGGTTTCAGCTGGCGGTGCCGATTCCTGCCTTCGCCATTCTGAGCGCATCGATTCTGCCCTTTCACGCCCTGAAGCCCGCCATCGATCCAGCGGAGGGGGGCGGTGGCGTGCTGTTTGCCGTGACGCTGGTGACGTTCCTGGCGGTAGGGGCGTGGGGTGCCTTCGGGCCAAGCCGTGACGTGCCGGATGGCCAGCGGACCGCGATTCTCGACCTTCGCCTTGCGCTCATCACCCGCGTTGCGATGCAAGGATTCTTCCTGGTCGCGCTGCTGCTCATGGGCCTCGCTCTCCAGCTGCCGGTGCTGCTCGGCGCCGCCCTCATCTTCCTGGCGGCGGAGCTGCCGCTGGCTGCCCTGGTTCGCGCGCGGCTGGCCTCAGCCGGCGTCGGGATACCAGCTACGGAGGGACAGCCGAGCCGCATGGTTGCGGTGCCCTGGCGGCACGAGCGATGACGAGCGCCAGCACCGCGATCGACTGGGACCAGGCGACTGACCATTGCGTCGAGCACCTGCGCGCCCTGATCCGGATCCCCAGCGTCAACCCGCCGGGGACCGCCGACGGCGGTGCCGGACGCGATACGAACGGTGGCGAGACCGCCGCCGCCGCCTACTGCGCGGAGGTGCTGGCGTCGGCGGGGATCGCCGCCGAGGTGCTGGAGACGGTGCCCGGGCGTGGCTCCTGCTTCGCCCGCCTGCCGGCCACGGTCGGCGAGCCGCTGCCGCCGCTGATCCTGCTTTCGCACGTGGACGTCGTCCCGGTGGAGGCCGCCTCCTGGACGCACGACCCCTTCGGCGGCGAGCTGATCGACGGCGTGGTCTGGGGACGCGGCGCCGTGGACATGAAGCAGATGGTGGCGATGGAGCTGGCGGTGATGCTGGCGCTCCACGGGTCTGGCGCCGAACGGCGGCGCGACGTCATCTTCGCGGCGCTCGCCGACGAGGAGGCGGGTGGCACCTTTGGCGCGGCGCACTGGGTGGCGCAGCGTCCCGACCTGTTCCGCGGCGCCGACGGCCGTCCGGCGGCGGCGGCACTCAACGAGGTCGGCGGCTATTCGACCACGGTTGCCGGGCGGCGGGTGTATGCCATCCAGGTGGCCGAGAAGGGCATCGTCTGGACCCGCCTCAGCTCGACCGGAACGCCCGGGCACGGGTCGATGCCGCACCACGACAACGCGGCCATCAAGCTGGCCGAGGCGGTGACCCGGCTGGCGGCGACCGAGCGCTCGCTGCGCCTCATCCCGACGGTGCGGCGCTACTTCGAAGCACTCGGCCTCGGGTCGGTGACGGCGCTCGTCGACCAGGGTGACGAGGCCGCCGCGCTGCGGAACCTGGACGCCGCCGTTGCCGACCCGATCCTGCGTCGCTCCCTGCGAGCCATGCTGCGCGACACGGTGACGCCGAACACCCTCAGTGCGGGCACCAAGGTGAACGTCATCGCCGGCGCCGGCAGCGCCGAGGTGGACGTGCGCACCCTGCCCGGAACCGATCAGCCCGCGCTGCTGGCCGAGCTGCAGGCCATCGTCGGCGATCGGGCGACGGTGGAGGCGGTGATGATGCTGCCGCCGATCGAGGCGCCCGCCGACGCCGAGATCGTGCAGCTGATGACGCAGGCACTGGCCGCCGCCGATCCGGAGGCGGCATCGGCGCCGATGATGATCACGCCCGGCACCGACGCCAAGGCCCTGGCCTCGCTCGGCATCCCGACTTACGGCTTCATGCCGCTGCGCCTCGACCCGGAGGTCCCGTTCCTGTCGCTCTTCCACGGCCACGACGAACGCGTCCCGGTCAGCGCCCTTCGATTCGGCCTGCCGGTGCTGCACGAGGTGGTCAGCCGGTTCATCGGCCAGTCGGAGGATTCGGCCGGCTGAGCGTGGAAGGCTATACTCGACGGCCAGTTACCGCGACGATCAGGCACGAATGACCGACCAGGACGATCTCACCCACCAAGCCACCGAGCCGCGCGTGCACGCGTTCGTGTTCCCCGGCCAGGGCTCGCAGTACGTCGGGATGGGCACCGCCCTCCTCGAGCGCTCCCCCGCCGCCGCGGCGGTGATGGAGCGCGCCGACGCCGCGCTCGGCTTCCCGCTGTCGCGCCTCATCGCGGAGGGGCCGGCCGATGAGCTGGACCTGACCGTCAACGCCCAGCCGGCCATCCTGGCCACCAGCGTCGCCTACCTCGAGGCGATGCGCGCCGAGGCGCTTGAGGCCGGCATCGAGCTCGACCCGCTCCGCGTCGCCGGCCATTCCGCCGGGCAGTACGCCGCGGCGGTGGCCGCCGATGCCATCGACTTCGAAACGGCCATGACCCTCGTCCGCGAGCGGGGCCGGATCATGCAGGAGCGCGGCATCGAGGGGGGCATGGGCGCGGTCATCGGCCTCACCGATGAGCAGGTGCACGAGGTGGTGGACGCGGCGCGCGAGCACGGCGAGATCGGCGTGGCCAACGCCAACGCCCCTGGCCAGATCGTGCTCTCCGGCGTCATCCCGGCCCTGGCCTTCGCCCTGGAGATGAGCAAGACGGTCGGCGCCCGCAAGGCGGTGCGCCTGACGGTCAGCGTGGCCAGCCACTCCCCGTTGATGCGGCGCGCGCGCGACGAGTTCGGGCAGATCCTGGCCAAGGTCCCCTTCCGCGAGCCGCGGGTGCCGATGCTCGGCAACGTGCACGCGACGGTGATCCGCACCGCCGACGGGCTGCGGCGCGAGCTGACCGAGCACCTCGTCCACGGCGTGCAGTGGACCGCGACGGTGCGGCACATGGCGGCCGACGGCGTGACCGACTTCGTGGAGATCGGGCCGGGACGCGTCCTGAGCGGGCTCATCAAACGCATCTCCCCCGAGGCGCAGACGCACGCGCTCGACGGGCCGGGGCGGGACGGCCTGTGGCTGCCGGGCAGCACCGAGGCCGACGCGTGACCGAGCGGCGCGTGGCGGTCACCGGGCTGGGCGTCGTCTCCCCGGTCGGCATCGGGGCCGATGCCTCCTGGGAGGCGCTCGTCGCCGGACGATCCGGGGTGGCCGACATCACCCTCTTCGACACGACCGACTACGAGATCCACGTCGCCGGCGAGGTGAAGGACTTCGACGCGACGCAGTACATGGATGCCAAGGACGTCCGCCGCCACGACCGCAACACGCATTTCGCGGTGGCGGCCACCGGCGAGGCGCTGCGCGACGCCGGGCTGCTGAACGCGGACGGCATGCTCGACACCGCGGCCGCGGACCCGGACCGCTTCGGGATGGTGGTCGGCACCGCCATCGGCGGAATCGGCATGATCAGCGACGGCCTCGCCACCCTGCGCGAGCGCGGGCCGAGCCGCGTCTCGCCGTTCCTGCTGCCGCACATGATCCCCGACGCCGCGTCGGGGATGGTCGCCATCCAGTTCGGCATCCGTGGCCCGAACATGGCGGTGGTCAGCGCCTGCGCCACCGGCGGCCACGCCATCGGCGAGGCGATGGAGTCGATCGCGCGCGGCCAGGCCGACCTGATGCTCGGCGCCGGCACCGAGGCAGTCATCGTGCCGCTCGCCTTCGCGGGCTTCGGGCAGATGCGGGCGCTCGGCACCCCGATCGATCCCGACACCGGGGCCTACGACCCGGCCATCGCCTCGCGCCCGTTCGACGCGACGCGCGACGGGTTCGTGGTCAGCGAGGGCTGCGCGGTCCTGGTCCTCGAGGAGCTCGAGCACGCGCGGGCGCGGGGCGCCACCCTGATCGCCGAGGTGATCGGCTACGGCTCATCGGCCGACGCCTTCCACATGGCGGCTCCGGCCGAGCGCGGCGAGGGCAGCCAGCGGGCCATGCGTGCCGCGCTCACGCGGGCCGGCATCGGTCCTGACGGCGTCGACTACATCAACGCCCACGGCACCAGCACGCCGCTTAACGACCGCTACGAGACGAACGCCATCAGCGAGGTCTTCGGCGAGCACGCGGAGCGGCTGGCGGTCAGCTCCACCAAGAGCATGACCGGCCACATGATGGGCGCCGCCGGCGCATTCGAGGCGTTCGTCTGCGCCCGGGTCGTACAGAGCGGCTGCATCCCGCCGACCATCAACTACCGACACCCCGACCCGGAGCTGACGCTCGACTACGTGCCGAACACCGCCCGCCAGACCGATGCCCGGGTCGCGCTCTCGAACTCGATGGGGCTGGGCGGGCACAACAGCTCGGTGATCGTTCGGCGCCTCGAGGCGTGACCAGCCGCGATCCGGCCCGACGCGCGGTCGTCACCGGCGTGGGCGCCATCACGCCGATCGGCAACGACCCGGAGACCTTCTGGCGCAGCCTGCTGGCCGGCACCAGCGGGGTGGGTCCGATCACCGCCTACGACGCCTCAGCCGAAGAGGTCCGCATCGCCGCCGAGGTGAAGGGCTTCGACCCGGCCACCTACATGGACTTCAAGCAGGCGCGCCGCATGAGCCGCTTCAGCCAGCTGGCGGTGGCGGCGGCGGCGCAAGCCATCGAGGATGCGCGGCTGGAGGTCACCGACGCCAACCGCGACGACATCGCGGTGGTGGTCAACACCGGCGGCGGCGGGATCGGCGACGTCGCCTCCGCCGAGCGGGTCTTCATGGAGCAGGGCGGCAAGCGGGTCAGCCCGTTCATGGTGCCGATGCTGTCGCCGTCGATGGCCGCCTGCCAGGTCAGCATCCAGAATCAGCTGCGCGGACCGGTCATGACCTCGGTCGCGGCCTGCGCGTCCGGCGTGCAGGCCCTGATCGAGGCCCAGCGGCTCGTCGAGCATGGCGACGTCGACGTGGTGATCGCCGGCGGCACCGAGAGCGCCATCCTGCCGGTCGCCTTCGCTGCGCTGGCTAACATGGGCGCGCTCTCGAAGCGCAACGACGACCCGCAGCGGGCCTCGCGCCCTTTCGAGGCCGATCGCGACGGCTTCGTCTTCGGGGAGGGCGCGGCCGTCCTGGTGGTCGAGGCGGCCGAGCACGCCGAGCGACGGGGGGCGCGCATCATCGCCGAGGTGGCCGGCGGCGCGATGACCGGCGACGCCTTCCACATCAGCGCCCCGGACCCGACCGGCGACGGCGCCGCACGGGCCATGACCCGGGCCCTGCGCGACGCGGACGTGGCCGCCGACGAGGTCGACTACGTCGTGGCGCACGGGACCAGCACACCGCTCAACGACACGACCGAGACGAAGGCCATCCACGCCGCCTTCGGGCCGCATGCGGCGCGGCTCGCCGTCAGTAGCAACAAAAGCATGATCGGCCACACCCTCGGCGCGGCCGGGGCCATCTCCGCCCTGGCCGCCGTCCTGGCCATCCGCGACGGGGCCATGCCGCCGACCATCAACTACGAGCGGCCGGATCCGGCCTGCGACCTCGACTACGTCCCCAACACCGCCCGCCACGCGCCGGTCAACGTGGCGATCATCAACGGCTTCGGCTTCGGCGGGCAGAACGCGGTGGCCGTCTTCCGACGCTACGCCTCGCCCGGCTGACCCTCCGGCGCGTCGCCGGTCACGTACAGCTCGGGCTCGTGGCGCGGACCGCGGCCGGGGAGTGACGCGACCCAGTCGCGCAGCGCGCTCTCGGCAGTGGTGAAGGCCAGCTCGTCCCACGGGATCTCGTCGGGCGCGAAGCCGCGCACCTCGGTCGTCTCCAGCCCCGGCAGCGCCTCCCCGCCGACGATGTCCGCCTCGTACACGAGCGTCACCACGCCGGCGTACGGGCGCGAGTAGGCGCCGACCAGGCGGCCGACCTCGACCCGCAGCCGGGTCTCCTCCTCCGTCTCGCGGCGCGCCCCCTCCTGGGCCGCCTCACCGACCTCCAGGAAGCCGCCGGGGTAGGTCCAGCGCCCGGCCCCCGGCTCGATCGCCTGGCGCGCGAGGTAGACCCGGCCGTCGCGCACCGGCAGCGTGCCGACCACCAGCCGCGGGTTCTGCCAGGTGACGTGCCCGTCGGGGCAGACGAGGCGCGGGCGGTGGTCCTCCTCCAGCACCCGCTCGGTCAGCCCCTGGCCGCAGGCCGGGCAGAAGGCCGGCTCCTCGCCCATGGTCAGCGGCCAGGATCGCGTGGCGTCGTGCTGCGGCATGGTGCTCATGGTAGATGGCACAATGCGCGCGTTCTCGCCCGGCCACCGATCCGGAGGACTTCGTGACCGCGAGCGCGCCCGCCGCCCAGCCCCCCAAGCCGTCGCCCTACGCGATCTTCCGCAACCGGTACTTCACGTACCTGTGGACGGGGCAGCTGATCTCGACCATCGGCGACGCGCTGACCTCCCTGGCGGCCGGCATCTTCGTCTACCAGATCACCAACTCGGTGCTGAGCGTCGGGCTGATCCTGATGGCGTCAGCCGCGCCGACGCTCCTCTTCGGCCTGATCGCCGGCGTGATCGTGGACCGCTACGACCGCAAGACGATCATGATCGTCTCCTGCCTGCTGCGGGCGGTGCTGGTCGGGCTGATCCCGGTCCTGGTGCTCAGCGGCGACGACATCATCTGGCTCTACGTCCTGGTCCTCGCCTCGGCATCGGTCCAGCAGTTCTTCGACCCGGCCAACGACAGCGTCCTGCCCGAGGTGGCGACCGACGAGGAGCTGGGAGCCGCCAACTCGCTGATGGCCATCGCCCAGTTCGGCTCGACCGCCATCGGCTTCGCGCTGGCAGGCCTCATCACCGCGCAGTTCAACATCGCCATCGCCTTCTGGCTCGACTCGGCCACCTTCGTCATCTCGGCGGGGCTGATCTTGCTGGTCAAGATCAAGCCGCTGGTCGTCGAGGAGCGGACGACCGTGCGCGAGGTGATCCGCAACCTCGGCTTCGGCGCTCGGTTCATCGCCAGCGTGCCGATCCTGCGCTCGATGACCCTGCTGCGCGTGCCGGTGATGCTCATCTTCGGCCTGCAGAACGTGCTGCTCCTCCCGTTCGCCTTCGAGGTCCTCGGCGCCGGCGAGTTCGAGTACGGCCTGCAGGAGGGGCTGACCTCGGTCGGCTTCGTCATCGGCAGCCTGCTGATGGCGACCTACGCCGATCGGCTGCGCGAGGGGAGCTGGCTGGTCCTCAGCTTCCTGGGGATGGGGCTGGCGGGAGTCGCCTACGCCCTCTCGACGAACGTCTGGATCGCGATCGGGCTGATCGGGATCTCCGGCGTCCTCAACGCCCCGTCATTCGTGGCCGGCCGGCTGATCAACCAGCGCAACACGCCGCGCGAGATGCGCGGCCGCGTCTTCAGCACCGGCTACGTCATCCGCGACGTCATCTACCTGGGCGGCATGGCCCTGGCCGGGCTGGCCGACATCATCCCGGTGCAGCTCCTCTTCCTGGTCAGCTCGCTGGCCCTGGTCGGGACCGCGCTGGTCGGCGCGGTGATGCCGGGCATCGGCCAGCCGGCCGCCGAGTGGCGCCGCACCATGACCCTGCTGCGCACCGCCCCGCGGGCGGCGCTGGGCGCCACGCGCCCGGCCACCGGCGCCGACATCGAGGCCCTGGGGCGCTACATCCCGGCCCTCGCCGGCATGGCGCAGCGCGACCGCGACGCGCTGGTCCTCCGCGGGCGAGTCGTCGAGGCGGCCGCCGGGACGGCCATCACCCGCGCCGGCGACACCGGCGACAACGCCTACTTCGTGCTCGACGGACGACTCGTGGCCGGCCGTACCACGGGCGAGGGGCAGTACCGCTCGCTGTCGACCATGGGCGCGGGGGATGTGATGGGCGAGATCGCGGCGCTGACCGGCAGCCCGCGCACCGCCGACGTGGTGGCCGAGGTGGCGACGACGCTGCTGGAGGTGCCGGCCGAGACGCTCCGCCAGCTGATGGCGCTGCCCGACTTCAGCTCGCTGGTGCTGGGCAAGATGCAGGAGCGGCTGGCGCGCTCGACCAGCATCGCCGACCTGCCCCGCTTCGGCGGCTTCGACCAGGGCGTCCTGCGCCAGCTGCGCGAGGAATCGGCCGCGTCCACCGAGGAGGTCGCCGGGACGGCCTGACGAGGCTCCATCGGTACAATGCCGCTCCGATGCACCCGGTTCGCCTCTACAACTCGCTGACGCGCCGTGTCGACCCGTTCGAGCCGGCCGATCCGTCGCGCGTCACGATCTACACCTGCGGCAGCACGGTGTACCGCTACGCGCACATCGGCAACCTGCGCACCTACCTGTTCGGCGACCTGCTGCGGCGGACCCTGGAATACCTGGGCTACGGCGTGCTCTACGTCAAGAACGTCACCGATGTCGGCCACATGCGCAACGACCTGACCGACAGTGGCGAGGACCGCATGCTGGCTGCCGCCCTCGAGGAGGGCAAGGAGCCGATGGAGATCGCGGCCTTCTATACGGCCGCCTGGCTGGACGACGAGCGGCTCATCAACATCCGCCCGCCCGACGTCATGCCGCGCGCCACCGACCACATCCCCGACATGATCGCGATCATCTCCACCCTGCTCGAGCGTGGCCTCGCCTACGAGGTCGATGGCACGGTCTACTTCGACGTCGGCGCCTTCCCCGGCTACGGCAAGCTCTCCGGGCACAAGGTCGAGCAGACCATGGCCGGACATCGCGTCGAGGTGGAGGGCGACAAGCGCCAGCCGGCTGACTTCGCTCTCTGGAAGGCTGCCGAGCCGGAGCGCCTCATGAAGTGGCCGTCACCCTGGGGCGAGGGCTTCCCGGGCTGGCACATCGAGTGCTCGGCCATGTCGATGCACTACCTCGGCCAGCGGTTCGACATCCACACCGGCGGGATCGACCTGAAATTCCCCCATCACGAGGACGAGATCGCCCAGAGCGAGGGCGCCACCGGCCACGAGGTGGTGGGCACCTGGCTGCACGGCGAGTTCCTGACGCTCGACGACGCCAAGATGGCGAAGAGCGCGGGCAACATCATCCGCGTCAGCGACCTGCCGGAGAAGGGGTTCGCCCCGCTCGACTTCCGCTACCTGGCCCTCACCGCGCACTACCGCTCGAAGCTCGACTTTACTGAGCCCGCCATGCAGGCGGCCGCCTCCGGGCTGCGCCGGCTGCGCCGTGCGGTGGCAGAGGCCGGCCCTGACGGTGACGCCGCGGACCTGGCGCGGGAGCCGATGGCCGGCTACCGGGCTCGCTTCGCCGATGCGATCGCCGACGACCTGGCCATGCCCGCCGCCGTGGCGGTGGCGCACGCGGTGGCCGCCGCGGAGGACCTTCCCCCGGCCCAGCGCCGGGCGCTCCTGCTGGACTTCGACCGCGTGCTGGGACTGTCGCTCGACGCGCCGCCCGAGGCCGCCGGCGACCTTCCGGAGGGTGCCGCTGAGCTGCTCGAGCGGCGAGCCGCGGCGCGCGCCGCGCGCGACTACGCCACCTCGGACGCGCTGCGCGAGGAGCTGGCCGCGATGGGCGTTGACGTCCGCGACACGCCCGGCGGGCAGGAGGCGACGGCCCGCCGCTAGCGGCTGGGTGCCGTCTGAGTCGGTCTGTAGCGGTTAGGCGCCCGGACGACTGCAGACAGCGCCGGTACCCCTGGGCGATGTCCGCCAGCCGTTGCGTCTCGTAGGCTCTGCAGCATCGCGGCGAACTCGTCGCGACCGATAAAGGCAAACCCGGCGCGAGCCGGGGACGCAAAGCCACGGGACTGGGTCGCCAGGGCATGGCTCCCAGTCAGCCGGGTTGCCGAACGGAGACACCATGCGCCAGAAGCTCACCGATTGGATTGCGACGCTGCTCATGGTCGCGATGATTCCCGTCCTCGTCATCGCCCTGGCCACCGCGGCCCTCGGCGCCAGACCCGCCGGAGCCACGCTCAAGGTCGAGCCGAACGCTGCCCCGGCCTGGAGCTGGGCAACCGCCACTGGCTGCGGATACGGGGCGGGCGAGGTGTACCTCGACATCCAGAAGCCCCAGGCCCTGGCCTTCATGTCGACCATGCCCGATGCCAACGGCTGCATCAGCATGACCTTCTCGACCGATGGTCCAGGGACGTACCAGCTGTCGACGCGTCAGCAGGTCAAGAACCGATGGAAGCCGATGGCCACCTACACGCTGCCCGTCGAATAGCGGCGCGACCCAAACATGACGAGAGCCCGGCCGGAGCCGGGCTCTCGTCTCTTACCGTCCTGAACCTCAGTGGGCGTTGCTTCCGATATCGACGAGGAACTGCTTGTCGATCTCGTGACTGAGCCCGGCGTACCGGGCGCCGCCCAGGCCACATAGCTCAGCCTCGCTGACGCCGTCTGGCAGCGTCACGCCGGTCGCCAGTGACGTGGTCAAGGTCGTCTGGTCGGAGCCGATCGTGACGGCACTCGCCGCCAGGGTGAGAGTGCCCTCGTGGCACACGATCACGATGACCACATGCTGGCTCACATTCGTGAACGTGCAGGTGATGTCCTCACCCGGATCGACGCCGATCGTGGCCGTGCTGCCGGTATCGGAGGTATTGGCTCCGCCACCGGTGCAGGTGATGTCGGTCAGGGTCCATCCGGACACCGCCGATTCGGTCACCAACTTGGTGAGCGCCCCGGCGGCCAGGTCAGCGCCCTGGAAGGCCACGACCTTCGTTGTGGGCCAGTCGCCGCCCATGCCGGGCGTCGCCGGCTCGTCGCCGGTGCTCCCGTCATCCTCGAGCGTGAAGACGCCAAGATCCCCGGTGAAGGGGAAGTCGGTGCCGCTCGTCGGGGACGCGTCCTTGACGATCGTCACCTTGGCGTCCTTCACGTTGGTGAAGGTGCAGGCAATGTCCTCGCCCGGATCGATACCGATCGTAGCCGTGCTGCCGGTGTCGGAGGTATTCGCTCCGCCGCCGGTACACGTGATGTCGGTCAGGTCCCAATCGGTGACGGCCGACTCGATCGCGGTCCTGCTGAGCGTCCCACCCCCGGTCGGGAAGTCGGCGCCCTGGATCGCGAACACCTTGGTCTGCGGCCAGTCGCCGCCGGTGCCGGGCGTGACTGGCTCGTTGGTCTCGTCGCCGTCATCCTCGAGGGTGAAGATCCCGATGGTGCCGGTGAACGGGAAGTTGGTGCCGCCCTCAGGCGTCGCCTGCTTGACGATCGTCACCTTGGCGTCCTGCACGTTCGTGAACGTGCAGGTGATGTCCTCGCCCGGATCGACCCCGATGGTCGCCGTGCTGCCGGTGTCGGAGGTGTTCGCCCCACCCCCGGTGCAGGTGATGTCGGTCAGGTCCCAATTCGTGACGCCGGTTTCGGTCACTGCCTTGGTCACGGCTCCACCGCCAGCGGGGAAGTCGGCGCCCTGGATCGTGAACGACGTGGACTTGGGCCAGTCGCCGCCGTCACCTGGGGTCGCCGGCTCGTCGGCGGTGTTACCGTCGTCCTCCAGGGTGAAGGCGCCGAAGTCGCCGGTGTAGCCGAAGTCGGTGGCGCCCTCCGGTACCGCCTCCTTCACGATCGCCACCTTCGCGTCCTTCACGTTGGTGAAGGTGCAGGTCACCGTCTCGCCAACGCTGAGCGCAATCGCCGACGGCGCGCTGCCGTCGCTGCAGGTGCTGCCGATGAGGTCCCAGTCATCCGGAACTGTCTCTGCAGCGCTGTAGGTCCCTGCCTTGATTTCGCCGCTGTCATGCGGGGTCGCCGCATCGGTGAGGCCGAAGGCCTGGTTGATGCTGTCAGGGCCGCCGGTCAGGCTGAACGAGAAGCTCGTCGAGTCCGACGGGTAGGCGACCTTGTCGATGATGATCCGGCCGCAGTTGCTGATGTTCACCGGGATCGGCGCAATGAAGTCTTTCAGCGCCGCGGTGAACGAGTCGGACGAGCGGCTCTTGAGGTAGGCGGACCCGAAGCCGGCGCAGCTCGCACCGCCGCCGGGGAGGATGTTCGAGTCGGTGAGGTTGATGGCCGCCTCGCCGAAGGTGCGCGCGGACAGCGACCGCGGAGCATTCGGCGGGATCGGATCCGTGACCGCGTCCGGGCTGTTGACGCTGCCCTCGAAGAAGCCCGTCAGGGCGTGGACCTTGTCCCAGCACGGCAGTGAGTTGCTCGCCTCGCAGACCTGGGCGGCATTCCCAGTGGTCACCCACTTGTGGTAGCCCAGCGTCGGGTTCGTGCCACCCTGAGATAGGTCGTACTTGATGAGCACGTCACCGGCCGTTCGGTTTGGCGTCACGCCGTTCGAGCTCAGTACGTTCGACTGATTGAACTCGAAGTCCATGTTGGTGGTGCCGTTTGGCTCCTGGACCCGCTCCCAGGCGAGGTACAGGAAGTCGGTCGGGCCGACCTTTTCGTTCGCGACATAGAAGCGCAGCAGATCGCTCTTGTTGTTCGGGATCGAACCGTCAACGACGGTCGGGACGGGCGTGTCTTCCTTCGTGCCCTGGCCGAACGAGTTGTCGCTCGTGCCGGTGGGCAGGTCGAGGCCGCAGCCCTTTCGCTCGTCGCCAACCGGCGACGCATCGTCGACGCAGTCGATCCCAACGTCGACCCAGTCACGTTCGACCGGGTTGTTCTCGAGGTTGCCGTCGAACGCGTCGAAGTCGGTGCCGGCCAGGGCCAGGACCGCGGATGCGACGAGCAGGACTGCAGCCCCGACGCTGATCGTCAGCGTCAGCCAGCGCTGCTGTGCGTGCGGCGCCTTTCTGCGCAGGGTCATGTTGCTCTACTCCCTCATGAGGTGGAGATGCCCGGGCAGGCATCGGGACAGGGCGGATCGTCAGTGCTGGTCGGGTCGCCTCCTTCACACCTCAGGTGCGCTCGCATCGCTCCGTGCTCGTCTGGGCGAGCAACAGCCGCACCTCCCCGGGGCGGGGGCGAGAGGGCGTCTATGGTGGCGTCGTCCCGCGCGGCCCGAAGAGGACAGATGAAGGGCGGCGCGAAGCAGGAACGCGGGGCCTCCGAAGAGGGCGCGACGGCCAACTACGCGGGGAGTGGGCACATATGCGGTTGGCCGAGGGGGTCGGCGCGGTCCCCCGGTCGGCGGACTCTAGTACTTCAGTACTGGGACCGTCAATGACATTCCTATCAGTGTCAGGGCGCTTCGTGGTGCCGCGGTGCACGCCGACGAAATCCGTTGAGGTGGCAGACAGAACGAGGGCCCGGCCGGAGCCGGGCCCTCGTCGTGAGGATGTCAGGCGGTGATGATCAGGCGCGTCGGCGCAGCCTCCGGCCGAGCAGGGCGGTGATGGCCAACGGGAGCATCACAATCCCAGCGCTTGACGGCGGATCCTCGTCGCAGTGTCCAGGCCCAATGTCGCCCTCGTTGTACGAGCCGAGCGTCCCGGCCCAGCCGATGAGCATGGACGATGCCTCGGTGTTCTTGTTCTTGCCCTTGCCGGCCGCCCCGACCTGGGGCACCTCGTGCACCTTCAGCCAGTGGACGCGCCCCCGGGTGGTGAAGATCAGGATCGACGCGTGCGTCGAGGCGACGAACAGGTGCTCGACGAAGTCCTCCTCGCGCGTCGTCATGCCGATGCGGCCCTTGCCGCCGCGGCGCTGGCTGCGGTAGGTCGACAGCGGGTTGCGCTTCATGTAGCCGGCGTGGGAAACGGTGATCACCATCTCTTCCTCGGCGATCATGTCCTCGATCGAGATCTCCCCGGGCTGCGGGACGATCTCCGTCCGGCGCGCGTCGGCGAACGCGGCGCGGATCTCCTTCAGCTCCTCGACCATGAGGCCATAGACCAGGCGCTCGTTCTCGAGGATCTCGCGCAGCCGGGCTATCTGCTTCAGGTTTTCACGGTACTCGTCGAGAATCTTCTGGCGGTCGAGCCCGGTCAGGCGCTGCAGCTTCATGTCGAGGATCGCATGGGCCTGCGCCTCGGAGAGCTCGAATTGCAGGCGCATCTCGACGCGCGCCTCCTCCGGGTTCTTCGCCGCCTTGATCAGCGCGATCATCGCGTCCAGATTGTCGAGGGCGATCTTCAACCCTTCGAGGATGTGCGCCCGCTCCTCGGCTCGCGCCAGCTCGTAGGCCGTCCGGCGGGTGATGACCTCGCGGCGATGCTCGATGAAATGCCCGAGCATCTGCTTGAGATTGAGGACCTGCGGGCGATTGTTGACGATCGCCAGGAAGATCGCCCCGAAGGTCTCCTGCATCTGGGTGTGCTTGTAGAGGTTGTTGAGGATGACCTTGGGCACCGCGTCACGTCGCAG
>Ga0209640_10001107_pt1 | contig 22280 bp, 15 predicted proteins | sample RifCSP10_1_FD_184018 | JGI IMG/M metagenome (GOLD analysis project Ga0209640, IMG submission 184018) | Soil microbial communities from Rifle, Colorado - Rifle CSP2_sed 10_1 (SPAdes) (version 2) | ecosystem: Environmental > Terrestrial > Deep subsurface > Rock core/Sediment | place: Rifle...
ATAGCGCGGTTTGATCCGAGAGTGGGCAAAAGCAAGTGTCGAGGTGGTAGAACCACCCGCTGGTCAGCTCCAGCGACAGTATTTCTCGATCGACAATCTCAGCCACTTTCTGATGCGCCATCATGTCGGAGCGAATGTGGTAGCCTGCAAACCACAACTCGCCGCAGCGCAGCAGGTCCCCTTCGCCCTCGAAGTAATATTTCTCCGGCAGGTAGACGATCTCGAACCCGCGAGCGCGAAACCATTGCGCAAAATGCGGCGCCTCACCCCTGCGGACTTCGTGGCGGAAGTTGCTCACGATAAACTTATTTTGCCAAACCAGACCCGCGTTGGCCGTAAACACCATGTCGGGAAGCTTTGGCACAGCATCGATCAACTGAATCTCCGCCGGCAATTTTTCGGCCAGCACGCGGTGTAATTCGTTCCACTGCCGACTGGCGAGCGCCGCATCGCTCTGGCGACTGCGCTTCATCCAGGGATTGATCTCGTATTCGATGCCGTAATGAGACGGCGGGCACATCAAGAGCTGCATACGACATCCAACTCCAGATCGCTGCACAGCTCGCGCAAGAACGGCTCCACGTCGGTGACCAGACCCAAAGCTTGGAAAGTGCCGCGATCCGTGAGCTTGGTCACCACTGCAGGATTGATATCCACGCAGACTGTCTTGACACTCGCGGGCAAGAGATTGCCCGTCGCGATCGCGTGCAAGGTGGTCGCGATCATCAATGCGAAACTCACCCCGCGCGCCTTCTCGCGCATGAGGTCTTGCGCCTGTAAGGTGTCGGTGATGACGTCGGGTAGCGGGCCATCATCGCGGATGGATCCGGCGAGCACGAACTCGACCCCGTTCTTCACGCAAGAATAAAAGATCCCCTTTCGAATCAGCCCCTGCTCGACGGCTTGCCGGATGCCGCCGGCTCGCCGGATGCGGTTGATCGTCCAGAGATGATGCTCATGCCCTTCGCTCGCGCGAATTTTCCTGTCAACGTAAACACCCAACGATGTGCCGTAGAGGTCGGATTCCATGTCATGGACCGCGAGTCCGTTGCCCGCAAAAAGAACCTGCACATAACCGTTTTCAATCAGCTCGGCGAGATACTTGGACGCGCCGGTGTGGACCAGCCCCGGGCCGGCCACGACCAGTATGCGCCCATTCTGCCGGCGCACGCGCTGCATCGATTCCGCGATCTCGCGGATCAGCAGTCCTTTCGGTTGCTCGGTGGACACCGGGCTGGCCATGAACTCGAAAGGCGCTCCAGGCTGCTGCCGCTCCAGGGGCACGACTTTGACGCCCCGCTGCCCGACCACGACGAGGTCGCCGTTTTTTACCCGGTGCATCGGCACGCACTGCGCTTTGCGGGTGCTTGGATCCACACGAATACCGCAATCCATCTCGATCGATTCGACCGGGATCCATTGCTGTTCTAGCCGCACCCACGTCTCCAGGTTGGTTGTCGCGTAAAAGCAGTCGGGAAATACTCCGTCGAGTGGCGCCGCTTCGATTTGCACCGACTCCTCTTCCACGTGCTCGGGCAGCGCGCCATGCTCTCTAATTTTCGCAAGGACACGGTCAAGCAGATCCGGACTTCGAGCCTCGATTTTAATCCGCGCGTGACTACGATCGCTGCGCCGGTGGCCGACCTGGATATCGAGGATCTCAAATTCGGCGCCAAGGCTAACGATCAGGTCGAGAACTTTGGGCAGTATGAGAGAATCGATGATATGACCGGAGATCTGTACGACAGTCTGCGCCATCGCGAACTCCTCCCTTGGGCATCGATTGTAAGGCTAACCACAACTTAGCACAGCGTAACGCGATTATCCTGGCAGGCTGTTGAAAAAAGAAAGAAGGTCAAAGACCGTACTCACCTGATGACCAAGATACATGGGGTGGTCGGATACGCCGCGAAGGGTCGGACTTCTATGGCTCACTATCTGTGCCAGCCGGTCGCAACTATTCTCTGACATCAATCATCCAGATATACCAATACACAGCTTTAGCCGTCTCCTTGTTTGTGACCTTTGTGCCCTTGCGGCCCAATTTCTGCTTTCTCTTTGGTTGGGGTCTGCCGCGTTGAATGTTCTCTGGTTGCGGGTTCGGCCCCGCTAAGTCAGCGCAGGCGAACAATTAAGCCGCATCACTGCCTTGAATACCCGGTCATGGGTGTTTATCATAGGACCGGTTTGCAGCAGCTTGAGTGATAGGGGGTATTTTATGGACGGCGAAGCCAATAGCAAAGAGAAAGTCGTGAGTGATCTGCGCATGCTGGTCAACGACGCCGAGGAATTGCTAAAAGCCACGGCGAACCAAGCGGGTGAAAAAATTGCGGTAGCGCGGCAGAAAATCGAGCAAAGCTTGATCGAAGGCAAGAAAGCGCTTACCGATGCCGAGCAGACGTTTCTGAACAAATCCAAAGAGTGCGCTGAAATCGCCGACGACTATGTCAGGGAAAACCCCTGGAGTGCGGTCGGCGTCGCTGCCGCCCTCGGGCTGGCTTTGGGATTGCTCATTCGCGGCAAATAACGTCCACGATGAGCAACCCAGGAAGCAGCCAAAGCCGGCGCGGCGCTTCGGGCTTTTCTCAGCATTTAAGAGCCGCGCTTGCAGTTTTGAGTGCGGCTCTGCACACGCGCTTGGAACTCTTCGTCACTGAACTCGAAGAAGAGGGTGAGCGTCTCAAGCGCACTGCGATCCTGCTCCTGCTGGTGGTCTTCGGCGCCAGTTTGGGTTTCATCTTGCTTAATATCTTTCTTGTCGCCCTGTTCTGGGAGCGCGGCTGGATCGCTGCAATCGGTGTGCTAGCACTCGTCTACTTTGCCGTCGCGCTGGCCGCAGTTGTAAGACTGCGCGACGCAGTCCTGCAACGCGCCGGGCTGTTTCCGGCGACTCTTGCGGAACTGGGCAAAGACCGCGATCACCTGAGGGCGTCGGCTCGTGAATAGGCGCTTTGAGGACATTGCCCGGCGCAAGCAGGTGCTTATCGACAAAGCCGCCCGCGAACGCGCCGAGCTCGCCGCCGCTTACAATAACCTCCGTTCGCCCTTTGATTTTAGCCGAACCCTGGCCAGCATCGCCAAGACCCTCAAGGCTCGCCCCATGATCACCGTCGGGGTTTCAAGTCTCTTGGTGAGCGGATTGGCGGGAAGACTTTTCAGGGGCGTTAACCAAGTTTTCAGAGTCGGGCGCGTGGCCTTTCCGCTCTGGGTTTGGTGGCGCAACCGCCGCAGGTCTTCTTAAGTCTGTGGTTGAACGTCTGAAGCTTGACCAACTTTACATCGCCGTCATTCAGTCTTTGCCCTTGCGACTTTTCGCGGGTCGGCCGCGCCGCTCACCTTGGCGGCTTCTTTGCGAATCGCTTGCACGACGCCGAGCGATGTTTGCTCTCTCAGCGTGTGGCCGCGCTGCTTGAGTGCCGCGCCCACTTGCGCCGCGATGCCTGACTCCGCGTTCAACCGGTCCGGCAGCCACTGGTGATGCACGCGCGGCGCTGAAACAGCCGCAGCGATCGGCATACCGAAATCAATCACATTTAAGATCGTCTGCAAGGTCGCGCTGATGATGCGCGGCCCGCCCGCCGCGCCGACGATGAGCTCCGGGCGCTTGTCGCGTAGAATAATCGTCGGCGACATGCTGCTAAGTGGCCGCTTGTTAGGTTGCAGCGAATTGGCCTCGTTACCGATAAGTCCGTAAACATTGCCCCTGTCCGGATGGATGGCAAAGTCGTCCATTTCGTTGTTTAAAACTATCCCCGTGCCGGCCGCGAGCAGTTTTGAGCCGAAGCGCGTATTGACCGATTGTGTGCAGGCGACCGCGTTACCGAAGCGGTCAACTACACTGAAATGAGTCGTCCCGCCTTTCTCCGCGTTAAAATGATAGTAGCCGTAGAAAGCCGACGGCCGCGTCTTATCCGGCGCGATGCGCCTTCGAATCCACTCCGCATAATCTTTCGCCATCAGCTTGCGCACTGGAACGTGCACGAAGTCCGGATCGCCGAGAAAATGCGCCCGGTCGGCAAACGCGTGCTTCATCGTTTCACTGAGCAGATGAAGATAGAACGCCGAATTGTGCTGAAACTCGCCGAGCTTGTAGCCTTCGAGGATGTTGAGCATCTGCACAATCGCCAGCCCCCCGGAGCTCGGCGGCGGCATGGTGATGACCGTCCGACCCCGGTAAGAGCCGGTCAGCGGCTCGCGCCAAACCGGCTGGTACTTTTTCAGATCTTCGAGCGTCATGACGCCGCCTGCTTCCTCGATCGTCTTGATGATTGCCTCACCGATCCAGCCGCCGTAGAAAGCGGCCGCGCCGTTTTGCGCGATCGATTTGAGTGTTGCCGCCAATTCCGGCTGGCGGATCACATCCCCTTCGTTCGGCAGCTCGCCGGTGGGCATGTAGACTCGGCCAAGATGGGTGAAACGCCTCATGTTGGCCTGTTGGCGTTCGATCGCTAGCCGCAAAGCAGCATCAAGCGGAAATCCTTCGCTGGCCAGTTTGATGGCCGGCGCCGCCAAAACGGCAAGTGGCATGCTGCCGAAGCGCCGGCGCGCTTCAACCAGCCCGGCCACCTCGCCCGGCACTGCGACGGCAAGCGCGCCGGTGAGGCTCAGTGAACCGACCGGCTTGCCGTCTCTGGTGTAAAGCTCGCGCCGTGAAGCCGCGGGCGCAGTCTCCCGGAAGTCGAGCGTATAGGCTTTGTTTTCCGCGGCTCGGTAAAGCACCATAAATCCGCCGCCCCCCAAACCGGAAGATGCTTGATCGACGACTGAAAGCGCCAACGCCGTGGCAATCGCCGCGTCGACGGCGTTGCCGCCACGGAGCAGGATCTCCATGCCGGCCGCGCTCGCCAGCTCGCTGTCGGCAATGACGAGGCCGCTGTTGGATTGCAGCGTGCGAGCGTTGCCTTCGGGCGCAAGAAAAGTGCAAAGAAGAACAAAGCAGAGAACAATATGGCGGCGGATGAATGGTTGCATGCTCGGTATTGCTTCAAGGACTAATGGTTTGTCGAGCGTTTTTCAAATCGATTTCGTGGCGGCCGGCGCCCTAGACGGCGACTGCCTTCGAACCAAGCCTTTTTTGCTTGCGCTCGGCAATGCCTTATTTCATAGTGACGAAAATTCAGTCCTTTCGCCGATTCACCCAAGCTCAACATGCAGACCATCCTCGGGCCATTCGAGCCTTATCTCGAAAACGCGATCGTCGACGAAATCAGCTCCTACAAAGGAAGCCGCCCCTTTTCACCGCTGTTGGTCCTCGTTCCATCCACCGCCTTGCGCCAGCATTTAAAATCGGTCCTGAGCCGCCGGCGTCGATTATCTCTCCTCAATGTTCATCTGCTGACGTTTCACCAGCTCTCGCTTCGGCTTTTTGCCGAGGGCAGCGGGAGTCTCCCAGAGTTGCACAACGAACTATTCCTTGAAGAAGTCTTGCGCCGGCTCGTGCGCGCGCGCCAACCGGGCGCTGAAGCTTTCGCCGGCGTCGAAGATCGGACCGGCGGCTGCGCCGCGCTTTGGCAGACGCTCCGCGACTTGCGCGATGGCATGGTCGATCCGCAATTCGCGTTGGCAGCCACGCGCGAGGGTCCATTGGCGCGCGAAAACAGCGCGCGAACGCAAGACCTCCTGCTGTTGCTCAACACACTGCGCGATTTTTGCCGGGATCATAAAATCAACGAACCATCCGATATTGATAAATTGGCGGCTCAACAAGCGCCGACGTCGTCTTTTCTCGAGCAATTCGAGCAGATTTTCTACTACGGCTTCTACGATCTGACGCAAATTCAGGTGGACCTTTTCCACGCGATTGCGCAAAACCATCCGACGACATTGTTTTTTCCGCTTTTGCCGACCCGCCCCCGCCATAACGCATGGACATTTGCCGAGCGCTTCTACGAGCGCCACGTTCAAGGTTACAACACTGCACCGAGCCGAGAGCTCATCGACCCCAACCAACAATCGTTGCCGGCAACCTACAAGATTTTCGATGAGAGCAGCGAACGGACCTATCTCAGTCCACCGAAGTTCTGGCATTGCACGCTCGTCAACACTTTTGGATTTCACGACGAGATCGCCGCAGCGGCCAAGGAAGTCCTGCGCCTCGTGGAAGACGAGCAGATGGCGCTTTACGAAATCGGCGTCGTAGCGCGCAGCCTTGAGGCCTACGGCGCCATGATCAAAGAGATTTTTCGCGATCATCAGCTTCCCCTGAACGCCGAAATCGAAGAACCGCTGGTTCAATTCCCGCTCGTGAAAGCGGTCATTCTGCTTTTCAATTTGCCGGCGAAAGACTTCTTGCGGTCGCATGTCATCGATCTACTCTCGTCACCCTACTTCCAACTGGGTGAATTCACCGACAAGAATTCGCCCGCTCGGCCCGACCTGTGGGACCTGGCAAGCCGTGAGCTTGCGATCTGCAAAGGCATCCATGAGTGGCGGCGCCTGCGAAACTATACCGACCGGGACATGTTCATTCACCGAATGACCCATGATGATGAGCCACGGGTCATCAAAATCAGCGCGCAACAAATGCGCTGCCTGGCTGAGGTTGTCGAGGCCTTGGCGGCGGACTTGTCGAACCTGCCTGAGCATGCTTCGTGGAACGATTATGCGCGGCTGTGGAAAGAATTGCTTTTAAAGTATCTCGGCATTTCCGCTGGCAACGAGGCATCCGATCCCAGCCGACAGCAAATGATTAGCCAAAAGGTTCTCGCCTTGTTGGATCAGATCGCCGCGCTCGACGCCGTAAACGAGGAAGTCTCTTTGAGCGAGTTCAGTCAGACTTTTCAACACTGGCTCGAACGATCCGCTCTCACACCGGCGGCCGAACATGTCGACGGCGTTCGGGTGCTCAATGCCACCGCCGCTCGTGGCCTGTCTTTCCGGGCGCTGTTCATTCTCGGTCTGAACGAAGGAATTTTTCCGCGCACCATCCGCGAGGATGCGTTCCTACGCGATCGCGACCGCGAGATTCTCGAGCGCGACCTAGGTTACAAAGTCAACCCGAAGCTCGCGGGTTTCGACGAAGAGAAGCTTATTTTCGCACTGCTTGTCGGTGCCGCGCGGGAAAAACTTTACTGCTCGTTCCAGCGCGCTGACGACAACGGCCGGGTGCTGGCGCCGTCGTGGTATCTTTCAGAGCTAAAAAAAGCGCTCGGAAGCGACCTCGACGGTTATCTGACCGAAGTCACAATACCGCGGAGCACCCTTGAAAAGTCGAGTACTCCGCCCTTTGATCGGGATGATTTGCTGCTCCCCGAAGAGCTTGCGATTCGCCTGAGCCTCGATGCCCATGATGCCGGCTCCTTAGTCGCCAATTTCATCGATGCGCCGGAGCTTTACAAACACGGGCGAACGGTTATCGCCGAACTCGACCGCAGCGCCGCAGAGCTATGCGGTTTTGACGGTGCGGTCGGGCCGCTTCCCGCCTACTGGAATCACTTCTCCAAGCGAATCTCTCCCAGCGCGCTCGAGAGTTATGCACGCTGTCCGTTCCAATTCTTCGTCCGTCAAGTGCTTCGTCTCGAGCCTCTCGACCGTCCCGAAGAGCTTTCCGGTCCAAGCGTTGCCCAATACGGCGAGCTCGGCCATGCCATATTGAACCGCGTTTATCTCGAGATCATCGAGAAGGGTTATTTTAGCGGCCGATCTAACTTCATCGAGCTCGATCCCACGGTCGCGGCGGTCGCCCAGCAGGTCTTCGCCGACTTCGAACAGAAAAACCCGGTCGGTTACCCGCTCACCTGGGAATGCCTCAAGGAACAGCTGACGGGATTGATCGGGCAAGTCATTGCGCGCGATCTCGAAGAGATGGCGGTGTCCGGGTTTGCTCCGGTAGCGCTGGAAACCGACATGACCGATCGATTGCCAAGTGACTGGCCGCCACCCCTAGAAGGTATCACGATCCGCGGCCGGATGGATCGCATCGATTATCACCCCAAAGAGAACCGTTTGCGGGTGATCGACTACAAGTTCAAATTTGGCGCTAGCCCCGCGACGCCGGATAAGGATCTTGACCGCGCCGCGCTGCGTGGCCAAAGGTTACAGCCGCCGTTCTACCTGCTTTTGGGCGAGCGCTGGTCAAACCAGCAGGCTAAAGAAGCTGCCCGCGTTGAAGCCAGGTTTTATTACATCGCGCCACGCTGGCAGGACGGTCCACTGGTGAGCGCCGAGTTTAACGCTGAAGGGCTCACCGGAAAAATTGGCGCCGCGCTCAAGAAAACCATCGCCGAGCTGGCGGAGGGCATTCGCCAGGGCCGTTTCTTCATTCAGCGCGGCGCGCACTGCGAGTATTGCGACGTCGCGGAAATTTGCCGCAAAAATCACCCGCCCAGCTTGTGGCGCGCCGAGAACGATCCGATCACGCGCACACACCGCGAGATTCGCGACAAAGATCCCAAAAGCTATGAGTGAAAGCTGTAACAGGATCGAGCTTCTCGACGCCGCCGAGCGCGAGCGCGCGGTCTCGACGTTTGACCGCAATATTGTCGTTACCGCCGGTGCGGGCACGGGCAAGACAACTTTGCTGGTCGACCGGCTGGTGCATTTGCTTTTGCGCAATCCCGACCCGGTGCGTATCACAGAAATCGTCGCCCTGACGTTCACCAACAAGGCGGCCAATGAAATGAAGCAGCGGCTGCGCGAGCGGCTGCAATCCTACCTAGCCGTTCAGCTTGAGGTGGAACACGCCGGCAAATCGGAGCGCACAGCCAAGAAAGATCTCGCAGCATTGCGTGAGCGCTATTTGCTATCAAAAGACCAAGCCGATCGCCGCATTCAGGATGCTCTGAGGAACATCGAGCGCAGCGACATCGGCACCCTACACAGTTTCGCCGCAAGCTTGCTCCGGCTCTATCCGCTTGAAGCCGGCGTCGATCCGCAGTTTTACGAAGACGACGGCAAGGAGTTTGACCGGTTATTCGACGAGCAATGGGATCTTTGGCTCGATCAGGAGCTCTCCGCGACGGCGAGTCAAGCCGAGGCTTGGAGGACTCTGTTCGCCAAGGTCACCCTCGAACATATCAAGGCCCTGGCCAAATCACTCTGCTCCGAATCTTTCGCGGTTCGAGGCAGGTCGAGGACGACTGCGACTACGCCGCAAGCTATTCGCGAGTGGTTGACGGATCTGGAAAGGATCTCGACCGCGCTTATCGAGCAATATACCGAAGACCGCATGAACGAGAAGCTCGTGCGCGCGGCGCGCGTTATCATTCAAAACTACCTTCAAGGCGCGGAAACAAGAACCGCCGAGCTCGAAGAAGCAAAATCACTCGTCGCTCAAAAAACCATCAATCGCGAGCGCAAAGGTTGGTCGGAAAACGAGCTCGGCAAAGCTCAAGAGCTGGTGCGTGCCGCCAAAGGCCTTTGCCAAGTCGATGCCGAGATTGCGACCCTGGTGTGGGACTTGCTTGCTCCCTTCGTGGAAAAATTCCGGGAATTTTTCGTGCGCGAGGGTTTTGTTTCATTCGACGGCTTGCTCATTCGCGCGCGTGACCTGGTTCGCGACCAGATACGCGTGCGCGAGGAGTTGAAACGGCGGTACCGGACGATTCTGATCGACGAATTTCAAGACACCGATCCGATCCAGTACGAGATCCTGCTCTATTTGGCCGAACAAGAAGGCTCGTCAGCCAAGGATTGGCGCAAGGTGAAACTGACACCGGGAAAAGTTTTCGTCGTCGGCGATCCCAAGCAATCGATTTACGCGTTTCGCCGCGCCGATATCGAAGCTTATCTTGAAGTCGTGGAGAAAATCATCAAAGCGCAACACGGCGTCGAGTGCCAATTAACCACCAATTTCCGCAGCAACGCTGGCATCCTCGATGTAGTCAACGGCATCTTCGCTGCGCTCATCCAAGCGCAGGACGGCCTCCAACCACCCTACAGCGCAATTCATCCCGCGCCCGGCAGGCCGGTTGCCCCGGATAGCCATTTTCCCACCGTTCGGGTTCGCAAAATTGTCTCCAAGGAAAACCCCGATGCGGAAAAGGCCCGTCGGATCGAAGGCGAAAGTCTAGCATCCTGGCTCAAAGACGAAGTTATCGGCAAGACAATCATTTTTAATACGACCGGCCAGGCGGTCCAGGCGCAGGCGAAAGATGTGGCGATCCTGTTTCGCAAGCTCACCGACATTCACGATTATTTGGAATACTTTCGCCGACGCGACATCCGATACGTCGTCGAGGGCGAGCGTCACTTCTACGCTGCAAAGGAGATTATCGATGCCGTCAATCTGTTTCGCGCCATAGAAAATCCGCACGACCGCTTGGCGCTTGTCGGAGTTTTACGCTCGCCGCTGGGCGGCTTGACCGACCGGCAGATTTTCGAGCTCCATCAAGCCGATGCGCTCGACTACCGGAAAGTGGGCGACCTGGAGAAACACAACGACTTGGCGATGCTCGTTGAGCTCTATCGCATACTGATGAGGCTTCACGAAGAGACGCGTCGGTTGCCCGTTGGCGAAGCGATCAGCAAAATCTTTGCATCGCTGCCGCTAAAACTCCTGGCCGCCTGTTACTTTCATGGCGAGCAGGCGGTGGCCAATCTCGAAAAACTGCGCCAGCAAGCGATCCTGCTCGGCCACGTGGGGTTGACGACTCTCAAAGAAGCCATCCGTCAACTGCAAGAGCGCGTCCTCGATGTAAAGGAAGAAGGCGAAAGCGTACTCGCCGAAGAAAATCTCGACGCCGTGCGCATCATGAGCATCCACAAAGCCAAGGGCCTGGAATTTCCCATCGTCGTCCTGGCAGGCTGCCACACCGGCACCGATGGCCGGCTGACGAGTGATGCGGATGCGCTCTTCGACTGGTCCACCGGGCTCACTGGACTACGTATCGGCCAGATCTGGGATTTGCCGGGACTGTTTATCGCCGAGAAATCGCGAGCGAGAGCCGCCGAGGAGCAAAAACGCGTGCTTTACGTCGCTATGACCCGGGCGCGAGAACACCTGATCGTCTCATGCGCTCCGACGACGCGGCGCTTGGGCGGCAGCTTTCTTACCATGTTGGATGAACAGTTAAACGGGAATATCGAAGCCGCCGACTCTTCAAAAATCGTTAGCCTCGGGAACGGCAGGATCGACATTGAAGTGATATCGCAGGGCCTTACGGCGCCCGGCAAAACCGCCGGCAAATCCCGGCCGAGCCAAAAGCGCAATTGGCAACCTTTCCTCGATGCGTGGGCGAAACGGCGCGCTCGCTATGATGCGGCGTTGATTCAGCCGCCCTTCTTAACCCCCACCTGGTTCAAGCAACGTGATGAAGAAAGCACGGAACCTCCCCCCGGGGTTTCTCATCGTCTGCTTGAGCGCACACCGGCATTGCGGATCGGCGAGTTGGCTCACGTCTTTCTCCAAAGTTGGGATTTTACCGCCGGCACGAATCGTTTTCGTGAGCACTTGAAGGCCTTGGCTGAGCATTCACTCCTCGAACAAACCGAGCAAGCCCGAGGCCAGATCGAAGCCGAGCTCGAAGCAATTTTTCACGGTTTCTTTCGCTCCCCAGTCTACGGCGAGCTGGCCGGCGCGCGCATACTCGGCCGTGAAGTGCCGCTCTTGATGCCGTGGAACGGCCAGGTCATGGAAGGCGTGATCGACGTGATCTACGAGCGAAGCGGCTTGCTTTACTTGGCCGACTATAAGACAGATAGGATCGAAAAAAAGAATTTGAGCCAAGCCGCGACGCGCTATCGCCAGCAAGCAGAAATTTACTCGCAAGCGGTTAGACAGAGTCTCGGGCGCGAGCCGGCTGCATTCAAGATCATATTCTTGCGTCTGGGCGAAGCGGTCGAGATTGCCGGGGAGGAAAATAAGCAAGGCGCGCTTTTCTAGTGTAACGCTCGAAGAGAGCATCCGTCATTTTGATGACGAGAAATCGGCCTTTGCACACTTCGGCGCCAAGCCCGCATCGAAACACCGGGTGACGGCGAGAAGCAACGCCAAGACACGTTTGGCTAGTGCTTGTTCCACACTTTTTCAAGACAGGACAATAGAGCGATTATGAAAACCTGTTTTTTGGATATCGAAACCGTCCCCACCGACCGCTCGTTGGAGGACAATGGATTGCTTGAAGCGCAAATTCAGCTGGACGAGGCGGATCTCATCAAAAAGCTCAGCCTCTCGGCGGCGACGGCAAAGATTCTTTGCCTCTGTTACGCCATCGAGCCGCCGCTGGGGGCCGAAGTTCAAGTGCTCGAGGGCGAAGAGTCGGAGATCATAAAAAGCTTTTGGGAATTGGCCGTCGATTGTAATCTCTTTGTCGGCCACAATATTCTCGATTTCGACTTACGATTCATCTATCAACGCTCGATCATTCATCAGATCAAACCATCGCGCGATCTTCCTTTTGCCCGCTTTCGTAGAGCGCCCATCTTCGACACCATGCATGAATGGAGCAAGTGGGGCCGCGAACATGCGAGCCTCGATTTGCTCTCGAAAGCGCTCAGCATACCTTCGCCCAAGGAAAATCTCGACGGCTCGAAGGTGTATCCCTGTTACCGCGCCGGAAAAATCGCCGACATCGTCAACTATTGCAAGTGTGATGTCGATTCGGTGCGGAACGTCTACCGCCGGCTTACTTTCGCCGAATAGAAATGCCGCAGCGGAGAAACACTGCGGCTAAAACGAGTAAGCCAAGCCAAAGAGTCCATCCGCTGGAGCTCGTTTGACAGCTCCGGCCTCAGCCTATAAATTGTTCGATAACAATCCGCTGAACTTGAGCATTTTTGCCTCTTGCCAAGTCGCAGATTCCAAACAGTTCAAGGAGGTTTTATGGACCACGCACCTGAAGCAAAGTGGCAGGAGCCCACAGATAACAAGACCAGGGCCGGATTAGGGAAGTTTCTTAGGCCCAACACTCCCTACGACAATTTTATGGAAGCCCAAGGTATCCCGATCTATCGCGATATCGGCGTGCGCCGGGTGCAAGACTTGCCGCGCAAACCATGGAAGCGCATGGGCGGCAGCGGAACCTTTATTCAGCTTCTCGGCACCGAGGGTTTGTGGGGCTGTTACGTCGTAGAAGTGCCCGGCGCCGGAGCGTTAAATGCCGAAAAACATATGTACGAGGAGCAATTTCTCGTCGTTGACGGCCGCGGCACCACGGAAGTTTGGGTCGAGGGCAATTCGAAAAAGCTGACTTTCGAATGGCAGAAAGGATCGATTTTCGCCATCCCGATGAACGCCACGCACCGGATCGTCAACGCGACTTCGAGTCCGGCGCTGCTGCTCGCCGGAACAACGGCGCCGAACGTGATGAACATATTCAGCAGCGAAGATTTTATTTTCAATTGCCCCTATCAGTTTAAAGATCGTTTCGATCCGTCGGACGACTATTACAAATACAAAGAAGAAGTTACCCCCGACCCGGTACGGGGTCTGGCGATGCGCAAAACCAATATTATTCCAGACGTCATGGGTTGCGAGTTGCCGATGGATAACCGGCGCTCGCCCGGCTACCGGCGCATCGAGCCGCATATGGCGGGGCAGCAATTCTATATGTGGATCGGTCAGCATGAAACCGGCCGTTACTCGAAAGCTCATGCCCATGGCTCGGCTGCGGTGCTCATCTGCCTCAGCGGCAAAGGTTACACTTACACCTGGCCCGCCACGTTAGGAACAAAACCGTGGCAAGCCGGCACGACAGACTTGATTCGACGCCAAGACTACGAACCCGTCGGCATGGTCAGCGCGGCACCGATGAGCGGCAACTGGTTTCACGCCCACTTCGGCGCCAGTAAAGAGCCGCTGCGCCTGACCGCCTGGTTCGGCCCCAACGCGCCCGGACGCGAACGCGGCAAACCCGGTGAAAAAGCAATCGACTACGGCGCCATCGACATGAAAGACGGCGGTACGGCGATCCCGTACAACGAAGAAGATCCGTATTTACGCAAGGAATTCGAAGAGACGCTCACGAGTGTCGGCGCCAAGTCGCGCATGGAACCGGAGCTTTACGAGAGATCCTACTAGCAGCAGCGTTCAATTCTGGAGTCGTGCGTCACAGCTGAGTCTTCGACGCGAAACTCACGACGCAGGACTCCAGACTCCCTCCCCAACCATCAAGGAATTTCATGGACAGCTCCAAAGCTTCATTTTCCAACGCCAACCGCCATATGTCGGAAGAGGAAGAGCTTACGCTGACGAGCGTCGGCGTCGACATCGGCTCATCGACTTCGCACCTGGTATTCTCCCGCCTCCAGTTGACCCTCGAAGGCACGCGCTACCGTGTGACCCGCCGCGAGGTATTGAACGAGTCAGAAATTCTACTTACGCCCTATGTGGACGAAACTAGAATCGACGTGGAAGCTCTTGAAGCGTTTATCAACCAGCAATACAAAAAGGCCAAGATTAAACGCGATGAAGTCGACACGGGTGCGCTGATTCTCACCGGTGTCGCCGTCCGGCGGCGCAACGCCCGCGCGATCGCGGAGCTGTTTGCGCAGGAGGCGGGCAAGTTCGTCGCCGTCAGCGCCGGCGACGGCCTGGAAGCGACCATGGCTGCCCACGGCTCGGGCGCTGTCGCTCACTCGGCAAAAATCGGCGGAGTCGTTCTGAACATCGACATTGGCGGCGGCACGAGCAAGTTCGCGCTTTGCAACCACGGCAAAGTCCAGCAGGTCTCAGCCGTCGATATCGGCGCGCGGCTGCTCGCCTTTGACAAAGACAATGCCATTGTCCGCATCGAAGAAGCCGGCCGGAAGCACGCCGGCTTGGCGGGCTTTACGGTTGAGCTCGGCGAGAAGATTCCTCAGGACCGCTTGAAGGAAATGGTCGCGGGCATGACTGACAAGCTGTTTGCCATGCTCAAACCGGAAGCGATGACTAAGGATCTCAAGGGCTTGCTTCGACTGCCGCCGCTCACTTATAAGGGCGAGATCGATTGCGTGATGTTTTCGGGCGGTGTCTCGGAATTCATTTACAACCGCGAAAAGACCACCTTTGGGGATCTCGGCCCTTTGATCGCTCAGGAGATTCATCGGCGCATGGCCGACTTGGATATGCTCGTGATGGAGCCGGCGGCGCGCATCCGCGCCACCGTCATCGGCGCCTCGCAATACACTGTGCAAGTGAGCGGCAACACGGTTTTCATATCGCCTGAGGACGCCGTCCCCGTGCGCAACATCGCGGTCGTTGCTCCTGAGTTCCCGCTCGACGCCGATGAATTCACCAAGGAAGCGGTCGCGGAGGCAACTTTGAACGCTCTTAGACGTTTGGATCTATCAAGCGGTCGCCAACCGGCGGCGGTTGCCTTTCACTGGGAGGGCTCCGCGACATTTTTTCGCCTGCAGGCTTTCTGCGCCGGCATCGTCGAGGGTTGGAAAGACATTCTGGCCAAGGGGCATCCTCTGGTGCTCGTCAATGACGGCGACATCGGCGGCATCATCGGCCTCCACTTTCAAGAAGAGCTGAAGATACAAAACCCGGTGATTTCCATCGACGGCATTGCGCTCAACGATTTCGATTTTATCGATATCGGCACTTTGATTCCATCCTCTGGCTCAGTCCCGGTCGTAATCAAGTCGCTGATCTTCCCGGCCTCACCGCAGCAATAAACCAGTAACCGCGAAAAGCGTAGCGCAAGCTTTTCGAACGTGTTGAACGCGGCAGCGATCCAACACGCCGTGGTAAGCCAGCGGAGCGCCGGCGCCGCGCGGTGGATGAACACGCGCGCCGCCGCAACCGAAAGCTCCTCTATAAAGATCCATCCCTTAATGACCACGGATTGACACGCCCTGACAAAAATGACCGGTCGCGGATGGCTTCAGGGCTGGATGAAAAATCTTCGCCAAAGTGCCTGGCGGGATCTTGACATTCAATAGGGTTTACGCCTAAAAACATCGCCAACATCGAGGCCACAGCTATGTCGAGATACCGCGCGCGTCATTGCCCTCAATGCGCTGGTTTTATCGGTTTCGCAATCTCCAAACCGTCCGCCCGTGACCGGGAAGTGCCGGTGACCAATTTCTGTCTCAATTGCAATTATCAGCTGCCTGTGCGTAGCATCATTTACGGTGTTCGAAAAACGACCCCGACGCTGCGCCGGCTAGGGCTTCGTTTGATCCACAACACGCCGAGAGGTTCCGCCCTCGGCCCGGAGGGCGAGAGCCGTCGACCCGATATGGAATCGAAAATTAGTCCGGCGGACTATGCGCGACATTTGAGAGCCATCGGCCAAGAGCTCGAGGCTCTCCACTTCAGTCATTTCAATCTAGAATTGACCGGTGACGCTTATGTCGTGTGGGTAAAGCCGGGCGATCGAACGGAAACCAACAACCCGTTGTTGCGCATCAGTAAAAGCCGGCTACAGAAACTGTGGCGCCACAGGACGCCTCATCGCGCCATCGGTCATGAAGAGTCGTATGCCGTGCCGCAAACCGGCAAGCGATTACGTTACTCGGTGCAGGAGTTGGACCGTATCGAGCGAGAACAGCGCGCGCGGCGGCAAGAGCAAAGCGGCACCGCTGACGGTCATAGCCTGTCGCAGTTGCTGCGGACTCTCGGTGACTTGGTGGGCAGAAAAAGCGAACGGCTGTTAGGAATCACGTGGCAGGAACTCTCCGTCGGAGTGGTCGTCGAGACCCAGCAGGGACGGAGAGAAATCGACGTTTTCCGGCCGGATAATTTGTACGATCTCTGGGTGAGAATGTATTTAAAGAGGCACAATCGCGCCTTCATCGATAACCCGCGCTGAATCCGGCCAACTGGGAACCTGCCTGCCCCTCACGCCCCGGAGGCTCATCGCAACAGGGTGCTGATATTTTCAGTGTCGGTCGGCAGAATAAGTGGCTCGTGCGACGAGTAGCCCCGTTTAAGGGGCGCGGGGATTTGCGCCGTGAAAACCGAACCTTCGCCCGGGCGACTTTCAACATCGATCTTACCGCCGAGCAGATCGACGTATCTCTTAACGATGTAAAGCCCTAACCCGACGCCACCACTGGCAGCCCCGCCTCGCTGGGGCTCCTGCCCTTGGCGAAATCTCTCAAAGATCGTCGAAATTTGCTCCCGAGCAATTCCCATTCCGGTATCGGCCACTTTTAGTTCCAGCTGTTTTTTCGAAATCAGATAACGCGCCGTTATCGTTATGGTGCCGCCTTCGGTGAACTTGATCGCGTTATCGATTAGGTTCTCAAGAATCTGTTTGACCTTGCGGCGATCCGCCTGCACGGGGGGAAGATCAAACGGGCAATCCCACACGAGCTTCACATCTTTCGCGCCCGGGTCATCGTACTGCGATCTCAACTCCGATAGAAATTCCCAAACGTTGATTTCGTGCAGCTCGGCATGGAGCGGCTCAGTCTCGAGGTTGCTCACTTGCAATACGGTATTGATCAATCCATACAAACCCTTGGACTGCCTGTCAATCGTTTCGATCGCTTTCTCCTGAATCGGCGTCATTTCTCCCAACAGCCCGTCGCGAAACATTTCCGCGTAGCCGGTAATGACACTCAACGGGGTTTTGAGCTGGGTTGAAACGGATCGCAGGAACTCATCTTTAATTTTATACGCGCAGCTGAGCTCCTCCGCTTGCTTTCGGCTTTGATCGTAGAGCTCGGCATGGTGGATGGCAATCGCGAGTTGGCCGGCTAACGTTGACAGGAACTCGATTTCTTCTTCGCCGAACTTGTGCTCTTCGCGGTTTAGAAAAACCAAACATCCCAGCGCGCCGTTGTTCGCGATCAAAGGCACGCCAACGAAAGACAAAAGCCCCTCATCCTTGAAAAACTCCAAATATTCGACCCGCGCGTGGGTAAAGATATTGCTCACGACAAGCGGCCGCTCCTCGTTCACGACCTGATCCGTGAATGCCAATGACGGGTCAGCGAGTTCATGTCCTCTGTTTTTGAATCCCCGCGCTGCGACGATCTCGAGCGCGCCCGTTCCGCGGTTTTTGAGCCTGACAACGGCGGCGGCGTAGGGCAAATGAATCAGTGCGGTCTCAAGAAACGAAGCGAGCAACTTTGCCGTGTCAATCGTCGCTGTCATCGCCACGTTGGCTTGATGAAGCACTTCGAGACGCTCTCGCTGCCGGCGGATCTCTTCGGCGGCTTTCTGCTCCCGTCTGACCTGTTCTTCGTTCTCTCGGGCCGTGCGCCGGATGCGCTCGACCTGAGCGAAATAGCCGTAAAAAAGCGATATCACGAACGGGAAGGGCAGGCGCAAATAAATCTCGGGGTTGAGATCCGCTGCGCTGTTAAAGACAAAATAGCCGTATATCAGCGGCGCGAAGAACGTGACCGCGAGCAAGCCTCGCGTGTCGTTGCAGATACAACTGATGATTAGAGTAAAGAGACAAGCAATGTAGAAATCGAGACTCGCCGCGCCACTCGTGCTCAAGACGGCAATGAGAACGATCGTGTCGAATATCAGCAACGGACCGTAAAAGTACCGCGCGTCAAAGAAATCGTCAGCCAGAAAATACAGCGTACAATGGCTGAGCAGATAAAGAATCAGGATCGCTTGAACTTGAGTCGGCGTGAGCCACGCGCTGGGTGTGTAGTAGAGCAAATACGACGAAAGAATGACCAGCGGCCAGCGTAAACGAATGACCGTGTCCTTCTTGGTCGCATCGAAGAGTCGATCAAAACTCGACCGGCGGCGTGTGGCGGGATCAACGTCACTAGTTTGAGAGCCATGCATCGAGATTGATCCGAAGTTTTCTCAAAAATTAATTCGAATCTAACGAAGTGCATATTACATGCCACCGGCCGGATGAGCTCAATGAACTTCATCGTGCCGCATCTTTTGTCTGAGATTCTAATAGCTTAAAGAATTGGCGGGAAAAACATTCCGGCAGATTTCAGACCGACACGGACAAATTTGTAGTTGGTCTCAACCGGCAAGAACCCATTTGAAAGATGCGGCGACCGACACAGAAAGTGGACGCGTCGTAAAAAAACTCAGCTCCGCGCGGGCGCGCTCGCGCGCTTTTTTTGCGCCGATCGAACCGCACGCAAGATATCCGCGTAGCCGGCGCAGCGGCAAAGATTGCCGGCAAGGTATTCACGAACCTCTTCGTCCGAGGGGTGAGGATTTTCATCGAGCAGCGCCTTCGCTGAAAGCACAAAGCCAGGAGTACAGTAGGCGCACTGCAGCGCGCGCTCTTCGACAAAAGCCTCCTGAATGAAGTGCAACCGCTGTCCGTCGCTGAGACCTTCGAGCGTCGTTATGGCGCGGCCGGCAGAACGTGCCGCGAGCAGGAAACAGGAACTGACCGGATGCCCGTCCATGAGCACGGTACAGCTCCCGCACGCCCCGACGCCGCAACTCTCGCGCACGCTCCAGAGCTTGAATTGATCGCGCAACACTTCCAATAAGGTGTCCGCGTCATCGATGGTCAATCTCTCATCGCTCCCGTTGATTCGTAGCGTGATTTCGCGCTTCATAGAGATTCATCCTGGCAAAGAGTCTCGGACCTCGGGTTTGAGTGTCGAGTTGCTCGATCCGAACGCCTTTAGTTAATAGACGACTGGTTCGTGCGGCTTCCTGCTTATCTAACGGATTGAGAATCGCTTAACTGCTCCAGGGCTCTTTTCACGAACAGCCGGGCCATCCGGCGTTTATACCACTCGGTGCCGCGCAGGTCGGAGAACGGCGATATTTGCTGATCGACAAGGTCAAGCAGCCTATCGATGACATCGCGATCGAGAATCTGGTCCTTAGCGAACGTAAGTCCGTCGATCAACAACGGCGTCGCCGCCAGCCCGCCAAGCGCCACACGCAATTCTGTGCAGCGCCCGTTTTCCTCCTTTGCCAGATATGCGGCCACACCGAGGCACGGCCAATCGTTGGCCGACAGCGTACTGTACCGCAGATAAATGGCGCGGCTGTTTGACCGTGTAAAAGGAACTTTCACATCGACGATCAACTCGCCGGGCCCTAAAGCTGTTTCATACATGCCGCTAAAGAAATCCTTGAGCGCGATCGTGCGCGAGCCCTGGGGCCCCAAGGTGCTGACCTCGGCGCCGAGCACGAGCAAAGGCGGCGGTGGATCGAGACGGTAATCGGCATGAGCGAGATTCCCGCCCACTGTCGCCGTTTGCCGCACGCGCACGTTGCCGATGTAACCGAAAGCTTGTGCCAAGCAGGGAAACGCGCGTTGAATCTCCGGCCAAGTCTCGACCTTGCGATGAGTGGCGAGCGCGCCTATCCGTATACCGTCCGGTTCGTTTTTGATCTCGCCCAGGCCTTGGATCGACTGAAGATCGACCAGATATGGATAGTGCAGCGCGCGCTGTTTCATCAAGATAACCAGCGTCGTGCCGCCGCCGAGGGCGCGGGCGTCGTCACCGTGCTTGTGCAGAAGCTCGACCGCCTCCTGCAGCGATCGCGGTTGGAGCAAATCAAAGGAACGAATCGTCATTGGAACGTCTCACGCGTCGCTGATTTCTTATCCTTCCGCCGTGCCAGAATCAAGCACATGGAACCGCGAAAAGACGGCAGCAGAGCGGCAACTACCGGGAGGGAAACTGCACTACGGCAGAAATCTTGCGCAGCCTGCAAAAACTTCAACTATCTGAACGCCGGCCGAGGTTGACAGCCGCTGCCAACTTTGAGATGAATCCGAACTACAGGAGGGCAATGACTATGTTCGCGAGCATCCGACATATCGCGGTGATGACCGAAAATTGGGACCGAGAGGCAAAATTTTACCAGACGATTTTCGGAATGAAAAAAATCACCAACGGCATGACCGATGAGAAGGGTGAATACAACAAAGATCGCGGCCACCTGAGCGACGGCGTGATCGGTCTTGCGCTGCTACAGCGTCAACCGGGGTTTCGATCGGGGCTTGATCACTTCGGCTTCGCCGTCGAAGACGTGCAAGTCGTCCGCGACCGGCTCAAACAGTATTATCCGGACGTCAACGTTCACCAGAGTCAAAGCCACGTGCCTTTCGCCGGGTTGCGCGGTCATGACCCTGACGCTAACCAGTGGGACCTCTCTCAGAAGGGCATGAATAATGTTCGCGAAGGCTATGTCGAGTTCGGCTGGGAGCAGCCGCGTTGGATCAATCATATCTGCATTCGTAGCGGCCGGCCGGCTTATCTCGCCGAGTTCTATCAAAAAGTTTTCGAGCTAAAACCGGTCGAAGGCTTGTCCGGCGACAACAGTTATTATCTTACGGACGGCAAAGTGGGGCTCGCGATTCGTCCATGGGACATGGTCCAGTATCGTGGCCAGATGGCGGGGTTGGATCATTTTGGTTTCAAGGTGGACGATTTAGACCAAACCAAGAAAGATCTCGACGCCCTTGCCGCCGTCGCTCCGGCTTCCGCTCCGAGAAAAATCGCCATCGGCCGTGACGGCGAAACACGCCAGAAAAATCTTGAAGGCTGCAAGCTCTGCAGACAGAGCTTATCCGATCCCGACGGCGTGCTGTTGGATTTGACCGACTAGCGATTTTTCCGAATGGCCGCTTCCGTTAAAGAAATTGTTGATGCGTATCAGGAACAACCTCTAGCGGAAGCGTCGACTCCTCCCTGCGCGTGGTATATCGACCCCCGCATTCTCGATTTGGAGCAGCGCACCGTATTTTCGCAGTCATGGCAGTTTGCCGGCCGTGTCGATCAGTTGGCCGGACCCGGTCAGTACGTGACCCATGAAATCGCCGGGGCACCGATTGCGATCGTCCGCGGTAACGACGGGGCTTTGCGCGGTTTTCACAACGTCTGCCGGCATCATGCCGCAGCAGTCCTGACCCAACCGCAAGGTCAAGTGCCACATCTGCGTTGCCCCTACCATGGCTGGACCTACGATTTGGAAGGTCAGCTGGTGCTGACACCGGAATTCGGCGGTGTTGCCAACTTCGACCGCAGCACCCATGGCCTCGCTCCGGTCCAACTGGCCACCTGGCAAGGCTGGGTTTTTGTAAAACTCGCCGGCGGTGAACCGGCATTGGAAGAGTTTCTGGCTAAAGATCTTGTCGGCCGTTTTGAATCTTTGAACCTTGGACGACTCCGGTGGCTGGAACAGCGCCGTTACGCGCTCCATTGTAACTGGAAGGTCTTCATCGATAATTATCTCGACGGCGGCTATCACGTTCCGCACATTCACGGCGGTTTAAATAGTGTGCTTGATTACAATAGCTACACCATCGAAACCGGTGAGCGATTTTGCCTGCAGTCGAGCCTGATGGAACCGTTGAAGGGCGAGGCGACAATGGCTTCCGTTCGCAAAGGTCGCCGCGCCTACTACTACTGGATTTATCCGAATTTCATGATCAACGTCTACGAAGACGTGATGGACACCAACCTCGTCATCCCACGTGCCGTCGATCAAACCGACGTCATTT
>Ga0209640_10001108_pt1 | contig 22275 bp, 25 predicted proteins | sample RifCSP10_1_FD_184018 | JGI IMG/M metagenome (GOLD analysis project Ga0209640, IMG submission 184018) | Soil microbial communities from Rifle, Colorado - Rifle CSP2_sed 10_1 (SPAdes) (version 2) | ecosystem: Environmental > Terrestrial > Deep subsurface > Rock core/Sediment | place: Rifle...
CGCAGAGCGCGGAGGAGTGCATGGCATTGATGACCGATCATCGCATACGGCACCTGCCGGTCATGGAAGGCGACCGGCTCATCGGCGTGCTTTCGATAGGCGACCTGGTCAAGGCGGTGATCGAGGACCAGCGGGAAACCATCAAGCAGCTCGAAAGCTACATCCACAGCTGACAGCGTGATCCGTGATCCGACAAAACCGTGATCCGTGAATCGTGATCCGACTGAAACCAGATCGCCCTTGTCGGCTCACGGCTCACGCTCTTCCGTGTCGGCCCGTATCGGCTCACGGTTCACGCCTCTTTCGATCGTGGTTCGGGTAGGTTCTACGGTCTTCGAGCGTTCATGAAATTCGGGGCGATTATCATCGGTGACGAGATCATGTCCGGCAAGCGCCAGGATAAGCACATGGCGCGCGCGATTGCGACCCTGGGCGAGCGCGGGCTGGAACTCGCCTGGTGCCAGTACCTTGGCGACGACCCGGACCACATCACCGCAACCTTGCGGCGCACCTTCGCGGAGGACGACGTCGTTTTCAGCTTTGGGGGCATCGGCGCGACACCCGACGACCACACTCGTTCATGTGCTGCGCGCGCGGCCGGTGTCGAACTCCGATTGCATCCCGACGCGGAAGCCGAGATTCGTGCGCGCTTTGCCGACAATCCGGTGGGCGTGACGCCGCAGCGACTGGCGATGGGTGAGTTTCCGGCGGGGTCGGACATCATCCCGAATCCATACAACCGCATCCCCGGGTTCACATTCAGGCGCCATTATTTTCTGCCGGGATTTCCACAAATGGCGTGGCCAATGCTGGCGTGGGTGCTCGACACGCATTTCCGGCACCTGTTCGATCCGGGTAAGCTCGGGGAGTCGGCGATCATCGTGCGCGGCGCGGGCGAGAGCCAGCTTATCGAATTGATGAAACAGTGCCTCGCCGAACACCCCGGCGTGAAAGTCTTCAGCCTGCCGCGCATGGAACCCGAGCGTTATATCGAACTCGGCGTGCGCGGCAGTCCCGCGCACGTTGCGTCGGCGATCGACCACCTCAGGCAGGGGGTCAGCGCGCTCGGGTTTTCGTGGACCGACGCGGGGAGCGCATGAGGCGAGGAGAGGCCGGCGAGCGCCACCGGAGTTGGCACGCGCGCCATGGTGCGGGGCGAAAAAAAAGCCCCGGATCTCCGGGGCTTCTTGCACCTGCTTGCTGACGGACGCTTACTTCTTGCCTTTCTTCGCGGCGGGCATGGCCTGCTTGGCGACCGCCTCGAGGTTCGACTGGGTCGCCTCGGTGAATTGCTTCGCGACCTTGGAAAGGTTGTCGTACGCCGAGTTGACCGCGGCGATGCCCGACTTGATGGCGGCGATGCCGACCTCGGAGCCCGCGGGGGCGGTCTTCACCAGTTTGTCGAGGGCGGTGACCACTTGCTTGTTGAAATCCGAGAATTGTTCCTCGACCAGCTTGCCGACTTCGGCCTGGGTCGCGGTGGCGACGTCGTACACGCTCTTCGCGTAGGCCGTGGCTTTCTCGATGCTGGGTTGCGCGACGTTGTCCTTGAGCGCGGCAAATTCCTGCAGGTCCTTGACGGCGGCGAATGCCTTCGCGTTTTCAATGCTGTCTGCGAACGCCGACTTTGCGGCCTTCAGTTGCAGGTCGAGCATGCGCTCCGCACCTTGCAGTGCAACACCGGCAAACCGGGCAGCGACTTCAAAATTGGCCTTGTTCAGCGCGAGCAGTTGATCAGGTGTCTGATACATGATAAATCTCCTTTAAAAACAATGTTTAATGTAACATATGGGTCTAAAAATGTTGCAATGCACAATGGCAATTATATGCTTTGAATCGAGTGTGTCAAGGGGAAAGTCGAAAAGATATACTGCGATGCAATAACCCCTTGGCTACGAGCTTGCCCGCAATCCTTCTGAACTCGCCATCTGTTTAAAACAATGTTTATAATCAATTACATATGATAATAATCAGGAGCAGCGCATGACTGCCACTGGCGCCGATCCGGCCCACACCCCTGATTTACGGTTTATCGCCGAGGGGGATGGCGGTACGAGGGTTGAGCTATCCGGGGCATGGAACCTGCGCTCACTGCAGCCGGTATTACCCGCGCTCGTTGCGCGGCTCGGCGCGTGTGGAAGCGACGTCCGCTGGGACCTGCGTTCTGTCGTGACGCTGGACCACGCGGGCGCGATGCTCCTGTGGCGGGCGTGGGGCCGCAGGCGAATCGCCGGCCTCGAACTGCGTCCGGAGCATGAGGCCCTGTTCACCCATTTGGCCCCCGTGGCGTTTCAGGCCGCTCCCCGCCGGCGCCGCACCTGGCTCGGAAAATTCCTGTTTGTCGGCGAGAGGGTCGCGATCGCACTGGAGCATCTTCGCGATCTCGTTGCCCTGCTCGGGTGCATCGTGCTCGACGCGGTCCAACTCGTGCGCCACCCCGCGCGAGTGCCGATCCGCGAGATCTCGGCGAACATCTATCGCACCGGTGCCCAGGCGCTCGGCATTACCGCGCTGGTCGGATTCCTGATCGGGGTGGTATTGTCCTATCTCTCTTCGAACCAGTTGCGGACCTTCGGTGCCGATGTCTTCATCGTCAACATTCTCGGGATCAGCATCGTGCGCGAGCTGGGGCCCGTGCTCGCGGCGATACTCGTCGCGGGGCGCTCGGGCTCGGCCATGACGGCGCAGATCGGCGTGATGCGCGTGACCGAGGAACTCGATGCCATGGCCGTGCTCGGCATTCCGCATACCTTGCGGCTGATCCTGCCGAAAGTCATCGCGCTCGCGATCGCTTTGCCCCTGATCGTGCTGTGGACCAACGCCATGGCGCTCGCCGGAGGCATGCTCTCGGCGCACATCGAGCTCGGGATCAGTTTCCGTTACTTTCTCGGCAGCCTGCCCGACGCGGTGCCGGTCGCCAACTTCTGGCTCGGGCTCGGCAAGGGCGCGGTATTCGGCGTGCTCATCGCGCTGGTGGCGTGTCATTTCGGCCTGCGCATCCAGCCCAACACCGAGAGCCTTGGCATCGGCACGACCAACGCCGTGGTGAGCGCGATCACCGTCGTCATCATCGTCGATGCCGTCTTCGCCGTGACGTTTTCCCACATCGGAATCTATTGATGGACGATTGCATCATCGACATCCGCGGACTCTGGACGCGATTCGGCGGCAACGTCGTGCACCGCGACATCGATCTTTGCGTCCATCGCGGCGAAGTGCTTTCCCTCGTGGGCGGATCGGGCAGCGGCAAGACCACGCTCCTGCGGCAAATGCTCGGGCTGGAGCGGCCCTCCCACGGAGAGGTACGGGTGTTCGGCAGGTCGCTCTACGAGGGGACAGCCGACGAATTGCGGACGCTGCGGCATCGGTGGGGCGTGCTGTTCCAGGAAGGGGCGCTGTTTTCCGCCCTGTCGGTATACGACAATGTCGCGCTGCCGTTGCGGGAACTCAAGACCGTCGACGAAGACCTGATCCGGGACCTGGTCGGTCTCAAGCTCGAACTTGTCGGCATCGAGGCGCAGCATTTCGCCAAGATGCCAGCGGAGCTGTCAGGTGGCATGGTCAAGCGCGTGGCGCTGGCGCGTGCACTCGCGCTCGAGCCGGAACTTCTGTTCCTGGACGAGCCGACGGCGGGCCTCGACCCCGATCGCAGCGAGAGCTTCGTGCGGCTGATCGCAGACCTGCGGCGTGATCTCGGTCTGACGGTGGTGATGGTGACGCACGACCTCGATACGCTGGTCGCGCTTTCAACCCGCGTCGCGGTGCTCGCCGACCAGAGGATCGTCGTCATCGGCCCGGTGTACGAGGTCGCCGCTTTTGCGCACGATTTCATCCGCAATTTTTTTCAGGGCGAACGCGGCAGGCGTGCGCTCGGCGCTATCGGCGCGCATGCCGCTGAAGCGGACACCGGCCGGGAGCCGGCCGTGGCCGGCTGAGGAGATTACCCGTTGGAGAATCGCGCTCACGCGCTGGCTGCCGGCCTGTTCACGTTGCTCCTCAGCGCCGCGGTGGTGTATGCGGCGATGTGGCTCACCCGGGATACGACCGGGCGGGAGAGCTACATCCTCGAGTCCGCGTATCCCGTGACCGGTCTCGGCGCCCAGGCAGCCGTGCGTTTGCGGGGCGTCGAGGTGGGAAAGGTTCAAAGCATCGATTTCGATCCCGAGAATCGGCGGCTGATCCTGATCGGCATCACCGTCAAGGCCGGCACGCCCATTACGCGCGGTACCCATGCGCGGCTGGAATCGCAGGGCCTGACGGGACTGGCGTACGTCATGCTGGATGACGACGGAAAACGCCCGCAGCCGCTGGTGGCCGAAGGCGATGTGATGCCGCGCATCCCGATGCGGCAGACGTTTCTCGATGAAATTTCGGGAACGGGACGGGATCTGCTGAGCCAGCTTACCCAGGTGGCGTTACGCGTCGACAAGCTCCTGAGCGAACGCAACCAGCAGCAACTCGTGCGAACGCTGGCAAGCCTCGAGGCGGCGAGCGCTGACATCGGCGCGCTCGCCCGCACGATCGACGCGGGGGCGCGCAATCTTGCGACCATCTCGGGGGACGCCCGCAAGGTATTGAAGGGTGCCGGGGTCACGCTCGAGAGCATCGACAAACTCGCGAGACAGCTTGGGCAGCACGTGGACACGCTGGAGCGCTTTGCCCGGAGCACCGAGCAGATGGCGACGAGCGCGGGACAGGTGGGCGGCGCGACCCAGTCGTTTTCCGCCGCGGTGGTCGGCGACACGCTGCCACGTCTCAACGTGCTGATCGAGGATCTCGGATTCGCGTCACGCAAGCTCGACCGGCTGCTCGATGAACTCAACGAACGCCCGCACGGCCTGGTCTTCGGCAAACCACCCGGCGCGCCCGGGCCGGGGGAGCCGGGGTTCAGTCAACCGCGCCGCGCCACTGATAAATGAGACGCTACCTTCGATTCACCGGATCAACGCGCGAGTCCGGGCGGTGGTGCCGGCGTATCCTGGCCCCCGGTCTCCTGGTGCTCGGGGCATGCACCATCGGCCCCCCGCCGAAAGATCCCCCCGCGACTTACGATCTCGGGCCGCCGGGCGCGGGCGCCGCCGCGAATCCCGGGTTGAGGGCGACGCTGCTCGTGCCAAGCATCGCCGCCCCGGTCTGGCTCGATCATGCCGGCATCGCATATCGACTCGGTTACCACGACCTGGCCCGGCACCAGGTCTACGCCAACAGCCGCTGGGTGGCCGCGCCGGCCGCGCTGCTGACGCAGCGTCTGCGCAACCGGATATCCGCGGTGGCGGCAGGCGTCGTGACAAGCGGGGAGGGCGTGCGAGCCGATTATGCCCTGCACCTTGAGCTGGAGGACTTCAGTCAGTTCTTCGAGACCCCCGCAACGAGTCGCGTATCGGTGGCCGCGCGCGCGAGCCTCGTCCGGATGTCGGACCGCAGCCTGCGCGCGCAGCGCAGTTTCGCAGTGCAGCGTTCCGCCGCGCCTGATGCCGCGGGAGCGGTCGCCGCACTGGGCGAGGCAAGCGACGAGTTGATCCGGGAGTTGCTGCGATGGACGGCGGAGAACCTCGGCGCGGACAGGCGTACCCACGAGAAGAGCGCCGAGTGAGCACGATTTTTGGCAAGATCATCAGGCGCGAGATCCCCGCCGACATCGTGTACGAAGACGATCTTTGCCTCGCTTTTCGCGACGTCAATCCGCAGGCGCCGACGCACGTACTGATCATTCCCAAGAAGGAAATCCCGCGTCTCGCCGACGCCAATGCGGAAGACCAGGCTTTGCTCGGCCATCTCGTGCTGGCCGCCAACCAGGTGGCGCGTCAACTGGGCGTGGAGAATGCCTACCGGCTGGTCGTCAACAACGGCGCGGGCGCGGGGCAGAGCGTATTCCATCTGCACCTGCACATCCTCGCCGGACGGCCGTTCCGCTGGCCGCCCGGCTGAGGCAAGAAGAACAATGTGATCGATCTTTCCTGCGTTAAACGAGGGGAAGCCGGACCTCGAACGCCACTCCGCTGCCGTCGGCGCGATCCATCGCATTCGTGCGCCCGCCGTGGAACTCGGCGATCAGGCGCACGATGTAAAGGCCCAGCCCGAGGTGCGGTTCGTCGCCGGGCGCGTGCCTGCGCACCGATACCAGCGAATCGAACAGGCGCTCCTTCATTCCGGCGGGCAGCAGCAGCCCGTGATTGCTCACGCGCAGAACGGCGGCGCCCGGTTCGCGCTCCAACGTGAGTTCGACCGGATCATTGCCCGTCGCGAAGTCCACGGCATTGGCGACGAGCTTGTCCAGCATCTGCGCGAACAGATCCGCCGAACCGTTGAGCGGCACGGCGGCGTCCGGCAAGGTGAGCTTGAAGCGGCGCGGCGCGTACGCGCTCGAGTAACCGGCCGCGCAGCTCTCGATTACCGCGCGCGCGTCGAACGGCTCACGCTCGCCTTCACGCACCAGTTGTTCGAGGCGCGAGGCTTCGGACATGCGGGTGAGGATTTTTTCGAGCCGCTGCAGCCCGTCGTCGGCGCGGCCGAGGTAGGTGGCGCCGCCCGGGGTGCCGCCCTGCAGCCTCAGGTTGTCGAGCGACGAGCGCACCACCGCGATCGGGGTGCGCAATTCGTGGGCGAGGCGGGCGGCGAGCGCCTCGAGATAGGCGTTATGGTCCGCGAGCCGCGCGAGCGCCGTGGAGAAACTGCGCGACAGGTCGCCGATTTCGTCGCGCGCATGCCCGCCCGCCAGCAGCGCGCGCACGCGTCCACCCGAGTCGATCGCGTTTTCCGCCTCGTCGCGCAGCCGGCGCAACCGCCACGACAGCCGCGAGGCGAATGCGAGCAGCACCAACGCGGCGGCGCTGAAGGCGACCAACGTCACCGCTACCAGCTGCTCGAACGCGCGATTGCGCAGGGACACGATCGCGTCGGTGTCCTCCTCGAGGACGACGGCCCCGATCACGGCTTCGCCGCTCCACACCGGGTGGGAGGCCGAAAGAATTGTGCCCCGCCCGCCCGGCGCCGGCCGCCGCCGGGTCGTCGGCGCGCCGTCGAGCGCCCGCTCCAGTTCGCGCCCGCCGAAGATCACGTCGTCGGGTATCACTTCTTCGCCCGGCGCGGCGGGCGTGCGAAACATGCGCTCGAACAGCGGCCGCAGCGCAAAGTGAACCGCGCGCTCGATCGGACCGAAGACGGGAGGGGCGCCCTGCGGTGCCGGCGCATCGAGGCTGCCGGCTGCTGCGACGAGTTTCAGTTTGCTGTCGATGACCCAGATGCGCAGCCCCGGTCGCGCGAGTCCGGCCAGGAGCGTCTTCGCTTCGTCGTGGACCGTGGTGGCCGTCGGCCCACCCTCGGTGGCCGTGCCCGCGGGTGGCGTGAGCAGCCGCGGCCGGTCCTGCAGCGCCACCGCAACGGTGCGCGCGGTCGCGGCAAGCTGCTGCTCCTGGTTCTCACGCAGGAGCTGTTCCATCGCGCGCACGTAGGCATAACCGGCCCACGGCATGACCAGCAGCACGAGCGCGATGAGTACCAGTTTCGATCGCAGTCCCAGCGCGGGCAGCGCGGCCCGCATCAACCGTCCGCCTTCCACCGGTAACCCATGCCGTAAACGGTATCGATGCGATCGAAGCCGGGATCGACCGCGGCGAATTTGCGGCGGATGCGCTTGATGTGGGAAGTGATCGTGCTGTCGTCGACCACCACGTGCGCCTCGCCCATCAACTGCTCCCGGTTCTTGACGTGGCCCGGAAACTTGGCGAGGGCATGCACCATCCAGAATTCGGTGAGAGTGAGTTCGACGGAACGACCGCGCCACGCAACGGTAAAGCGCTTGAGATCGATGCTGAGGCTTTCGCGAACGAGAACGTCCTCGCTTTGGGGCGGCACGCGGGCGACCTCCGCGCGGCGGAAGAGCGCGCTGACCCGCGCCAGCAGGTGCGGGAGGCTTACGCTCTTGGTGACATAGTCGTCCGCACCCATGCGCAGCCCGGCAACCGTGTCGAAATCGCTGTCGCGCGCCGTGAGGAAAATGATGGGCAGCGTCTGGGATGAGGCGCGGAGTTCCCGGCACAGGGCAAACCCGCCGTCCGGGTCATCGCCGAGACCGATGTCGAGCACCGCGAGATCGGGCAGCCGCACCCGGAATGCCGCGAGCGCCTCGGCGCGCCCGGCAAAGGCGGCCACCTCGTAACCCTGGGTGCGGAACGCGTCGGTGTAGTTGGCGCGGATCGCGGGCTCGTCCTCGACGATGGCGATGCGGAGCGGCATGGTGTCCTCGCTTGTGGAAAGCGACTATACCGCATGTCCCCGGCGGCGCAGGGCGGGCGTGCCGGGGTGCCATCTTCTTGCCACAATTGATGGTCGGAAATCCAGAATTGGGTCACCAGCGTGCCCGCGCCATGGGGCTAAATGGCACCGTGACGACTCAAACTCAACTGGAGCCGAAAATGACAACGAAGCCTCCGGGCGCCACCCTCAATCCGCGCCGCGTGGTTCTGGACATGCTTGAACTCGTCCTGCGCGGAACCGTGGCGGCGAGCCTGATTGCCGCGCTGGCGATGGGTCTGATCGCGTTCGTGGTCAGTTAAGAATGCCCGACAGGGCGCCGGGAGCCGGTGGCTGGGGCGCTGCGCGGGAATCCGCCCGCGACGTGGCGTCGTGATGGCCGCGATGCCGGTCTCCAGTCTCTGGCTCCGGGCGCCTTGCGCCGCCAAGTGCGTCCCTCTGAAAAAGAGGCATTGGCCACAGAGATCACAGATTGGGGATCGTAAGGAACATCAAGAATGATCAAGCGCCTCATCGCCATCGGCTTCATCTTCGGCTGCACTTCCATCGCCTGGCTGATCCTCGCGGGGGTCACCGCCGGGCGCACGCACGTGAGCGACAGCGGCCTGCGCGCGCGGGTGGAGCGCCTGTGGGGCGCGCCGCAGACCCAGTTGCCCCCGGCCGTCAAGGCTTCGCACAAGGTGGTGAAACGCGTGGAGAGCCTGGAAGACGGCAAGAAGATCGTGCGCGACGTGGAAGAAACGGCGAGCGAGAGGATCACCCTGGACGGCAGCGCGCTTTCGGTCGCGCTGGTCCTTGAACATCGGCAGAAGGGCTTGCTGTGGTACGCGACGTACCATGTCGATTTCCGCGGCGATTACGTCATCACCAACGCCAGCGACATTCCCCGCGAGTTCGAAATCACGTTGCCGTTTGCCGCGAAAAACACCGTGTTCGACGATCTGCGCTTCGAGCTGGAAGGCAGGCCGTGGCGGGCGGCTCCCGCGCCGGGTGAAGGGCGCATCACGGGCCGCGTGCAACTTGCGCCCGGCGAGACGGTGACGCTCAAGGTCGGTTACCGCAGCCAGGGCATGGAGCGTTGGAGCTACAGCTTCGGCAACGGCATTTCGGAGGTGCGCAACTTCCGGCTTGCGTTGCGCACCAATTTCGACGCGATCGATTTTCCGGAGGACGGCATCTCCCCGGCGCGCAAGGAGCGCGCGGGCGATGGGTGGCACCTCACCTGGGAGTTCCGGCGGCTGGTGGCCGGCGTCAACATCAGCATGCTGATGCCGGAGAAACTGCAGCCCGGGCCGCTGGCGAGCCAGATCGCGAGCTTCGCGCCGATCTCGCTTTTCTTCTTCATCGTGGTGATGCTGACGATCGGCGTCGTGAAGCGCGTTGACCTGCACCCGATGCACTTCTTCTTCCTGGCGGCGGCGTTCTTCTCGTTTCACCTGCTGTTCGCGTATCTCGCCGACCAGATCGCGATCCACACGGCCTTCGCGCTCGCCGCAGCGACATCGCTCGCGCTCACCGTGAGCTACCTTCGCATCGCCTTCGGCAGCCGCTTTGCGTTTCTCGCGGCGGGCGCCGCGCAACTCGTCTACCTCGTGCTCTTTTCCTACGCCTTCTTCTTCAAGGGCATGACCGGACTCGCGATCACCCTCGGGGCCGTCGTGACATTGTTCGTCCTGATGCAGGTTACCGGGCGCACCAACTGGAACGAAGTGTTCGCCGACCGCAAGACACGCGCCGCAGCGTGAGGCCCGGACAGCATAGTACTGGTTTTGCCGGGGCTACCATCCGCGCCTGCCGCGAGATTGCTTCGTCGGCCCCGCCTCCTCGCAACGACAACGAACACCGTCATTGCGAGCAAAGCGCGGCAATCCCCTTGCTGGCAAGGTCATACTTCGAAGGTCATGATGCCTTAGCCACGGAGAACGCTGGGATCAACCTGCCACCTTGAGGTGCTTGATTTCGGCGGTGCCGCCCTGCGCTTCGTCGAGGAGGCGGAAGATGTCCGTCGACTCCTTCGCGATGGCGTCGGCTATGTCGTTGAGCATCTTCAGACCCTTGTCCGAGGTGGCGTGTTCGGGTGCGCCGTACCAGCCGGTGGAAGCGATGGTCTTGATGTCGCGCAGTACCGGCTGGTAGCTACGCGTGCGGCGCAGCTTGTCCCACTTGCGCCCGTGCGAGTGATCGGAAGAATAGTCGATGCGCTCCAGGTGCACGAGATCAGGGCTGTAGGCGAGCACCGCCAGCGCTTCGATCTCGCCGCCGTGCGTGAGGCCGCCGCAGTCTTGGCCGTAGAGTTCGGCGGCGACGTAGCACGCCTGCACCACGATCACGCTCATGCCGACCTCGCGATGCAGCTTTTCCGAGGCGAGCGCGAGCGAAGGGATGTTGCCTTCGTGCCAGTTGAGGATCAGCAGGCGCCTGGCGCCGTGCTTCGCTGTCGATTCGCAGGTTTCCAGCACGACGCGCTGGTAGGTCTCGGGCGTCAACGTGATGGTGCCTTCGAACGGCATGTGCATGGGCGTCACGCCGAGCGGCCCGCCCGGCAGCACCAGGCCGTCCATGCGCTCGGCCACCGCGTGCCCGATGACGTTCGAAGCGAAGATATCGGTGCCGGTCGGCAGATGGGGGCCGTGCTGCTCGACGCTGCCCGCCGGCAGGATCACCAGCGGATTCTTCTTCAGTTGCGCGGCGATCTCGGGCTGCGTGAGATCGATGAAGTATCGACTGGGAAGCATATGAGAATCTCCGGAACAATCAGCAAAGGTGCCGTGAACTGCGGGTTTCGAAGTGATCCGTGATTCGTGATCCGACAAGCGGACGACTAGACTGCGTGAGCCGTGAACTGTGAGCCGACAAGGGCGATTTTGCTTTAGTCGGATCACGGATCACTATTCACGCCGTTCCAGAGTCAGAATGTCCGATCACGGCTCACTGCTCACGCACTTCCGGTCGCGATCCCGCTAGGCGGCGCGGGCCCGCGCGCCGATTCTGGCGCGGGTCTCTTCCATGACGTCGGCGATTTTCACGCACTGGCCTTTGCGGTCGATCGACTTCAGCGCGGCATAGACCACCGCCACCGCGACGTTGCCGTTGTGCGCCGTGAGTTCATTCGGCCTGCCGCTCGCGCAACTATCGGCGAACATCTCGAGCTCGGCCCGGAACATGTCGCTTTCCGGCAGCTTGATCTCCTCCCGTTTGGCCCAGCCGTCCTTGCCGCGCTGGATGTAAAGGACCGAATGCTCGTGCAGCCGATGCGGCGTATCCCACGTGCCGAAGTCGATCTCGTAGTGCATCAGGCCCTTCGAGCCGAATACGCGCACGCAGAAGATGCCCGGCGACGTCCAGCACGACCCGACGTAGCCGACCTTGCCGTCGCTGAACCTGAGCAGCGTCATCGACTGGTCGTCCACCTCGGCGCCGACCGGCGAGAGCTTGGAGGCAATCGACGACACCTCGGCGATCTCGCCGCCGAGCAGATGCAGCACGTCGAACTGGTGGATCGCGAGTTGCGAGAGCGGGCCGCCGGGCGCGCGATCCTTGTACCAGCGCCAGGTCTGCGGCGTGAGTTCGAGCGCGCGCTCGTTGGAGAAGTTCGCTTCCATGAAGGCGACACGGCCGAGTTCGCCGGCGTCGATTCTCTCCTTGATGATGCGGATGCCCGCCATCAGCCGCGCGCTGTGGCCGACCGTCACCGTGACGCCGTGCTGCTTCTCCAGCGCCGCGATCCTCAGGCCATCGTCCAGGGTCTGCGCGATCGGTTTCTCGGTATAGACGTGCTTTTTCGCCCGCGCCACCTGCTCGGCGAGGGGGAAGTGCTGTTCGTTGGGGACCGTGAGGATGATGCCTTTCAGTTCAGGATCGGCCAGCATCGTCTTGAGGTCGCCGACCGGCGGCACGCCCAGTTCCTTGTGGAAGGCGGCGCGTTTTTCCTCCGAGCGGCTGTAGCCGGCGACGATCTTGAGCTTGCCGGACTGCGCGGCGGCGCGCGTCAGAACCTTGGCCCAGCGGCCGAGGCCGACGATGCCGACTTTGACGGGGGGAGTGCTCATGCGTGGGGCTCCTCGATGACGGTGCGCGCGGGTGGCACTTGCAGAAATGATTGCAGGGCAGCATCGAATTTTACTCGAATTGGGATGCGCTCGAAGGTCCAGACGCGCGCCGCGCGCTTGCGCAACAGTGAACCGTGAACGCCAAATCGGCCGGGTTCACGCGGTGGCGCGCCTCATTTCACCTTGATGCTACCCTCCCGCGCAAATCTGCGATCAGTGCGAGATGATAATCTACGCGCCGCGACGCGTGGAATAAAGGGGAGTCGATGAAAGTCTATGAGGCGGTGGCGAACGCCTTCGTGAAGGAGGGGGCGAAGACCGTATTCGGACTCCTGGGCGACGGCAACCTGTCGTGGGTTGCGGCGATGTCCCGGCATCCGGCAGTCAGGCTCATCGACGCGCGGGACGAAGGCGCGGCGCTGCTGATGGCCGAAGGCTGGGCGCGGGCGACGGGCGAAGTGGGTGTGTGCAACGTGACGCAGGGGCCGGGTCTCACGCGCATGACGACCTCGCTCGTCACCGCGACCCGCTCGCGCAGCCCGGTCGTCGTCTATACCAGCAAGACGCATTTCAACGACGAGCATGTCAACCAGGCGATCAACCAGGAGCGTCTGGTGAGCGCGACCGGCGCGGGTTACGTCGAAGTGCTGACGCCGGCCTACGCCGAAGACGCCGTGCGCCAGGCGTTCTACCGGGCGCGAATGGAATCGCGGCCCGTGGTCCTGTGCTATCCACTCGATATCCAGGACCGGGACTGCGATGGCGACGATGACTATCAAACGTCGGCAACGCTCTTCACCGGCCAGCAGCGCATCCGGCCGGCGCAGGATCGGCTGGAAGAAGCCGCGAAGATCGTCGCGGCGAGCCGCAAGCCGGTGGTGCTCTTGGGGCGCGGCGCGGTGCGCTCCGGTGCCGTGGATTCCGCAGGGCGGCTGGCAAAGCGCATCGGTGCCTTGATCGCCACCACGCTCGTCGCCAAGGGCACGCTCGCCGGGGCCGAGTATCACGCCGGGATCGCCGGGCTCTTCTCGACGCGCACGGTGATGCAGTTGTTCGACGAAGCCGATTGCGTGATCGCCATCGGGGCGAGCCTCAACCAGCACACGCTCGCGGGCGGGTTGCTGTTTCCCAAGGCGCGCATCGTCCACATCGACGCCACGCGGACGATGCTGATGGGCAACGACCGGCTCGCCCACTGTTACGTGCAGGGCGACGCGGCGATCACGGCTCAGGCGCTGGAGGAACTGCTGGCGCAGCAGGGAGTGTCGGGCGAGGGCTTCCGCACGCCGGCGGTGCGCCGCGCGCTGCTCAATTCCGACCGCGATCCCGCCGAGTACGAGATCGAACCGGGTACCGTCGATCCGCGCGAGGCGTCCCGCATCATCGACGAGCGTCTGCCCGCAGAGGTCGGCGTGGTGATTGGTGTGGGGCATTCCTTTGCTTTTCCGGTGATGACCATGAAGCGGCCGCGCGCGCTGCACGAGTTCGTCAATGGCTTCGGCTGCATCGGCGAGACGCTGCCGGTCGCCATCGGCATGGGCGTCGCGCAGGGCGGCAAGCCCCTCGCACTGATCGAGGGCGACGGCGGCGCGATGCAGAACATCCAGGAACTCGATACTGCCTCGCGGCTCGGGATCAAGCTGCTCTTCATCATCCTGAACGACGAAGGGTTGGGAGCCGAGTACCAGAAAGCCATGGCGAAGGGCTTCGATCCCAACCTGGCGGCGGTGCGATCGCCCGATTTCGGCGCGGTGGCGCGCGGTTTCGGCTGCCGCGGCCGCGTGGCACGTACGCTGGAGGACGTCGCGGCGGGCATCGACGAATTCATGGCGGGCGACGGTCCGATGGTGTTGGACGTGAGGATCTCGCGCAACGTCGTCGCCATCACCTACCGGCGCCTGCATTATGGCGAAGACGTATAGAACAGGAGATGGACGTGAAACGAATTCTACCGCGCTTGTGCTGCACCCCCCTCGCGTGCGCAGCAGTGGCATGTGCCGCGACTCTGATGCTGTCCCCATTGCCGGTTCATGGCCAGGGATGGAAACCCGAACGGCCGGTCGAGATCGTGGTCGGCTCCACGCCCGGCGGCGGGCTGGACCGCACCGCGCGTCTCATGCAACGCGTCGTACAGGAGCGCCGGCTCATCGACCAGCAGACGGTGGTCCTGAACAAGCCCGGTGGTGCCGGCGCGGTGGCACTCGCGTACCTGGCGCAGCACCCGGGCGACGGCCACCACGTCATGGTGAGCGGGCAGGCGCTGCTCACCAATCACATCATGGGACGCAGCAAGCTCCACTACACGGACTTCACGGCGCTGGCATTGCTGGCCGTCGAAGCCGTGTCGTTCTCGGTGCGCGCGGAGTCGCCGCTGAAGGATGCGCGGGAGCTGATCGAGCGCCTGAGGAAGGAGCCGGGCGCGATTTCCGTGGCGGTCGGCACGGGAGTCGGAAGCGCAACCCAGACCTCTTACGCGCACGCGATGTTCACGGCCGGCATCGACGTGAGGAAGATGCGCCAGGTGACGTTCGGCTCGGGCGGGGAATCGATGACGGCGCTGCTCGGCGGGCACATCGATGCCATTTCCTCTCCGGTGTCGTCGGTGATCGGGCAACTGCGCGCGGGGCGGGTACGGGTGCTCGCCGTGGGTGCGCCGCGGCGGCTCCCGGGCGAGCTGGCGGAAGTGCCGACGTGGACCGAATTGGGCGTGAAGAGCGAGATCGCCGTCTGGCGCGCGCTGGTGGGACCGAAGGGCATGAGCCCGGCGCAGATCGCGTTCTGGGACGGCGTCGTGGCGCGCGTCGTGAATGATGCAGAGTGGCAGAAAGAGCTCGAGCGCAGCCTCGCGGAACAGAGCCATCAGGACAGCGCCGCGACCCTCAAGCACTGGCAGACCGAGTATGCGCAGATGAAGGCGCTTTACTCCGTGCTCGGCCTCGCGAAGCAGTGAGCGCAAGCCGGTCGGCTGCTCGCGGACCGAGTCGTTGACCGGATCGGCATGCCGGAGTATCGTCTTACATATTTGTCTTACCGGAACCTGTAATGGAGTCGATCAAGGCGTCGAGCAAGGGCCAGATGATCATTCCGAAATCGGTGCGCGAAGCGCTCGATATTCGGAGCGGCACCGAACTGGGTGTCGAATTGCTGCCCGGGAAGGCCTTCAAGGTCACCGTCAAACCGGCCAACTACGTCGAACAGGCGCGGCGGCTCGCGGGCTGCCTTGCGCACTACGCCAGAGGCCGCGGCTCCGCGCGCAGCGATGATGAGGCCGTCCTTCAGGCTGTGGCGGAAGACGACCAACGGATTCGGGGCTACGCCAAACGCGCCCGCCGCAAGCGCCAGTGATTGCCCTCGATACCAACGTGCTCGCCCGTTACCTGCTGGCGGACGAGACGAGTCAAGCTAAGGCGGCGCGCGCGCTGATCGAAGGCGCGGAGGCTGAGTTCTGGATTCCAGTTACCGTGGTGCTTGAACTCGCCTGGGTTTTGCGCGCAAAGAAAGTTCCGGGCGAAGAGATCGCGGCGCGCCTGCGGGAGCTTCTCGCACTGCGTGGCATGCGCCCCCAGATGCCGGATGCTGTGTTTCACGCGCTGCGCTGGGCGGAACAGGGCATGGACATCGCTGATGCGCTGCATCTTGCCCTAAGCGGAAAAGCGGAACGGTTTGCCACGTTCGACGAAGATCTCGTCAAGCGGGCCAGGAAGCTCGACCTACAGCCGCCCGCGTCCCGCGCGTGAACGCGCCGTGCCGACGCTGAACTGGATCGGGAAGGAGGCGGTGGTGAATCACCACCTGTAACATTCATGCGTTTGTTGGCGACGTTTAGTGGTGACGATCTCGGGAAGCTGATCGTGAGAGGCTCGCCTTGGAAGATGCAGGCTAAACTGCGCAACCCATTAAAATGCAATAGATTATGGTGAGCTGATCACGGATTGTGACCAGCTCATAGAAGAGCCGCGCAGTTTTCTGACACGATGCTCGAGATGAGCTTCTGGGTACGAAACTTGGTGTTCGTGACTTCGGCGTCCCGACTTCAGACTTCCACCGATTGGTTCTACGCCAACTTTCTCTGCCAGCTTGCCGACGGCCGCCTGCTGGCGGTGGAGTACAAAGGCAAAGACCGCTACACGGCGGAAGACGCGGAAGAAAAGCGCGCCGTCGGCGCGGTGTGGGCGTCGCGCAGCGGCGGGCGGTGCCTCTTCGCCATGCCGACCGAAGGTGATTTTTCGGCGATTGCCAGAGCCATCAAGCCCTGACCGCAGCAGTTGCGTTCGGTAATCACTGCGGCGCCGGCCTTCAATGAAGATACTGTTGATCGAGGACGATTCCCACACCGCGGCCTACGTGGCAGACGGGCTGCGCGGGCAGGGGCACGAGGTGGACCACTCCGCAACCGGCCTGGATGGGTTGTCGCTTGCTTCCGGCGGCGGCTATCACGTCATGGTGATAGACCGCATGCTGCCCGGCGTCGACGGGCTTACTATCGTGAAGAAGATCCGCGCTGCAGGAATCAGGGCACCCGTGCTGCTGCTTACCACGCTCGGCGGGATCAATGACCGCGTCGAGGGGCTGGAGGCCGGCGCCGACGACTACCTCACCAAGCCGTTTGCCTTCGTCGAACTGCTCGCCCGGGTCAACGCGCTTGCGCGCCGCCTGCCTTTGGCGGAAGAGGAGACGTTGCTGCGCGTGGGGGACCTGGAACTGAACCGGCTGGAGCGAACCGTGACCCGCGCCGGCGAAAGCATAGAATTGCAGCCTCAGGAGTTCAGGCTGCTCGAGTATCTGATGCGCAACTCAGGACAAGTGGTAACCCGGACCATGCTGCTCCAGAACGTGTGGGATTTTCACTTTGACCCGCACACCACCGTGGTGGAAACCCACATCAGCCGGCTGCGCGCCAAGATCGACCGGGACTTCGACGAGGAACTGATCCATACGGTGCGCGGCTCGGGATACTCCCTTGGTCTCTCCAGGTAATTTTCTCAAGAGCACGAGCTTCCGCCTTCTTGCGTGGTATGCCGCTGTCTTCGTGGCATCGGTCGCCATACTGCTGCTCATCGTTTACTGGATCACGCTGGCTGAGCTCGACCAGCAACTGAGCGAGTCGGTGGAGCGCGAGACGGATGTGCTGGCCGAGCTGTACAAGAGCCGGGGCCCCGAAAGCACCGTGCGCGCGATCCAGTTGAGGATCGCGGATCTGCGGGCGCCGCGCCGGTACTACCTGTTGCAGAACGCAGCAGGAGAGCGGCTCGCTGGAAATCTGCCACCCATGAAACCCATTGAGGGTGAAATAGTGCTTCCCGTGTCCTCTCTGCTCCGGGACCGGAGCCTCAAGTCCGGCGGCGCGACGGCCGACGCACATCCCGTTGTTGCCATGGGACGGCGGCTCGAAAACGGCGAATTCCTGCTGGTCGGCGAGAACCGTTACCGCGCCGTGAAGGCGCGCGAAGCAATATTACAGGCGTTCGGCTGGGGCATCGTCATCACAGTGCTGCTGGCGGCGGGTGGTGGCGCCGCGCTGGGCGTCGGATTCCTGCGCCGCATCGAGGCGATCAACCGAACCACCCGCTCGATCATGGACGGGGATCTTTCGCAGCGCGTGCCGACACGCGGGGGCGAAGACGAGATGGACCAGCTGGCGATCAACCTGAATGCCATGCTGGACCGAATCCAGGGACTCATGGACAGCGTGAAGCGGGTGTCAGACGATATTGCCCACGATCTGCGTACTCCGCTGAGCCGCTTGCGCCACCGGCTGGAAGCAACGCGGGCGAAACTGGGTCCAGGCGGGGAACGGGAGATCGAGCAATCCATTTCGGAGCTGGACGCCATACTCGAAACGTTTTCGGCGCTGTTGCGCATCGCGCAGATCGAATCCGGCGCCCGCCAGGCGGCTTTTTCGAATGTGAGCCTTGGCCGGATCCTGTCCGCGGTTTTCGAAGCCTATGCGGCTGTCGCCGAAGTTCAGGGCCAGAAACTGGAGATTGGTGTCGAGCGCGATTTCTCGATTCGCGGTGACCGCGAGCTTCTGACACAGATGGTTGCCAATCTCATCGAGAACGCCATTCGCCATTGCCCGGCTGGCGCGCGAATCAGCGTCAGCCTGGACCAGGATACGGGAGCGCCAACACTGTCCGTCACCGACACCGGGCCGGGCATTCCCGCAGCGGAACGTGACAAGGTCTTCCGGCGCTTCTACCGGCTGGAGACGAGCCGCACCACGCCCGGCAGCGGTCTCGGCCTCGCGCTCGTGAAGGCCGTAGCCGACCTGCACGGGGCATCTGTGGAGTTGTCCGACAGTCGCCCCGGGCTTCGCGTCCGCATACGGTTTCCCGCCGATAGTGAAATTGGCGCGAGGAAAGTTTCCACGCCCGGAGAACCCGTCACGGGCCACGCAGGAGGCGAAGTGCCGGACGATCGCGCAGGCGGCTGACAGCCGTACTTGATTCTCGCCTCACAGCAGAATCGTAAGCTTCATGTAAGGCGTAGACGGGTGCAGAACATGCATCGACGCTGCTCCGGATTACATTTTTGTAAGAATGCGGATTGCCTGTAAACCCCACTTACACTCCCGTTCGTTGGTAATGTTGCCAATGTCCGATCAATCTTGAATGAAGGAGATCCGCATGATTCGCAAATCGCTTATGACATTGCTGTTGGGCGTGACTTTGGCAGGCGCGGGCGCCACCATCTACGCGCAGGAAGCGCCGAAGCCTGAGAGTCCGGACCAGGAAGCTCCCACGCCGAAGCCGGAGAGCCCCGATCTGATCGCGCAGGAAGCGCCCAAGCCCGAGAGTCCCGACCAGGAAGCTCCCACGCCGAAGCCCGAGAGCCCCGATCTGATCGCGCAGGAAGCCCCCAAGCCTGAGAGCCCGGACCAGGAAGCTCCCACGCCGAAGCCGGAGAGTCCTGATCTGATCGCGTAATCCACGCTGATTCCGGCTTTACTCGGTACGTCGAAAGGGCGCGGCAGGATCGATCCTGTTGCGCCCTTTTTCACTCTTTCCCGCCGATGAAGTGCGGGAGGCGTTGAAGCATTCTTACATTTTGCGCGCAAGCGCCGGAGGCATCATGAAAAAACTACTGTCGGCTGTTACGCTGTTTCTGACGTCATTTTGGGCCTACGCTGCGGTGAGCGAAATGAACGAGGTGGCGAGCGCGCCGGTCGAACTCGTGGACATGGCGTTCGTCGTGCTGTTCTTCATTCTCTTCTTTGGCTCGATCGCCTGGTTCTTCGTCAACCTGTGGCGGAACGAAAAGAAACGTAAGCAGGACCAATAGTCCGCCCGCTGCCCGAAAACCGAATTCGACCCAAACGTGCAACGGCGCGACGGTTACAAGCAGTTCGCGTAGGGCGCAATAACCAGCGGGCATTGCGCCGTATGGATAGCGTTCGGTGCAATGCGCTTCGCTTATTGCACCCTACGTGTGCTGTTTTGGGTTCTACAGGGAGTCGGGAAAATAAAGGCTGACGAGGACGAAGATCAGGCCGCCGAGCGACGCCATCGTCAGGACGCCGAGCGCGATAAGCGCCAGGATATGAAGCACCATACGCGCCGTGACCGGCGTGGCGAAAACGATCCTGTTCTCCGGATCCTGGTCCGGCTTGATGCCGGTGATGCGAAGGGTGAAATCGCCCGCTTCGAGCACCTTGAAACTGCGCAGGTGCAGTCGCACCCGGGAGGCGCCTGAAACCGTCGTGCGGAACCAGACGGACTGAAGATTCACGGCGGCGCCGGCAGGATCGGAGAGCGCAAACTCGAGAGCGCCGAAGTCCCTGCTGAAGCGTCTGCCCTCCACGTAGAGATCACACGCTCCGGGGAGCGGCAGCGAGAACGTCTGCACGTCGCGCACCGGGATCGAGGCCACGACCGAGCCGCGCATCGTCCGGATCAGACTGCGGATCGTCCAACCAAGAAGGCCCGCCGCGATCAGGAACAGCGCAACCGCCGCGACGAGCCAGACTTCCCCTGCGTGTAATGCTTGGTAGGCCGGCAATCCCTTGCCGGCATCGTTCGTGAGGAGCATGGTTCGCGGCAAGGGATTGCCGCGCTACTGCGCGGCTGCGCCGATGTCCTTGACGACCTTGGCCCAGCGGTCGTTTTCCTTTTTCCAGAATGCATGAAAATCCGCCGGGGACTTGCTCAGGATCACCGCTGCGCTCGCAGTAGCGAGCCCGCGCTTGACGGCGGGATCGCTCATCGTCTTCGTGAACGCGCTGAAGAGCCGGCTCACTACAGCCTTGGGAGGTGCCTTCGCCACGAAAATGCCCTGCCACGAGCCTACCGTCATGTCGGGAAATCCGACTTCGGCCATGGTCGGGGTGTCCGGCGCGGAGTCGAGGCGATCGCGCGCGACGACGGCAAGCAGCCGCAGGCGACCCGTCTTGAGGTGCGGAAAGGCCGCCGGGGTGCTCGTCAGCGTCACCTGCGTTTCGCCCTGCGCTACGCCGAGTGTGGCGCCTCCCGCGCCGCCCTTGTAAGCGACCATCACCATCTTGAGACCGGTTCGCGCCATCCAGTACTCCCACGCGAGCCGGCCATTGCTTCCCGCTCCGGCAGCGGCGTAGTTGAGCTTCCCCGGGCGCGCTTTCGCGTAGTCAATCAGGTCTTTTATCGACTTCACCGGCAGACTGGAAGTCACCACGACGCAGAGCGGTACGTCGACCACCTGGGTCACCCCGACAAACGCTTCGAGCGGCTTGGGCTTGAACTTCGGGAATACGTACGGATTGATGGACATGGTGCCGATATTGCCCAGCAATATCGTGTAGCCGTCCGGCGTGGCATTGGCCGCAACCTCGACCCCCAAGTGCCCGGACGCGCCCGCGCGATTATCGATGACGATGGTCTGAGCGAGTTCCTCCCCTAACTTCGGCTGGATGATGCGCGCGACGAAATCCGACGCGCCGCCGGGCGCGAACGGAACGATCAGCCGCACCGGCCGATCGGGGTATTTCGCAGTGGATTGGGCCTGTGCGTGCCCGCCCACAAACACGCTCAGGGACAGCACTACCGCAGGCAAGACCTTGGGTTTCATTGCTACTCTCCTCGTCGTTGGTTTATTTAGAGCCTGTAACATAATGAACCACGCGGTTCATTATGTTACAGGCTCTTATCTATATGGTCGCCCATTCCGGCCATCAACGCCAGTCTGCGCGCCCAAGGGGATCATACGCATTCCGGAAAGTTCACCAAGCGATCCGGTCCACGTGCTAACCTGCACGGCCGATGGATCCCGCAATTCCGACCGTATCGTCAGGCGAAATTGCCCGCCTCATTTCCCGCGAGGACATGGCGGACCTGCCGATCCACCGCTACGAGGGCAGGGTGTGCCTGGTGACAACGCCGCAGGATCTCCACCATGCGAGCGCAGACCTGCGCCACGAGAGCGTCGTCGGGCTCGATACGGAGACACGGCCGGCGTTCAGGAAGGGAGAAAAGCATCTGCCGTGCCTGGTGCAGGCGGCCACGGCCCGCGCGGTGTATCTGTTCCAGTTGCGCCACCCCGATGTGTTTCCGCTGCTCGCGGAGTTGCTGGGCGAACGGCGCATCGTCAAGGCCGGTGTGGCGCTGGCACACGATCTGCGCGAACTCAAGCTGGTGTTTCCGCTTACGGAGCACAACGTGCTCGATCTGGGGGTGGTTGCGCGGCGCTGCGGCCTGAAGCAGACCGGAGTGCGCAATCTCGCGGGAATATTCCTCGGATGGCGCATTCCCAAGGGCGCTCGCACTTCGAACTGGGCAGCACCACGCCTGAGTGCTGCGCAGATTACCTACGCCGCGACGGACGCCTGGATCTGCCGCGAATTGTTCCTGCGTTTTGACGCTCTGGGACTGCTGCGGGCGCAAACGGTTATTTCAACCTGAAAACGACAATTCCGCCACAGAGCACACAGAGAACAATGGCACTATCTTAAGGTTCCTTCCCCCGCGTGCGGGGGAAGGTTAGGATGGGGGCTGGATCGGTTCTT
>Ga0209640_10001109_pt1 | contig 22269 bp, 24 predicted proteins | sample RifCSP10_1_FD_184018 | JGI IMG/M metagenome (GOLD analysis project Ga0209640, IMG submission 184018) | Soil microbial communities from Rifle, Colorado - Rifle CSP2_sed 10_1 (SPAdes) (version 2) | ecosystem: Environmental > Terrestrial > Deep subsurface > Rock core/Sediment | place: Rifle...
CGCTGGGCAGAGACTATTTCTCCAACTCATATTTCTTCTTTGCCTGTTTTCTCATGCTCATCGGGCTTTACAATAATGAAAAATCCCTGTGGCTGTTACGAGCCCAGATCGCGCTGGTTTATTTCGGGGCCGGATTAAATAAAATCTTTGACGCGGACTGGTTGACAGGACAGTATTTTGAATTCTGGGCTAGGGAAATATTGCGGCATTCCTGGTATATCAGCTTATCCGATCAGTTTTCACCCATGCTTATTTCAAAAATAATTTGCTGGCTGGCAATTATGGTGGAAGGGGCGCTGGCGGTCCTTTTTACCTTTCCATCTTTGACATCCCTGGCCATCGCCTTAGGTATTTTATTTCACACAGGCGCACTAGTATTTACAGGCGCACCAGACTCCGCCGCTTTTTTATACGCTATGCTTTGTTCTTACGTGGCCTTTATCCACCGGCCTGAGGAACCCTCACAAACGCAACGCCTTCGGCACAACCCTATTCTTTATTTTGCGCTTGCCGCCCTTTACCTGGTCGTTTTCTAAATATTATTTATTTCTTTCGTAAAGCTTAAGAAAAGTGGCCTGGAGGACCCACTCATTTTCCATGTTATAACTGCGCGAGAAAACGATCTTGCCCGTTTGTTTGTTGAGGGAGACCAGAAAAACGACTGGGAACATCCCCTTGGGCATTTCATGAAAACCGACGAACCAATAATCTTCATGGCGGGGGACGTTCTCAAATTCCGTTAAAAGCAGCGGCTCCTCGAGGTTGTAGCTTTTGGGCGGCGTTTTTTCTTTGACGATCTTCTTGGCGATAATGATCGCCTCATCGGTGGTGATGCCGTCTTCATAAACGACCGTCTTGAAGGCCTCCTCAATAGGATCGATCTTTTTCGTCGTGACGCACGCCGTTAAAAAAAACACAAGTCCGATCATTAAAACTCTTTTCATAAACCCCTATCCTTTCTTGGAAATGACCTTATAAACTGCGCCGGCCACAACAGCCGGAATGATAAAGCTCAAGAACGATACATGAAACCACAAAGGAACGATCCCCCAATAACGGCGCTGGATAAAAATACCGATAATTAACTGAATGATCCCTTGAATAAAAGCAAAACGTTTTTTATGGGCCCTTGTGATCGTAGCATTAATATACCCGGCGATAAATGAAAAATCAAAACTTAATAGCACAATAATTAAATTAATAACAAAATGATCGGTCGTTCCATCGGGCTTAAATTGCCCGGAGAATATCCACGGCAACAGCTTGTTCAAAGAAAACCAAAGAAACGACCATACCGACACGCCAACCAGGATGCCTAGCGCTCCATGGGTCATATTATTTAATAATGCCTTCCAAGTAAGGTGTTTTAAGGCTGAACTTCTCCGATAAAACATTGATCTCGTTGATCAAAACCGTATTATCCCCTTCATAGCGGAGCTGGCTGATCAGATCGAATAATTTGTTATAGGCCCAATTGCGGGCAATATCCTCATCACCGAGATAGGCCTGGTCAAAGCCGCTTTTTAAGATGTATTCTTTGGTCTTGCCTTCCACCTCACCTAAAAGCTGCATCGCAAATTCGGTTTCTTTGTCATATGTACCGTAAAGAGAGAACTCGGCGCCTCTGAAAAAATCCGGCAAAATATGCGGGAATACCTCCCCTTCATCGAGGCCGCTAAAATAATAACGCAGATTAAGAATGATAGGGTCATCAATTTTTTCAGAAAGCTGCATGATCTGCTGGCTGATCAGATTGGTCCGGGAAGAATATTCCGACCAGCCGCGATTTTTATAAGCGATGAAATCCAGCATGTACCTATTCACCCTCAACCCGCCGCTTAAGGTATAGATGGCCTTTTTACCATTGTTGATCTTTGAGATTTTATTGATGACCTCGCGGGGATTGACAAGGCCTTTGGTCGGATGGCCATCGCTTAAGAGGATAAGATAAGCGGGCTGGCGTTTAGCGCCACGATGGATGCTTTTGGAAAGGACCTCAAAAACGTCCGTTTTTTCGGCCGTACGAAACCGTTCTATAAAACGGATAGCCCTGTCAATATTGACTTGAGTGGGAGGCACCGATTCCTGCTGGAACTCAAAAATGATCTCCTTGAACATGATCACGTTAAAAAGGTCATTCTCGTTAAGAAGCGCCAAGCTCTGCGCGATGCCCTTTTTAAACTCCTCAAGCCGCTCTTCTTCAACGCTGTTGGAACAATCGACCAGGAATATGACCTCTTTCGAATCGGTCTTCAAATTTTTGTTGTCTTCCCCCGCGCGGATGGTGATCTTAAAATACTTCTGTTGATCCTTCGGGTCCTGGTAAACGCCCAGCGTCCATATCAGCTCCGTTTTTAATTCCTCAACGTTTTGTAAACGGGATATCACGGGCATCTGCCTTTGCTTGACATTCGTTTCCTGCCGCTTGGTCATTTCAAAAGTGTCTTTGACCAACGCCGGCGTAAACCCGGGCATTTTATCGATAAAATCTTCGCTGACATCGATCTGGGCCTCTTGGGCCTCATCAATAACGTCCCGGTAATTAAGCTCGATGGTGCCGGCCAATTGAGATTTGACCGGACGGTCTATTTTTTTTCTTAAATGATCGTACTCAACGGAATCTGTCTCACGGGGTTCGATCAATTGAATGGGTTCCTGAGGGTTAGCCAATTGTTCCATTTTCTCAGGAAAGGCCGCGGAGGGCTTATTCTGCGTGCGCTCTTTTTCCAAGAACGATTCGATATCCTTGACAACGGAGGGCGTCTCAAATCGGAAGGTGGCCTCGGGCCTATCCGTAGAAATAGGCATCAGCGGCTGCTCAATCACCGCCTCATCGCGGGCGATCTTGACCTGAAACAACCGATCAGGCGACGACGGCGGGACAACCACTCCCGGAATACGAAGAATATTGGACGTAATAATAAAGCCTAGATGGATCCCCAAGGATAAAAACAGGGCCGTATACCGATAGTGTTTATTGGCGAATAGCCTGGATTCGTTCGCCGGCTTTTTGGGCCAATTCATTATTTTGAAAACGTTCCACCAATTCTTCATAAGTCTTAAGCGCCTCTCGCTGTTTATTTTGTTTCTCCAACAACTCCCCCGCCTTATAAAGGGCCTTGGGCACAAGCTGTTCGTCATCGTATAAAACCGCGACCAATAGATAATATTTTACCGCTGCCTCCAAATTTCCCTGCAACTCCTCAAGCTCTCCCAACTGAAAACGGGCATGAATGCTGACGGTGTTATCTTGCGGATTGGCTTCAACAATCTCCTCTAAGGCTTTTTCCGCCTCATCGTAGTTCTCGGCCGCTTGAAGGCTGGAGGCCTTCTTCACTTTAGCCGCCGCGCTGTATTCATCGCTGTCGGGGCTTGAAATGGCCACGTCATATTGCTCGATGGCTTTTTGATGCTCATTCATCCCGTAAAACGCCTCGGCTTTAAAATAAGCGATAGCCGCCTTCTCTTTGGCAGTCGCTTTTTCCAAAGGAATCTGTTCTAACGCTTGCAAGCCTTCCTGATATTTTTCTTTGTCGATCAATTGCTGGGCGAGCCAGATGAAAGTGGCGACCGTCAGGTCATTTTCCTTGAATTCACTCAAGATTTTTCTCAAGAACTCAAAGGCTTTCTGAGGGTCATCCTGTTCGATAAAGATACCGACGGAATTTTTCAACGAAGAATAATACTGCTTCTCGCCGCTTTGTTCCAAAGAGATAGACGCATACGTCTTTAACGCATCCTCCCAACGACCCGATGCCTGCTGGCTGTAGCCAAGAAGAAATTTGACTTCTGAAACCCTTGTCGAATCGGGAAACTGTTTCAAATATTGCTGATACATATCGGCCGCCGCCCCAAGGTCATTGCTTTTGGTATATACATGCCCCAGTAAATAAAAAACCTTCTCAAGATGCTCCCCGGCAGGATACTTTTCCATATAGGCCCGGCCAAGCTCAAAAGCTTTTGTTATCTCATCTGTTTGTGCTTGAAGAAGAAACGCGTTATATAAAGCGTGCTCTTTGAGCGGCTCGCGGGGTGCCGTTTCATAAAAATTCAACAATAACGACAAGGCCTGCTCGGTTTGCCCCAACGTTTTTAAACAAAGTGCCCTGCCCCAGATCGCTTCCTGCAAAAAAGCGGATTGGGGGTGGTCGCTGATGATTTTTTCATACGCGCTTAACGCGGTTTGAAACTGTTCCAACCCATAATAACTCTCCGCTTCAAGAAAAAGCAATTCATCCGTTTTTTGAACGACCGGGGCCAATTCTTGCTGAACCATCTCAAGGGCTTTCTGATATTCTTTGGTCTTGATCAAGATCTCCGCCCTTTTTGCCAAAGCCATTGATAGCTGCTCTTTGTCCAGCTGCGGCAATTGAAGGGCTTGGTTGATCGTTTCCAACGCCTGGGCGAATTGGGAAAGCCGGATCAGCGCATTCGCCATGACATAATACGCTTGAAAATCCTCTTTAGACTTTTCAGCCTTTTCTTTAAACAATGAAAACGTATTTTGAACATCCCCGAACCGGCCGGCATTAAAAGAAGCGCTCATCAGATTAAGCGCGGCCTGCTGCGCCAACGGTTGACCAGGATATTTAGAAGTAATGTCTTTGAACGTCTGGATGGCTTCTTCATATTGCTGCGCGGAAAACTGCGCTTCGCCTTTCTTGAAAAGCGCCCATTGGCGCACCTCATCATCGGGGGCCAATTCATGCGCTTTTTCATAAGCGGCCAACGCTTCAGCCAACTGATTTTTCTTTAGATAAACATCCCCGAGAAAAAGATGGCTCTGTGATGTGTATTCGCCTGCTTCATGGGAAGCGGCCTTCTTCAAGAATCCTTCCGCCGCATCCAATTGATCCAACCCGGCAAAACTCTGGCCCGCGTAAAACTGATAACTTTGCGTTAACGCAAACGGAAGCTGGTCCTCCTGGACTTTTGCAAAGGAGTCCGCTGCCGCTTGATATTGCTTGTCTAGGAGATGGATCTGTCCCAAACGGATATAAACGATGTGCCTTTTATAATCGTTGGGGAAACGGGAAAGGAATGTTCGGTAAGCCTCGGCGGCTTGTGGATAGGCATTTTTAAAAAAATGGCATTCGCCGATGCCCAGATAGGCTTCGCTTAAATACTCACCTTCCTTATAGTCTTCAATGTATTTTTGGTATTCCGTTGCGGCGAGATCGTATAACCCGCGGGCAAAAAGACCGTTGGCGAAATCCAGCTGCTCCAACGCCTTGGCAGGTTGCTCCTGCGCCAAAGATGGAGCGGCCAAATAAACGAACCCGCAACATAAACACAGAAGAAATTTACGATAGGCTAAGACCATTACTTTTGTTGGCTGGCGGTTGCGGAAAACGAGATATCCCAGATGTTGGCACCGGCACAGGCGTCAAGAACCTGGATAATATATTTATGCATGGTACTTTCATCGGCCCGGATGATCACGGGCTGATCGGGAAATAACGCGGAAACCCGCAACAGCATGGTCTCCAGCTCCTGCGCGTTTAACAGTTTCTGGTTGACGATGTACTTCCCTTCTTTGGTGATGTTGATGATGACCTCCCCCGGAGAGCGTATAACGTCTTTGGCCGTCTTGGATTTGGGGACGCTGATATTGATCTCGGACTCCAGCTGGGCAAAAACCGAGAGTGTCATAAAAAAAATCATGGTAATAAAAATGATATCAATCAAGGGGGCCATCTGTATTTCAGGCCGTTGCTGCTGATAAGTGGATGGTTTATAGTCGGGCATGGCTTTTCTCCTTATTTCAGCTCGCCGACAAGCTTGATGATATCGGCGCAATAATTCTCAACGGTATTCGTGATCTGTTGGACGCGACCGCGAAAATAGGAATAGAACATGAGTGTCGGGATGGCAACGCTTAGCCCGCCGGCCGTTGTCACCATGGCTTTGGCGACCCCTCCGGCCAGCAAGATCGGCTTGACGACGGCGGTCTGAAACGCAACGACGTTAAATGCCTGGATCATCCCCAGAACCGTTCCCAATAATCCAACGAGCGGCGCTATCACCGCAATATCCCCCAAATAACTGATATTCTGCCATAAAGCCGCAACCTCTTTGCGCGCCAGACTATCCATGGCTTCTTTGGCAAAAACATTCCCTCTCGATCTTTTGGCGAGCCCCTCCAGTACAATGCGGGAAATAATGTTATCCTGCTTCTCGCACAACTCTTTGATGGCGATTTTATCGCCCCGCTCAAGCTTCTGGATCACTTCCCCCGCAAAGGCAGCCGGTGAAAGTTTGCTTTCCTTCATCGTCATAAAATCATAAATAATAATGGCCGCCGCCAGAATAGAAAGAAAAAGAAGAACGAACATGAGGCTTCCGCCGGCTTTGATCAGCTGCCAAACGGTCATCCCTTCCTGGGATTGTTCCATGGAAGTTACAATGGGCTTTAAGGCTTCCATTTCCTGCGCGCCCAAAACACTCGCCATCATTAATAAACCGCTGAGAAATAATAGCTGAACCATCAATTTTGTTGTCTTCATCAATATTCTCCTTTTTAACGCTTGAGTAATTAAGCTCTCTTTAACATCCTATCAAAAACCCCGTCTATTTTCATATATTATTTCACTTCTACATGGGCCTTAATGGAGTTGGCGATAAAACAATGAAGGTGCGCCTTCTCATGCAATAACTGTAGTTCTTCCTGGCTGGGCTTTTTATCCCCGCTGAAGCTGATGCGCGGATGTAAATGAATCCTTGTAACGGCCAATTGGCCATCTTCATTCTGCTCTAAAAAACCTACCGCCTCATCATGATAACTTTCAACAACGAGCCGCTTTTTTGAAGCGATGGCCAGAAAGGTCAGCATATGGCAGCCGGCGGCGGCTGCGACCAGCGCCTCTTCGGGATCGATATGGGTCGTTTTTCCTTTGTATTCGGGGGCTGCCGAGGCGTCAATCTTTACCTTGTTATCAAACTGCCAGGTATGCTCCCGATTATAGGTTTCATAATCAAAACTTTGTGTGCTCTTTTTCCAATCAATCGTGGCTTTGTGCTCTGACATTTTCCCCACCCTTTCTGTTAGGGCTGTATTATATCACAATGAAAATAACCTGGGGTAGACTGATTTCCAAAAAATCGTGCCAAAATATCCCCTGCATACATAAATTTTTAATGTACGTCCATAAAACGTTTATTTACAATAAGTTACGATATAATAACCGCCTGTGCTTGCTTGCCCTGGATATTCTTTATATTTTATACTTTCCTTAAGTATTAACCCTTTAACCTTAAGGAGGTTAAATGTAGCATTTAGGGAAAAACATAATCCGCTAAATGCCTGACTTTGGGCCTCCTTAAAGGATAAGGAGGCCCAAATCATTTATAGGGCCAACGAAAAGGAAAAGCTGGTGAATTATAATGTCGCATATATGAATATTCAAAACCTTACGATGCCAAAAAACGTCCAGATGGCTCTTGGTATTTCTGATCTTTCTGTCCCTGAGCTTGCTCGGGCATTCCTTTGCCCACGCCATGCTCCAGAAACTCTATTTTCATAATTACACGGATATCCCCGCCTTTCTTAAGTCCAATCGCATAGAAAACCTGGAAGACTATGTCCGCTGGCTGCAGGAACATGTGACCTACGCATCGGATGCGGACAAAGACGATTGGGCGGATCCTTTGATCACCTTGAATAAACAGACCGGCGACTGCGAAGATATCGCCTTTTTAAATGCGGAAGTGCTTAAACATTTCGGCTATGAACCGCAAGTGCTGGCCTACGGCCACGGCAAAGAAGCTCACGTGATTTGTTTATTTATAAAGGATGGGAAGTACTACATCTTTGACAACACTAAATTCTATCGCGAGATCACATCACCTTCTCTAAAAGAGATCTTCAAATTTCTCTCTCAAAAACACGAAGCTGAATTTCTTCTGCAATTAGACCGAAACCCAAAAAAACTGACCGTTTTATTTACCAATATCAAACAGCCTGCTTAATTAATGTAATACCCCGAAACGCGCAAGGGTAACGGCAGGTAAAGACAGAACCATGCTGACAATAGCCATCACAAGGACTTTTTTCATCGATCACTCCTTTTAAATAATCCTAATTTTTTACAAAGACAAATCCCATCGTCCGCGCGGTTTCTTTGTCCGTGGCCTTCGATGTCATTTTCGCCCGCTCCTCGTCCGTGCATTCGCCTTCATATTTAACAATCAATTTCCACGTCGGCTTGGAACGGTTATAGACCTTGCTCACCGGTTCCTGGCCCAAAAAACACCCCTTGGTGAAAGAAACAAAATCATCAGCACAGACATTAAGAATAAAATCATCTTTATAATCGATGCCCATTTGCGGAATATTGTTCTTAAGCCGAAATACCGTAAACTGTTCCTCGGTCACATCGGCGGTTAAATGACGGGGCGTAATAATGAGCCGCCCCTTCCTTTGGGGAATAGCCACTTCATCCTTTTCTAACGGATACTCCCCGTCTAGATCATAATAAACGTGCTGATCAAGCACGCTCATCTGGACCCTGGCCAAGGCGACATACTTTTGAAGATGCTCATGGACCGCCGGAACATAAAGCTCTTCCACGCAAATCCAGAACTCGTCATCATTAATTTTCGCCTGGGCAAAGGTGGCAATAATTTTCCCATGGATATTCAAAAGAGCATTATGCGGGGCCTGCATGTCATTGGAGGTCAGGCCGTTCAAAAAAGGGACGGGGTTGTTCTTAAAACTGATAACGCGTTTATTTGTATTATATAACCGCATCAGGCTGACGGAGCTCAATAGCCGCCTTTGCGCTTCATCATATCTTCCTTGTTTTCATAAACATCCGCTTTATCCTGAAAAACTTCTCCCTTTGAACTGTACACCGGCGCCTGTTCTTCCTTATCTTTTAAGCCTTCCACTTTGGCTTTGATATCGCTCGGTTTGGCCTCTTTATTTTCTTTTTCATCTTTGGGGACAACGATAGAGGTGGATTTTTTCCCTCCTTCCGAACAAAAGGTTGTGACCGTGATTTCATCATTGGCGGCGGCCTGCACATCGATCGAAAAAGCATAATGATTGGGGTCCACTTGCTGGCGGTTGGTTTTTGTCGCAACTTCCTCGCCATTTTTCATGATCGACACCTTGCGGATGTAATGCCGGGTGTGGTCCCGCGAGAGATGGTCCATATATACATAGAGCTTGCCTTCTTCCTTAATATAATCGATCTCCAAGATTGATGGCGGCGTGGCCCAACCATTGACACCAAAAAGAAGCATGGCCGTCATAACAGCAATAATTTTTTCCATCTGATCTCTCCTCTTTTATAAAAAACTCATTTGCTCTTCTTGTTTTTTCTTCTTGAACTTCGGTTGTTGTTCGATCTCTTTTAACCTTTCTTCGATATCCAAAACAAAAGAAGAAACGGGGTTTTCCATCGGTTTACCGAACATCATCCGTTTCTGGGCCCGCGTTAAATAAAGGCGCTCTTTAGCCCGTGTCATTCCCACATAAAATAAACGGCGCTCTTCTTCCACTTCCGTGCTCAGGCCTTCCAGTCGAAGCGGCAAAATGTTTTCCTCGCAGCCGACGATAAAAACAGCGCCAAACTCAAGCCCCTTGGACGCATGAAGCGTTATCAAGGAAACTTTCTCGGCATCTATCATAACATCGACCCCTCTGGTGGGGCAAACATCATCCTCTTCATTTTCTTTGCCACAAATGTTGGTGGGAATGCCGCTACGCTCGAACGCTTCTTTAAGCGCGTGCGCCTGTGAATTCAACCGGTACAGAACCGCGATGTCCCCAAAGCTGGCCTGGCCGTCCTCATCTGTCGCCACCCGTGAAGTATCCTGCGAAAACATGCTCGTTCCGCCGACCAATCGTTCAATGCTGTGCACCACGTACTCGGCCTCGGCTTTCTCGCTCGGGCAGGCATGAACTACCAAACGGCCTTCATTGTAAATATTGGCCGTCACGGCAGGAACATCCAGGGACGATTGCGCCATCACCTGCGAAGAAGCGGATAAAATATTCTTGGCTGACCGGTAATTTTCATTGAGATGAAAAATCCTTGATCCGGGAAAATCGTTGCGAAATTCCTGAAAGAACCGGACATTCGAGCCGCGGAACCCGTAAATCGCCTGGTTAGGGTCCCCGATAGCCGTCAAAGAATTATCGAAACCGACCAAAAGAGTAAGGAGTTTATGCTGGGCCGCGTTGATGTCCTGGTATTCATCGACGAAAATATAAGGATGACGCTTATGAAGAATCTCCCGAACGTCCCTTTCTTCCTCCAATAAACGTAACGCCTCCAGGATTAAATCATCATAATCGAAAGAATTGGCTTCTTTTAACCGTTTATTGTAGGCATTAAGCTCTTCCCACCCCTCACTTTCAAAAGCGACGGATTTGCACATTGAAATTTTATGAAGAAGCTCTTTGCGCTCTTTTTTCTTAAGCGACGGCCAAAGATGTTGAATCATCTCATCTTGAGCGTCTTCATCCAAAACCCGGAACCCTTCTTGAAAAGAAGTTTTATGAACAAATTCCGTAAGAATTTTAGAACAAAAACCATGAAAAGTTGCCGCAACCACGATGCGATCGGCATCAGGAATCATCTTTTTAAGACGCTCTTGCATTTCTTCGGCCGCTTTGTTCGTAAAAGTAACGGCCAGCATCTGCTGACCCTCATTAAGCTTCTCAATAAATTTGGTAAGCCGGCAGGTCAACGTGTGAGTTTTTCCCGTGCCAGGCCCGGCGACAATCAGAAGATGGCCATCTCGATAATCAACAGCCTGTTGCTGGGAGGCGTTCAGTTGTTTGGGAATTTGAACCGTGTTTGTTGGGGGCATATTAAAATAACGTCAGCTGCTCCGTTACATTTTCCCGTTCGCTGGAAGAAAAAATCTTGATGGTGCCGTATTCCCCGTCATAGCCGGCGGCGATATTGAGCTCTCCGGTGCGGTTGCGGCGGACGCCTTCCGCGATCAAAGAGCCGGCGACTTTTTGGATTCTTTCCAAAGGCGCGTCCATGAGGATAAAGAATTCATTGCCGAGTTTATTCAACATATCAAAATAAACCTGAAGGACGGCTTTACTGTTAGGCCCCACCTCTTTTGCATCCCCGATCACCTCGGGCAAAGGGACCAAGCGCTGATAGGGCCGCCAGCGCGGCGACTTGCGGCCTTCCTTTTGATCGGCCAACTCTTCCACGCGGGCCATCACCCCGACCGTAACAGCCTTCCCGCACTTAGGGCAAACGCCTTTGTGTTTAAGCGTCTCTTGCGGATGCATGCGCATCTGACAATTGCGGCAGCCGTCGTAATGATATTTTCCTTCTTCGGGATAAAATTCAACGGTGCCGGTCAAACCTTTGTCTTTCGGATCAGATAACGCTTTATAAATCGCCGGATAGGATAATTCCGTATCATAGATCGTCGCTTCGCGCCCCAATTTCGGCGGCGAATGCGCATCACCGTTGGAGACAAGCGCGTAAGGGTCCAGCTGGCTTAAACGCCAATTCATCAAAGGATCTGATGAAAGCCCCGTTTCGACGGCAAAAATGTGCTTGGTGAGATCCGCGAAACAATCTTCCATCTTATCGAACCCGCTTTTGGAACCCAACGCCGAAAACCACGGCGTCCAAATATGCGCCGGGATCAAATAACTTAACGGGTCCGTGCCCAAGACGATTTCCAGTAAGTTCCTGGAATCCAGGCCAAGGATCGGCCGGCCGTCGGATTTCAAATTACCGATGGTTGATAATTTCTCGATAAGTTTCGCCGCCGCCTTAAAATGCGGCGCGAAAACAACGTTGTGGACTTTGCGTACCTTATCCAAACGTTTATAAATGCTGGAGATCTCAACGGTGAGCATAAAGCGGACATCACTCTGGCAGGCTTTGGGAACGTCTCCGTAGGGAACGATCATTGACCGTTCCCTACCGGTCTTTTTTAATTTAAACAATCCCTCTTCCGCCGGCTCAAGCTTTTCCTGCAACTCTTTGAACCACGCCGGATGCGTAAAATCTCCCGTACCAACAATTTGGATGCCTTTAAGCTGGGCCCAGTATTCGAGGTATTCGAGGTTCAGATCTTTACTGGTCGCGCGGGAATAATAAGAATGAAGGTGTAAGTCGGTATAGAATTTCATACGTCCTTTACATTAACAAATCAGCCCATGCATTGCAAGACAAAAGCCGCGCCTACATCCTCTCGATGCGGGTCCTGTCAATTCCCAGGATCGGCCGCACCTTAAGCACGCTGAAAAAAAGGTCCGCGCTCTTGATGTGCTCTGTCTTTCGCACTTCTTTGACATGCCGCGGCAAAATGAAGGCGACCGTAAGCCGCGCGAAAGAAGAAATGACAAAAAGCGCCAGGATCTGATAACCGAATAACGCTGGAAGATGCGTGACCAAAAGGCCGCCGATGGCGGCCCCGGCAGATAGGGCCATGCCGTTGACAACGCTAAAATAGGCCAGACAGCGCGTCCTTTTTTCGGGGGATGCCGCATCAAAAATGAAATTGATCGTGCATAGGTTAAAGCCAGCCCATAAAAATCCGGAGAACATCTCAACAGCGACCAAATACACGGGATTGCGGCTGATGACCCAAAGAAGCGGGACGATGGCAATGAGCCGTGAAGTAAGCCTTAAGATCTTTAAACTCCCCACCTTATCGGCATGGCGGCCCCAACGCGCCACCACCAGATACAGCGTCAATGGCGCGGCGATGATGATCGTCGTGTACAACAGATAATTAAAATGAAGGTCCCGCAGCATCAAGACCGCAAAAAACGGCGCTGCCAAATTCACGGCAAAATTCATCGAAGCGACAAAAACGACGAACTTAACGAAATTGCTTTCCTTGATCCTCTTAAAGAACGCGTAAAAAGAAAACTGGTCTTCGTCCCGGTAGGATAAAGGCGGTTCGTACATCCGGCTCATGAAATAAAAAGACACCAACCGGCATATAAGCGCCAGAGCGAAAATGATCGTAAAACCGTAGGCCATATTGATCCTTCCCATGCGCTCTATGATAATGCCCCCCAGCCCCATCGAAGAGACCGTAAGCAACCCCAGCACGCGCTGTCTCCAGCCGAAGTATTCTCCTCTTTTATTGACGTTGACCAGATCCGACAGCAAAGACACCCATGCCGGTTGAAAAAGGCTGCCGAAAGCCGTGAAGGAAACGATAATGGCGATAAAAATGGCGTAATGGGGATTTCTCGAATAGGCAAAAATGGTCATGGCCGAAAGCATAACCGCCTGCAGGATCAACATGAACCCGACTGTTTTCTTGCGCGAGCCGAGTTTGCGATTAATATCCGCGCTCAAAAGCTGGATCAAGGAAGCGCAAAAGTTCGAGGCGCTGTTAAGGATACCGATATGCACCGCAGAGGCGCCCAGATGAAGGAGAAACGGCGTAAAGTTCTCCTGGATCAAACCCGTCATGCAACAGCCGAAAACGCCTTTATAAAGGGAGGTGTTCAGGCTTTTTTCACGTGGTGTTTGTTCAGTATTCATAATCTAAATTGTGGTTACCAGTTACCTGTTTCCTGTTACCAAAAAAACCGGTAACTACTGGTAACCGGTAACGGGTAACCAAACGCAGTTTTTTGTTTTTCAATTTATTTCAACACCAATCGGACAATGATCCGAGCCCATCACATCTTTAAGGATATAGCTTTTCTTAAGCCGTTTTCGCAGCGCCGGCGAAACCAGAAAATAATCGATGCGCCAGCCGATGTTCCTTTTGCGGCAATCGCCCATCGGGGACCACCAGGTATAATGGCCGCCGCCTTTTTCAAATTCGCGAAAGGCATCGATGAAACCGGCTTTCACAATATTATCAAATCCCCGGCGTTCTTCGGGTGTAAAGCCATGATTCTTTTCATTGCCTTTGGGATTGGCCAGGTCGATCTCGGTGTGCGCCACGTTCAGATCACCGCAGAAGATAACCGGCTTTTTGTTCTCAAGGTTTTTCAAGAATTTAAGAAAATCGACATCCCACTCCTTGGTACGATAAGGCAACCGCTCTAACTCACGCTTGGAGTTGGGGACATAAACGTTAACCAAATAAAAATCCTTAAACTCACACGTCATCACGCGGCCTTCCTGGTCGTGCTTGCCGATGCCGATATCGTTGGTTACTCTTAACGGCTTAATTTTCGTAAAAACGGCCGTTCCGGAATAACCCGGCTTTTTGGCGTAATTCCAATACTGTTCATACCCGTCAAGTTCTATGGCAGGCGGCACCTTGGGCGATTTGGTCTCTTGGAAACAAATGACGTCCGGCTTTTCTTTCTTGATAAAATCCAACAGCCCTTTTTTTAAGGTGGACTGAATGCCGTTAACATTCCAACAGATGAATTTCATGAAGGATTCCTCTCTTTGGGCGATAACCAATGAGTTATTACTATAACTCAATTAAAGCGGTCATGTCAATTTGGCAGAGAAGAAAAACTTTTAGAATAAGGCGGGCTGAATTTCGGTAGGCGTAGGGAAGTTTAGGAGTGGGCATAAAATTAGTGGATCGCCTCCAGAATTGCCTTTGGATTCTTGTGGGCAATCTCCAAAAGCACCTGGGCCGGGCCTTCGGGCACACAGCGGCCCTGTTCCCAATTCTGTAACGTATCAATGCTGATATGAAAGGCCCGGGCGAACTGGCTTTGAGATAATCCCATTTCACGGCGGATCTTGCGGACATTGGCCGGCGTGTAGCGAAAAACGCGCGAAGCTTTACGCGTCCCCCGGATGTATTCCCCGGCATGCCTAACGCTTTCAAGCAGCTCTTCAAAATGTTTATCTTTCATTTTAAACTCTCCCCCCACTCTCTTCTTTCAAGTATACGCTAATAGCGTACAGTTGGCAAATACATTTTTTGCCAAAACGATTGTTCGAAGATTATGCTTATGGGGAAAAATTCGAGCGGTGGGGGCTACTTTATCTCTTGCTCAAAATTGATCTGACATTTGTCCGTTGCAACACAATTGAGTCTGGTGGGTTTCTTCTTGAAAAAATTTAGCAGCTCTTCCCATTTCTTTTCAGATTTTTTTGCCTTCTTTTTTGTCATTTGCTTACCTCACTTGCAACTCGTAATGAACGCCTTCATTTTTCTGTAAAATGTGCAGGACTTCAAATAAATTATTCGCGGTCGGGTTGCCGTTCTCGCTGAACATCCGCATTAAACTCTTGGATTCTTTTTTCGTTATTTGAGCCAGTTCTTCAAAGCCCACGGTGGCGTTAATATAATCTCTCAAAAGTGCTTTCCCCGTATCCGTATCGCCTTCAAGCAGGCATTCGATCCCTTCCCGCAAGATCCCTTCACGGAATTTCTGATCGCGAAGCGCGCGTTCTTTAATGGTTTCTTTGAAATTACGTGAAATCGGCATCTTATTTACCTCATTTTCTCTTCTTGTAATCTTCCCAATATTCCCATGCGGCTTTAATATCTTTCTGCTGTTCCTTCTTGGTGCCGCCGCCCAAAAGTATGATCAATCTCATTCCATCTTTGCCGACATAAATCCGGTAACCCGGCCCCCAATCTATCACCACTTCTTGAAATGCGCCTTTAAGCGGTTTGAGGCTTGATGTATTGCCTTGTTCGATACGGGTCAAATAAGTGTTGACCTTGGCTGCCGCTTGGGGCTCAAGATCATTGAACCATTCAGCAAACGGACACTTACCGTCTTTAGTGATGTACTCTTCGACCCTAATTAATGGTAACATATAAGTTACTAATAAGCAAACGTTATGTTGGATTATTTTTGTTGCAGGAGGGCACAGGGAAGGGTGTGAAGCAACAACCATTTTCCCCGCATAGAGAAAATGGTCAACGAGAAAGCCTCTTCAAATGATTATCCCGGCTGATGACTTTCCGGCCTGTTTTGGATTCGATCGCTTTTCGAGCGGTGCGGGCCACCCCACCGCCTTGCCGCGCGACTTTCCTGTTTTGCGGGAATGTTTCGGGCTGCTTCACCTGCGAGATTTCCGTCGTGCTGGCTTCGGCGAGCATATTGAGCACCAGCTCAAGGTTCGTCATATTGTCCCGAAGGTTTTCTTTCTTGAGGTCCTTATATTTTTTATATTGTTGCGTTGACATGCCTGCCCAAGCCAGGGAGATCACATCGGTTAACGTCGCGAATTCATTCTGGGACTTAACGCCGCGCTTGAGCCATTCATCCGTCAAGAACTTACGGATCTCGATGCTCTTAAGCCGCATATTGACCCATTCCGGGGAATAGCCTTTCTTAATGTATGTCTGCATGGCCCGCTGGATGGCGAGCTCCGGATCAACGGTTTCCTCCACCCGCTCGTAGCCAACCCGCGCCAGCCAGAGCTTGAATGGCTCGGCATTGGGGGAAGGAATGGATTGGATAAGACGGAACATTATTTCAGTATCAGCGGCGTCGCTTAAATATTTTTTTCCATCACCTGCCATAAATTTCAGTTGTACGATTTTTTCGTACACCTGGCTTCCTTCATCAAGCAATTTTCGTTTTAGATCTGACCAATACCTCTTGGGAATTGAGCTTTCAGTAAGGGCTTCAATAACATCGATCACGGAAAAGAACCATGTTTCCTTTTGCTCATCCCAGATGCGGCGAATCTGTTTTCCCTTAAAGTCCACGGCTTTGATTAATGCTGTTTCTTTTGACATGATTTGTTCCCCTTTCTGTTTTTTGTTGCGGGGGCACGGGGAAGGGTATGGAGCAACGATTAATTGGAGTTAATCTTTTATACCACACGCTAGTGTGGGTGTCAACGGCTTATTTTGGCGGGCGGCCACTACAACCAACGCCGGACCTTCTGGCGATATTTAATATACTCTTCTTTAAACAGCTCCTCCATCCTCTTCTCTTCCCACGGAATAAAAATGATCTGCAAGATAAGGAACATGACAACCGGTATGGCAAGATAGGCCCACGTCCCGGCCATGAATCCGAGTCCCAGCATAAGGAGTTCCATGCCGACGTACATCGGATTGCGGGTAAAGCGATACAGGCCGCCGGTCACGAGCGCCGCGGGTTGTTCGCTGTGGCGTACCGGGGTTTGGTGCTTGCCGAATAAGTTGAGGGCGCTGCGCACGATCACGATTCCGGCTGCAAAAAGAATCACACCCAGCCAAAACGGGCCGATGATGCGCGCCGGCTTAAAGTACAACTGCAACAGCGTTGCCATGATCAGGCACGCCAACAAATAATGCGGCGGACGGATCTTTTGGGGGTCGAGTGTGGGCATGTTTTGCTTACGACTTATGACTCCGCGAAGCAGCACCCGAGCGAAGCGAGCGGTGTACAACTTAAAACCTTTTGAGTAATGTCCCTATTTCCTCTTCGCCGTTAAAGTTCGCTTATGCTCTTTTCTCATTGATACGCTTACTTGTCTCTTTCGGGTTGAAGATAAAGCGATTGTTTTGATCTGTACTTTATGGCCGATAAATAGCAAAACCCTGCTCACCGTTGCCAGATCGCTGAATATGCCGTTTTCGATATTGGAAATATGCTGCTGGGTGACACCGATCCTTCTGGCCAGTTCCGCTTGGGAGACGTTTTCCTTGATACGGTAATTAATGATGGGTTTGATCACCTGCAATTTCTGCTGTTCAAGCTCCCATAGTTCTTTAAAATATGGGTCTTTGAGCTCTTCATTCAAATGATCTTCCACGCTTAATTGTTTGATCATGATCACCTCTCCAAATAAGTTCTTTTCCTTATAATCGCTGTTTTAATTTCATTTCTAGGTATATCTTGCCTCTTTTTTATGAAGCCATTGGTAAAAACAATGTATTCTTGATCAAAAAAGAAATAGAAAATCCTTACCCTTCCCTCGATCCCACTGAATCTTAACTCATAGATCCCATGATGAGCATCGATCTTCTTGCAATGTGGCTCAGCCAACATGGGACCATTTTCTTCAAGCAGCTCTCTCGTGCGGAAAAATGCCTGTCGAGTCCTTATGTGCAATGTGCTCACAAATTCACGCACCGGAGCCCTACCGGATTCTGTCGTAAAGTACAAAGAAACGAAACGACGCATCTGACGCTCCTTTTAAGTATACAAGTAATCACTTGTAATGGCAAGTCCTGTTTTCTGGATCATTGGAGTTATTATTGTTTGTTGCGGGCAGGAAACTACGGCAGGTTTGCAACTATTGTTTTATACCATCCACTTGTGTGGGTGTCAACCGTGAAGTTCTTCCTCTAACTAACATACAAAATTTATTGGGAAAAGAACGAACGGCCCCAAAGCGCGACTCGCGCCCAAAGGGTGCGGGGAGCATTTGGGGCTCTTAGTGTCCTGTCCCCTTCTCTTTCTCTTCTCTTTTCTCTGGGGTTACCTTAAAATTAAACTCTAAGCGCGTGATCTTCTTCAAGCAGCAGGTTATTAAGGAATGTGTCAGTGCCAATGAAAACATCTGCCAAATATCGATCATATTTATCCGAGCGTGTCGTGTGGAGAATTATGGTGTCGGCTTCTTTCAAAAGCGATTGGACAAAGGCCTTGGCCGCGTCCCCACCTTTCGTCCCCACCTCCGGTGAATCGATATCACGTAAGCGCAGCGTCTCGCGGTGCCAGATGCCAAAGCCCAGGTCAACGCGCACCTTAAGCGTGTCAGCGTCAATGACGCGCTCGATATAAGCGGCGTAGGTGAACAGATCTTTGGCCGTGCGCTCGCTGGCGCTGATCGAATACGTGCCGTCTTTTTTAAGCGATTCAACGATCTGCTCAGCCGCGAATCTAGAGGCCACCCTTGGCTCCACATCGCGGAACACGCCGAAACCCAGGTCCAATTGTAGGGGCGAGTCGGTGATTCGCCATCCCAACGTCGGCCTCTGCACCAACCGGTACGTGTAAAGCGCGCCGCGTTTGGGTGTGAGAAGATCTTGTTTAGATGCCGTTTCCTCTTTGACAGTAATCGTATTAAACTTGCGCGATTTGATCCGTACCCCCAGCTCTTCGGCAGACCAATTGTTTTGATCGATTTTCTTTTCCAACAGTGATCGTTCCCGATCGTCAACGATTGCGATGAGCTTGCGGTAGTGGCTCCATTTGAATTGTCGCCCGCGGGCGACAATTTGGGCTTTAGTATATTTCTTCGCCAGCTGAACACAGCGATGAAGCGTTGAATCCTCAACACCCAGGTCCTTAGACAGTTGCTGGACGGCTTCAGTCCCGTAATCGGCCCGATTCCCATACTTTTTAATTTCCATAATGATGTGATGGCCAGTTTCCCAATACGTCTTTACTTTTTCTGCTTCGATCCGCTGCTGGCCTAAGATGAGAGTATTCTTGACTTTGTTGAGGAGGGATTTATAAGTGATGGGAAGGTTGGATTTGGGCATAGTTTAAAAGTGTCCGTCACCTTTATTTTGTCACCTTTATTTTTACGTCCCCTAATTTTTATTTTTTCTTGAGGCTACGAGCATTTTAATACCTTCCTGTGCGTTCTCAATAACTGCTTTGTGCTCGAGATTTTTAGATTGGGCCCGAGAGAACGAGATTAAAGCTAAGATATAATTTGCAACTGAACAGAATTTCATCCTTGCGCTACTATTCTCATAGAAGTAAACATTCTTAAACTTGGCACATAATACCCTGACCTCTCTGTCTTCAAGCGTAACAATACCTTCTTCATGGGCGAACCAATTTCTAATATCTTTTATCAAATTGAGATCATCAAAGATATTGTCGGGAATTAATCCATTCTCATATACAAATTTAATCTTAGCAGCGAATGGCATATCTTTCTTAATGGACATATTTTCATTAATAAAGTCTCCTAACTCCCCATCTAAAGTTGCTCCGACATTTAAAGCAATTCCACGATCTGATTCAATCGTATTACAAAATTGCAGCACAGCCGGGCGTACGGTTCCAAGCAATTCCTTGTACTTCATCAAAGTAAGAGGTGGCTCTTTATTCATAATATATCCTCTGCGACTTTTCACGAACTAAGTATGTGCCCTCGAATTCACTGAAATGTCTCGCATGATTCCCTAAATACTTGTTCAATAACGCCCTTTTTACTTTTAAAAATAGCTGATGGTAGCGCTATAGAAAACTCATCGTCTCTATGTAAGCGAACCTGAATTCCATTTTCCTCTAGGTAGTTCTTAGTCTTTTCAACATTATCTTTGCGAACTTTCAAATTAAATTGACAGTAACCCTCGCGTTTACGAGGATGGAACCAAGCAAAATTTCTCCTCTGCGTTCCCAATGCCACGTGATGCTTATTGTAGGTGACTCGCTGATTAGGATTTATTCCTTTTGTCAGTAAAATTAATTCATCCATTAACTGTATCGATTTTGGATCAGATCTTTTCTCCCAATAAGGCCGATCTGCAGCTTCCCCGGCTTCCTCATCATCCTCAGGCTCCTCATATGTATCCAATATCTTAGTAAAATGCAGTGTAATTTTATTGTCAATTTTCACGACATTAAGCTGGATAGCAATGATTGGAATTGACCTATTCATGAGAGCTATTACATTGAAGAATCGATTTGTAATCTCCTCGGCCACGATAACCGCTCTATGTTCTTTAGAAGGGAATCGTCGACGCTCAATATCCCAATATTCAATTGTTCTAATGATGTGACTTTCATCAGTTGCCCCCAACATGATCTCGACTTCATACATTGTTTGCAGTTCGGGATCATGTAGAAGGAAATCTAATTTCCCACCGGTTGACTATTTCCTTTCCCTCTCATAGATAACCACATCTCCCAATCCCAATAGGCTCGGATCTTCCTCAATTCGATCTTGTAGCCATCTCTCGTCATAATACTCTTTTAGTAAAACTTTCTCTGACTTTGAATATTCTAATGTCATATTCTCTCCTTATCCGATAACCCTCACAAACTCCGCCACCACGTGGAATTCGTTTTCGCTAACATTTTCCAAAATAATATCTTTAAAATTCTTATTATCGGGTGAAAGGGTAATACGCTTATGCCGCCACTGGCCGCCACCCAAATCTTCCTTTTCGCTATGATAACGTTTGATAGTGTAATTTCTATGTGTCTCATGATCGGATATTTGACGACTTTCAACCAATACAATTTTACCATTACGCGACCCGCCCTGATCCGGCCGGAATAAACACCAAGAACCTTCTTTAATCGTAGGCTCCATTGATTTTCCGACCACTTTGGCAATAAACATGTCTTTATTCAATTTGAACAATCCATCCAATGGCTTCCAGCCGATGACCTCTGGAGTTTTTTGCTCAACGAAGGACGTCGCCACGGCCTGAAGATCATAAATGGGAAGATATCCCTTCTCTACGGTTGCTTCCGCAATCACATCGCTGAAGAATAGATCCGATTTCTCCACAACCTCCTCAGATTCCGGCCAATCTTTGCAAAGCATCTTGGCTTGCTCAAGAACGGTTTCTGTTGCTCTCTTTTCTAAATCCGGTGGATACCCGTACTTTCGCAGCACTCGCTTAACCATAACTCTTAACTTAGCTTGAATACTTTCTTTGATCGTCCAATCAATGGATCTATTGCGGCGGACAGTTTCGACCAATTCTCTTGCAATCGTTCTTAACGTCTCCTCTTTCAATACTTTCACCGCACTATCATTCACTTCCAATGCATCATAAAATGCCACCTCATCTTCCGTTAAACCCAGCTTTTCACCACGCTGATTGGCCTCGCGCATCTTTTTGGCCAGTTCAATCAATTGCTCAATAACCTGCACCGCCTCGATCGCCTTGTTTTGATATTGCTTGATCGATTTATCCAACATCTCTGCAAATGAACGGCCCTGGATCAAATTCTTTCGGGCCCGAACTTTAATCTCATCATTCAACAACTTCTTAAGCAACTCAATAGCCAAATTCTTGTACGGCATATTCTTAACATCCGCCAAAAATTCATCGGAAAGAATCGAAATGTCCGGCTTATCCAACCCGGCTGTCTTGAAAATATCAATCACCTGATCTGAACTGATCGCCTGCGACACCAACTGTTTAACCGCCGAATCAAGCTCTTCTTCAGTTCGACTGCCATCGCCCCCATCAAATTTAGCCAAACACGCCCGCACTGCCTGAAAGAATCCCACTTCATCCCGGATCTCCAAGGCCTTTTTATGCGGCACCGCCAAAGCAAAGGCTTGAGACAATTCCGTGACATATTTGAGGCACCTCTGTTTACCATCATCCTGTTCCAAAATATGTTCCTGGGCCAGGGCTAGCATAGACATTTTGTCTTTCGTTCCGCCGGCAAAAAACGGTTTAAAACCTGCCCCGAGCGCAGTCGAGGGGTTAAACCCGTGAAATAAAGCCGACACGATC
>Ga0209640_10001110_pt1 | contig 22266 bp, 25 predicted proteins | sample RifCSP10_1_FD_184018 | JGI IMG/M metagenome (GOLD analysis project Ga0209640, IMG submission 184018) | Soil microbial communities from Rifle, Colorado - Rifle CSP2_sed 10_1 (SPAdes) (version 2) | ecosystem: Environmental > Terrestrial > Deep subsurface > Rock core/Sediment | place: Rifle...
TGAGGGCCGTGTTGAACGAGACGTTGAGGTCCGAGGTGCGGGGGGCGAAGAAGGGGGACGCGGAGTCGAGGTCGGTGTGCAGGCCGAACTGGTAGCTGACGTTGCGGGGGTCCGCGTTTAGACCCCAGGCGCCGGAGCTCTGGTGGACTTGGGTGCGAAGCTTGTACCCGTGGCGCACCTCGACATCGAACTCAGCGCTAGCGGCCACGGCCTGGGCCGGCATTCGGAAGCCGTAGCCCGTTGGCTCCTCGTTGAACTGGATGCCCGTCTTGGTGACGTTGAAGGAGTCCGAGGAGTTGCCCGTGGGGCAGTTTTGCCAGAGGATCGTGTTCGTGCAGTTGAAAAACTGCGTGAGGGTCGTGTTCGCGTTGATCGCCCCGACGGGTGGGGCGGGCAGGGGCAGGAAGAGGAGGGCCGTGAGCAAGACGAGGCCGCGCAAGGAACGCGGCGAGCGCCTGGACCCCCCGGAGGACAATGGCAACCCTCAGCGTTGCACAACGGGCTCCATCCAGAGCGACTGGACGGGGCCGTATGAGCCAGCGCGCTAACCCGACGGACGCTATTTGAAGATTATGGAGTTGGGCGGGGGAGCACGAATGGCCGCGGGCGATCCGCGACGGATCGGGTCGGGAGGGGCCGCCAACGACGCTCGAACCCGAGGCTCAAGGCGCGAAGGCACGGCGCGGCGGGGCCGCGCGAGGGGGATCTGCGGACCGCTCAGATCTCGACTTCGATCTGGAGCTTCTCGGTGAGTTCCTTGTAACGGTTGCGGATCGTGACTTCCGTGACGCCGGCGACATCGGCGACCTCGCGCTGCGTGCGCCTCGAGTTGCAAAGGATCGACGCGATGTAGATCGCCGCGGCCGCGACCCCGGTGGGCCCGCGCCCCGAGGTGAGCTCGTTCTTGGAGGCCTTGGCGAGGATCTCGGCGGCCTTGGCCTGCACGGTCCCGTCGAGCTTGAGTTCCGAGCAGAAGCGCGAGATGTAGTCCTCGGGCTTCGTGGGCAGGAGCTTGAGGCGGAGCTCGCGGATCATGAACCGGTACGTGCGCCCGATCTCCTTGCGGCCCACGCGCGAGACATTCGCGATCTCGTCGAGCGTCCGGGGGACTTCGCACTGGCGGCAGGCGGCGTAGAGGGAGGCGGCGACGACGCCGTCGATCGAGCGCCCGCGGATGAGGTTCTTGTGGACCGCGCGCCTGTAGATCATGGCGGCGGTCTCGCGGATGTTGCGAGGGAGCCCCATGTTCGAGGCCATCCGGTCGAGTTGCGTGAGCGCGAAGGCGAGGTTGCGCTCGGTGGCGTTCGACACGCGGATGCGCCGCTGCCACTTCCGGAGCCGGTAGAGCTGGGCACGGTTCTTCGTGGGGATCGACTTCCCGTACGAGTCCTTGTTCTTCCAGCCGATCGTGGTGGAAAGGCCCTTGTCGTGGATCGTGTAGGTCATGGGCGCCCCTGTGCGGGCGCGCTTTTGCCCTTGCTCGGCGTCGAAGGCGCGCCACTCGGGGCCCTGGTCGATGTACTCCTCGTCGATGACGAGGCCGCAGTCGGCGCAGACGAGCTCGCCGCGCTGGTAGTCGCGCTCGAGGTGGCTCGAGCCGCACTCGGGGCACTTGTCCTTCTTTTCCGCTTCGATGGTGGCCGGGGTATTGTCGTTAGCCATGGGGGTTCGCCTCGGGAGGGGATTTAGGGGATTCGAAAGGCTTATGCGACAGGATGTTCAACGGGCGTCCCATATTTAAATATTCCCAGAAACCTTATAGGCAACTGGCCCGGCGGCGTTTGGGACGAACGCGCCTTTTGGGACCCCCCAGCCTTACCCATGTTTCCCGTGGAGACGGCGGGTCCGAGCGAGGGGTGCCGGGAGCCCTGTCCCTCTATTTGATGACGGCCTCTGGCTCGTCGCGCGAAAGGAAGGCGGAAAGGACTCGGCGTTCGGCGCGGTGGAGGACGTCGACGACCGCCTGGTGGGACGTCCCCAACTCCCGGGCAAGCGCGCGGGTGCTCACGCGGGCGGGAACGTCGAAGTAGCCGCGCCGGAAGGCCGCCTCGAGGACCTCGCGCTGCCTTTCGGTGAGGCGCGAAAGGGGGTCGGCGCGGGGCCCCGCGAAGAGGCCGGCCGAGACGGTCTCGAACCGGAGGTGCGAGCGGCGCAGGTAGGCGAGCGCATGGGACATCGCGCTGTTCGAGCCGACCAGGGTGACCCGGACGGTCTCTGGCGTGAATTCGAGGGGGGGCTCGAAGGACACGCCGTACCCGAAGTACAGGCGCTTGAGGAACCCGTGGAAGGGCGCGCGGACCACGACGAGGGTGAGGGCGCCGCGGGAGGCGACGGGGAAGGCCGAGACGATCCCGAAGGCCCCCTTGAGGTCGCGCGCCGAGCGGCCCGGCCGGAAGCGGACCTCCCAGAGGTCGACGAACTCGCGCTGCGTGAGGGTGAGGTTCTGGAGGACGCGGGCGCTTGCCGCTGCCTTGAAGAGCCCGAAGTACCCGTAGTTGCGCCGCCACGAGGCCGTGTGGACGCGGATCTCGACGCGGCGCACGCAGAACCATTGCCATGGCAAGGATAACCCTTTTGCCCGCGGAGGCGGGCTTCCCCTGCGGGGCGGCGGTCGACTGCGAGGCGAGGCCCTGGGGGGCGCGGGGGAGGGCGCGAGGGCTGGCGTCGAGGGCCTTGTGGCCCGGATGGCGAAGGCCCCCGAGTACAAGACCCAGGGCTGCGTGCTCTTCGTCGACCTCGAGCGGCGGGAGACGCGGCGCGCGTACCTGCCGATGTCCGCGGTGCGCGCGTTCCTCGGCGGCCGCGGCGGCAACATGTGGCTCCTCTACAACCTGCTCGACGAGCGCCTCGATCCGCTCGACCCCAGCGTGCCGCTGGTCTTCGGGGCCGGCGTCCTTACGGGGATGATGCCCTCGGCCGCCCGCGGGAATGCCACGAGCCGCTCGCCAGACTCGCGGGCCTTCCTCGACTCGAACTGCGGGGACTACTTCCCTTCGTACATGAAGCTCCACGGGTACGACCACATCGTGCTCTACGGGCGGGCGGCCCGGCTCACGTTGGTCGCGATCGAGGACGGCAAGGTCGAGTTTCTCGACGCGGAGAAGTACCGTGGGCTTGACAACATCGACGTCACGGAGGCGCTCGAGCGCGACTTCGGTGTGAAGGAGGGCCGCGACGCGGCTTTCGTGCGCATCACAAGGGCCGGCGAGAACCTCGTCCTGTGCTCGGGGGTCATGGGGGGGCCGAAGGCGATCTTCGCGCGCGGAGGCCCCGGGGCGAAGATGGGCTCGATGAACCTCAAGGCCATCTTGATCCGGGGCGTGCGGAGGGCTCCCGAGGGCGCCTCGGACTACAAGGCCTACAACCAGGCGGTCGCCAGGATCACGCTGCGCACGAGCGTCGTGAAGAACGCGCTGAAAATGACGGGGACGCCCTTCCTGTACCGGCCCTCGCGCGTCCTTGGGGCCATGGGGACGAAGAACAACCAGGAGACGACCTGGACGGACGCTCTCGACGCCGACAACATCGACCCGTACCGCACGGGGATGGACGGGTGCTTCAAGTGCCCCGTGAACTGCCGCCCGCTGAACGACATGACGCCCGAGGGCAAAGGGGGGTGGGGCGCGGCCGCGCAGGTCGGGCTTGCAGGAAACGCGAGCTACGACGCCTCGCAGGTCGGCCTCGCGCACCACCGGCTCCAGAAGTCCTACCGCGGCGTCCGCGGCGACGGGGTGTTCGACCGGTACGACAAGGGCGACGGGCCCGAGTATGTGACGCTTGGCAAGTTCGGCCCCATGATCGGCGTCTCGCGGGTGGAGTCCGTGCTCCGGCTCAACAACATCTGCAACGACCTCGGCCTCGACACGTCCTCGACGGGGTCGGCGATCGCCTGGGCGATGGAGCTCTTCGAGCGCGGGGTGATTACGGAGAGGGAGACCGGCGGCCTCAAGCTGGCCTGGGGCGACGCGGACGTCGTGGAGAGGCTCCTCTTCCTCACGGCCGCGCGCGAGGGGTTCGGAAACGTGATCGCCGACAGCTCGAGGGCCGTCGAGCGCGGCCACTACAAGGAGGAGGCGCTGAAGTACCGCATGGCCGTGAAGGGCCTTTTCCAGTCCGACCCGCACGACGCGAGGGTCCTCAAAGCGTTCGCGCTCGGGCTGGCGGTCGCCACGCGCGGGATGGACCACCTGCGCAACCGCGTGACCCTCGAGATCAACGCGCGCGTGAACGACGACCCCGCGTTCAAGCGCGACCTTTACGGCGGGGACGTCTCGCTGGAGCCGAACGCCTACGGGGGAAAGGAGGTCGCGGTCCGCCGCTGCGAGAACACGTACGCGGTGGGGGACTCCGTGGGGATGTGCCGCTTCACGACGAAGCTCTTCAACTCGCCGACACTCGCAGGCTACCCGGAGTTCGTGGCGCAGCTTGGCAACGCGGCGGGCCTTTCTTTTAGCGAGGAGCAGCTCGACGAAGTTGGGCGCAACATCATGGGGCTCGAACGGATGCTGAACTGGCGGCTCGGGCTGCGCGGGAGGGACGACACGCTCCCCGACCGGTGGTTCGACGAGGGGGCGACGGCGGGCCCCTTCAAGGGCGAGCGCGTGGACCGGCTCAAGTTCGAGGCGATGAAGCAGGCCTTCTACCGGGTCTCGGGGCTAAGCAGCGAGGGCGTGCCGAGCGCGGCCTGGCACGAGGCGCTCTCGCGCGCGGCGACCGGATTCGCCGTGCGCGTGCAGGTGCCGCCGGGCACGCCTTGCGCGCCCGAGGGCGAGGTCGTGGTGGACTCGCGGCCGGGGACCTTGAAGGAGCTGCGGGAGGCGCTGCTTGCCAAGCTCCCGGAGGCCCGCGAGGCCCTGGAGGACCTTACCGTGAACCTCGTCGTGAACGGCGCGATGGTCCTTTCGGGCGAGGCGCAAGCGCCTGTCAAAGACGGCGACCGGGTTGCGTTGGTGCGCACGCTCTCGGGCGGCTAAAAGGGCCGCACGGCTCACCCGCCGGACATCACGCCGTAGAGGTAGCAGCGGTCGCCGTCCTGAAGCGGCGTCCGCTCCGGGGTTCGCGGGTCGACGGGCCGGCCGTTGACCGAGAGGTTGGCCGCGGCAAGGTCGACCGCTCCGCTCGCCCGGTCGACGCAGGAGAGGGCGGGGAGAGCCGCGCCGGCCGCCAAGAGGAGGTCCCCGGCCGAGGCGCCGGCCCGCATCTCGAGCTCAAGGCGTGAGAGGCCGGCCTCCTTGGAGAAAGCGCGGCCAAGTTCCAGAGTGACCTTCAAGAGGGGCGCACCTCGCAGGCGACGTGGGAGGGCAAAGGGCGGGCGCCGAAGGTCAGCTCTTCATGATCGCGATGAGGAACACCGCGAGCGCCGCGACCGCGCCAAGGGCGGCCCCGAGGATGTGGACGAGGGCCGGATAGACGATGTGCTTCCACAATTCGACGTTCGGGTCGACGCCGATGTCCTGGAGGAACATCACGGCGACGAGGAGGACGATGACGAGCCCGAGCACGATGAGGGCCACGCCGATCTTGCGGCTCTTGCCCGAGCCGAAGTACGCGGTAAACGCGCCCGCGGCAAGCGAGAAGAGGCCGAATGCGATGAGGAGGTCCGTGAGGAATACGAGGAGGTCGCCGGAGAGCCCTGCCAAACCCACACCCTTGTCCGCGCGATCTTGCCGACGATACTTAAGAGTTGTGCGAAGGGCGGCGCGCGTTTTCGCGGGGGCGCGTCGCGCGCGGCGGGGAGCGCACCGACCGCGCAGCATCTGGGGCGGGCGTGCGGCGGCCGCGGGCGAGCGAGCCGCGCGCCCCACCTCTGTGGGGGGCGGCCCTTGGAAGGCGTGGAGGCTCTTGCGAATGCCCGGTTTCGCCGCGCGCGGGAAGTCCTCTGGCTCGGGCAGAGAAACGCTAATCCCCGCGCCGAATACGCTTAAATAAGAAGAGGGCTTTCGCCGATTGACCCGCACGATTCTGGCAAGCCTTGAGCCTTCATGGCGCTTGGCTGGACGTGCGAGGCTCGCCCCCTTTCGGACGGTGCCGCCTTGTACAAACTCATCCCGCGCGAGGAGACCGTGCGCGTCCCGCCCGACCGCCTCGGCGAGGACTTGAACACCGTCGCCGTCGAGCTTGCCCAGCGCTTCTTCGAGGGCCGGCTCGACGACGAGGACAACCTCACGATCCAGGCCAAGGACGTGGAGATCGTGGGCCCCGGGCGGATCGTCCACGGGGACGGCGCGGTCTACCAGAAGGTCACGTTCACGGCGCTCGCGTTCAAGCCGGAGCTCAACGAGATCGTCGAGGGCAAGGTCGTCGAGATCCTGCGCTTCGGCGCATTCGTGCGCTTCGGGCCCTTCGACGGGCTCCTGCACATCTCCCAGGTGATGGACGACAGGATCGACATCGACGAGCAGAACCAGCGGCTCGTGGGCAAGGACACGAGGCGGTTCCTGCGCGTCGGCGACCGCGTGCGCGCGCGGATCGTGACGGTCTCGATGAACGAGCTCAACTACCGCGAGTCGAAGATCGGGCTCACGATGCGGCAGGTGGGGCTTGGCAAGTCGGAGTGGCTCGAGGAGGACCGCAAGCTCAAGGAGCAGGGGACGGAAGCCCCGCGGCGCGAGCCGAAGCGCCCGCCCGCCGCCGCCGCCCCCCCGAAAGCGCCGGCCGCCGCGCCGCCCTCGGAGTGATCCTCGATGATGGCCTGCAAGAGCTGCTTCACGATCACGGAGGCCGAGCGCTGCCCGAACTGCGGCGGCGAGCTTTCGAAGGAGTGGCAGGGGTACGTGGTCGTGCTCGACCCCGAGAAGAGCCAAATCGCCAAGAAGCTCAACATCACGAAGGCGGGCTCGTACGCCCTCAAAGTGAGGTAGGCCAAGATGGGCCGCCGAGCCCCTCCTCTGGCGTTCGGGCGGGGAGTGCTCCTGCCCGAAGGTGTGGTCCTGCACCTGCCTGAGGCCGGGCGCGAGCGCCTGGCGCTTCCCTTCGCCGAGGTGTTCGAAGGCAAGGACATCGCCTCGCGCGTCGAGGGCGCGCGCGCGGTTGCCGCCGTGGGCGACGTGACGGCCGGCGAGGCGGTGCGCCGGGGCGTGCGGCCGAGGTTCATCGTCGTGGACTTCAAGACGAAGCGGGGGCCGGTGCCTCAGGACGACGCGGTCCGCACCTACGGCGACGAGGTCGAAAGAGTGCGCTCGGCGCCCGCGACAATCACGGCGGCGCTCTACAACGCGGTCGCGAGGGCGGCGGGCCGCGGTTCGACCACGCGGATCGAAGTCGAAGGCGAGGAGGACCTTGCGGTGATGCCCGCGATCATCCACATGGAGGCCGGCGCAACGGTCTTATACGGGTTGCCCGATCGCGGCGTTACTGCAGTCAAAGTCGATGACGAATCAAGACGTCTGGCTCGCGAGTTCCTTGAGAGATTTGTCGTGGAACGGGCGCATTGAGGGGGAGGGTCTTCATGGATGTGGAGGTGGCCAAACGCAAGGAGAATGTCCTCCTTGGCCGCGTCGAGCTCGAGCTCAAGTTCAGCCACGACGCGAAGGCCACGCCGAAGCGCGAGGAAGTCCAGAAAAAGGTCGCGGAGCTCGAGTCGGCGAAGGCCGACCTCGTAATCGTAAGGCGCATGGCGCCGGAATTCGGGCGCGGCGCCACGCGCGGGTGGGTCCGCGTCTACAAGGACGGCGCGAACCTGAGGCGGCTCGAGTCGCACTTCATCCTCGTGCGCCACAAGCTCGCCGAGAAGAAGGTCAAGGCCGCCAAGGAGACGGGCGCGCCCGCCTCGCAGTCGGCGGCGCCCCCGCCGAAGAAGTAGGGGCGCCTTTGGAGAGGGAGGCTTGACGCAAGTGGCGGACAAGAAGGCGGCGCCGAAGAAGGGGCACAGCGCCGGGCTCCAGAAGCTCTACCAGATCAAGGACGGGCAGGTCGTGCGCACGCGCCAGGCGTGCCCGAAGTGCGGGCCGGGGATCTTCATGGCCCAGCACAAGGACCGGGTGTCCTGCGGCAACTGCGGGCACACGGAGTTCAAGAAGGCGTGAGCGCGCTTGGCGCGCTATCAGGCGCGCACGGCCGCTTCGACGGGCGCCTTTCCCGCGCTCTCGCGCGTGTAGTTGAGGAGGCCACCTGAAAGGTAGATCTCCCGCTGGCGCGCCGTGAGCGCGGCCTTCACGTTGAAGGTGGCGCCGGAGGCCTTGCGCCGCACCTCAAGCTCGCCCGTGGCCAGGGACTCGCGCAGGCGCTCGAGGGCAAGGCCCTCGCCCTGCTTGAGGGACTCGTAGTCGGCGCCCGAGGCAAACGTGAGGGGCAGGACGCCGAAGTTGATCAGGTTCGCGAAGTGGATCCGCGCGAAGCTCTTGGCGACCACCGCCCGCACCCCGAGGTACATCATGACGATGGCTGCGTGCTCGCGCGACGAGCCCTGGCCGTAGTTCTCGCCGCCCACGAGGAAGCCTCCGCCGGCGGCTTTCGCGCGTTCGGCGAAGGCGGGGTCGACGCGCGTGAGCGTATACTCCGAGATTGCCGGGATGTTCGAGCGCAAGGGGAGGACCTTCGCGCCGGCCGGCAGGATGTGGTCCGTCGTGATGTTGTCGCCCATCTTGAGGAGCAGCGGGCCTTCGAGCGTGTCGCCCGGCGCGCGGGCCGTGGGGACGGGCCGGATGTTGGGCCCGCGCACGACGGTCACGGAGGCGGGGTCGGCGGCCGGCGCGAGGATGAGGGCGTCGTCGACGAAGAACTTCGATGGCAGCTTCTTCGCAGGGGGCGTGCCGAGCTTGCGCGGGTCGGAAATCACGCCGGCAAGCGCCGAGGCGGCCGCGACCTCGGGGGAGCACAGGTAGACGCGGTCGTTTGGAGTGCCCGAGCGCCCTTCGAAGTTCCGGTTGAATGTCCGCAAGGAAGCCGCGCCCGTGGGGGGCGCCTGCCCCATGCCGATGCAGGGGCCGCAGGCGGACTCGAGGACCCGCGCGCCGGAGGCGATGAGGTCCCCGAGAGCGCCGCTCTTGGCGATCATCTCGAAGACCTGGCGGGAGCCCGGCGTCAGCGTGAGGTCGACGCGGGGGGCGACCTTCTTGCCCTCGAGGACCTCGGCGACCGTCGAGAGGTCCATCCACGAGGAGTTCGTGCACGACCCCACGCAGACCTGCGCGAGGAGCGTCCCCTCGACCTGGGAGACGGGCTTCACGTTGTCGGGGGACGAGGGGCACGCGACGAGGGGCTCGAGCTTGTCGAGGTCGATCACGACGGTCTCGTCGTAAGCGGCGGTCGGGTCGGCGCGCATCGCCCGGTAGGCCGACTCGCGCCCCTGGGCCTTGAGGTAGCGCTTCGTTTGCTCGTCGGAAGGGAAGATCGAGGTCGTGGCGCCCATCTCCGCGCCCATGTTGGCGATCGTCGAACGGTCGGGGACGGCGAGCGACTTCACGCCCTCCCCGCGGTACTCGATGATGCGGCCGACGCCGCCCTTCACGCTGAGGCGGCGCAGCATCTCGAGGATCACGTCCTTCGAGGAGACCCAGGGCTGGAGCGCGCCCTTGAGCTCGACGCCGACGACCTTGGGGCACTCCATGAAGAACGCGCCGCCGCCCATCGCGACCGCGACGTCGAGCCCGCCGGCGCCGATCGCGAGCATCCCGGCGCCCCCGCATGTCGGCGTGTGGGAGTCGGAGCCGAGAAGGGTCTTGCCGGGCGCCGCGAAGCGCTCGAGGTGCACCTGGTGGCAGATCCCGTTGCCGGGCTTCGAGAAGAAGACGCCGTGCTTTGCGGCAACGGTCCGGAGGTAGACGTGGTCGTCGGCGTTCTCGAAACCGGTCTGGAGCATGTTGTGGTCGACGTAGGAGACCGAACGCTCGGTGCGCACGGCGGGCAGGCCCATGGCCTCGAACTGGAGGTAGGCCATGGTGCCCGTGGCGTCCTGCGTGAGCGTCTGGTCGACCTTGATGCCGATTTCCTCTCCGGCCTCGAGATTCCCAGAAACGAGGTGGTCGCGGAGGATCTTATGCGTGAGCGAGAGGCCCATGAGTGAACACCGCCCGTCGGATGGCCCTGAAAGGCCCGCCTGCGAGCATAAAGGTCGTGGCTATACTTCCAGGGGGCGCCCTGGAACGTTCCCGCGAGGGGCCAGCAAGGGCGCGCCGCCAAGGAAGGGGGCGATGGCCTGCGCGGGCAAGCGGGAGGGACCTTGCCATGGGTTCCTTTTTTAATCTAGGTTAGCCTAAATCCGCCGGGGCCCGCGTGAACCAACTCTTCTGGCACCTCCTTGCCGGCACGCGCGGGGGGTCGAACCGCCTGCGCATCCTCGATGAGATCTTACAGGAGCCCCTGAACGCGCAGCAGCTCGCCGACCGGCTCGGCGTCGACTACCGCACGGTGAGGCACCACATCGGCGTCCTCTCGGCAAACGGCCTCCTGTCGAGGAGGGAGGGCGACGGCTACGGCGCGCGCCTCTACGCCTCGGGCCTCGTCGTTTCGAACCTCGGGACGCTGGAGGAGATCCACGCACACATGCGGAAGGGTGGGGGGCGCGTCGGCGTGCCCCCGCGCAGGCGCCCCCACACGGCGGGGGTCGACTAGGTTGGACCCCATGATGATGTACCTCACGGTGACCGTCGCGCTCGTTGATGCGGCTCTGGCCGGCGTGCTGCTCATGGTCTACGGTCGGGCATACTCGAGGGTCCGCGCTCCCTTCACCCTCGGGCTCGTGATGTTTGCGGGGTTTTTCCTCGCGCAGAACCTGCTCGCCGCCTACGGCTACCTCGTGCTCATGGTGTTCTTGCCGGACAACGTCCAGCCGATCATGCTTGCGATCATGCTCTTGGAAGCGTTTGCCCTAGGCGTGATGGCGTACGGCGCCGCGGCCGTCGGCTCTCGCCAGCCGAAACCCGATACCTCCAAGCAGCCGTCGATCCGCCAGGCGGCGACCCGGCCGGGCGCGGCGGTCCGCCTGCCGGGCGGCAAGAGCCCTTAGAGGGGGCACGAGGGCCCTTGGGCCTGCCTCGGCCTTCCGCTCTCGGGCGTCGGCGCGAGGGGCGTGAACCGGGAAAACAAACCGGCGCCCCGAGCCCGCGCCGACCCCCACCCCAGACTCTTTAATCGCGCGGCGATTTCGCCCTCACCCGCAAGGCGCCGCGGCTCCCCGCGACCGCCACGGGCCCGTAGTCTAGCTTGGACAGGACAGGAGCCTCCGGAGCTTCAGACGGGGGTTCGAATCCCCCCGGGCCCGCTCAACTTCCATCAAGATGGCCGAGGGTCCGGGAACCAAGGCAGGGCCTTTCGAAAAATGCGGCCCCGCCTCACGCGGCGGCGATCCCGACGAGGTGCTCAAGGCGCGCGCTTTCGATGGAGTGGCGCCGAGCGGCGTCATTCCAGTCGTGGACCACGTCCGATTCCACCTTCGCGCCGTGGAGGCGCGCCTTCGCTAAGGAGGCCCCGCGACCGCCCGCAACATGATCGTGCTTTCGATCGCCATGAGGCTCTCGCAAACGGTGGCTTTCGAGACGTTCAGCTCGCGCGCAAGGTCGCTCAAAGTCGTCCGGCGGGGGTAGCCGTAGTACCCGCTTGCAACCGCGTGTTCGAGCACCTGGCGCTGGCGGCTGGTCAGCCCCTCACCGTCACGGTAGTCTCCCGCATAGAGCACCCGGACACCGAGGCCCTCACGTTCGAAGACTGCCACGAATTTGGTGATTTCGCGTTCCTGGCCCAGAATGAGCCACCGGTGGCTGCCCAAGGTGAGGTCGTAGGGCATGGAGGGCACGACACCCGACTCGTGCACGGCCTTGGGGAGCGCGCAGCCTCGGAGGGTGAGCTTGAGGGTGAGCGACCGTTCCCGGCGGTCGAGGAGCTCGCATGCCTCGACTCGCGGGTTTGTGCCGATGAGCGCGAGCGCTTCCTGCGCCTCGGCGCCCTGCAGGGTCACGACCTCCAAACTACGCCCCTCGCCGAGGGGAAAGTGGTTGTGGACGCAGATGCGAAGGCCCGGGAACCTCGTGCTCGTCTCGAAGCACCACGCACCCCTAGGGGTCTGGACTTCGAGGATGACGACACGCATCGGTTCCCAAAGGAGCTGGCCTGCGGCCATTATGCTTGGGTAAATACCGGCATGGGCGCGCATTCCGAACAGGTAAGGAGCAAGTCCAAGCCTGGAACTGCCATGGTGCTCTCGGTGTAACGATGGTCGGTGTGCGATCGATGTCGGCCCAAGAACCAGCCAAGGGGAGTTTGATTACCGCTACGGTGCCCGGGCAAGCCAAGCCTGCGAAGACCTTCGCCTACCTCGTCCTCGGGCTGCTCGTCGGGGGCGGCGCCATGTCGGGGCTGCTCTCGCTCTCGCCGGCCTTCGTGGGGGAGTCCCAAACGGTCGCGAGGGAGGTGAGCTACACGCTGACGGTCAAAGAGATCAACGTCACGCAAGGGGGCAAGACCTGGCAGGAGTGGACCTATGACGGCGTCGTCCCGGGGCCAACGCTCACGGCGACCGTGGGTGATGTCCTCAAGGTCCGGGTCGTGAACCAGGGGACGCACATCCACAGCTTCCACACGCACCTCACGGTGTACGACTTCGAGATGGACGGGAGCCAGGCGAATGTAATCGCGAACAACGGCTCGGGGAGCATGATCGCGCCTGGCGGCGAGTACACGTACGTCTTCCCGATCACGGAGGCCGGGATCTTCTACTACCACTGCCACTCGTCGGACGGCGCGATGATCTCCATGCACATCCGGATGGGCCTCTACGGGGCCATCGTGATCCAGGACCCCAACGCGCAGAAGCTGCGCGACGAGGTGATCTTCTACGGCGAGGCGATGCCGGGCGCGCCGGCGCCCTATGTCATCAACAACCGCGGGATCCCCGGCGGCGAGATGACGCTCGAGGAGATCTTCCACGACGGGGGTTTTGACGCCGTGGCGGCGCAGCTCAACGTGAGCGTGACGGCGTTCAACTTCAGGGTGGGGGAGACCGTGCGCCTGCACATCATCAACATCGGCGACCAGGCGCACACGCACCACCAGCACGGCTCCTCGCACCGCTCGACGGCCCTCGGGGGGCGCGAGTGGCCCGCGAATGTGCTCCCGCTGCTGCCGGGCACCGCGGACACGCTCGAGGTTACGTTCCTGAAGCCCGGGCTCTGGCTCTTCCACTGCCATGTCGTGGGACACGCGGACCTTGGCATGATCGGGCTCTTCATCGTCACGTGAAGGGTGGGGGCGGCGTGGGCCCCAACGGCCCTTTACGAAACGAGCGAGGTAAGCGCCGGCCCGATGAGGATGAGCGCGGCGAGCCGGAGGAGGTCTGCCACGATCCCGACGCGCAGCATGTCGATGATGCGGATGTGCCCCGTGCTGTGGACGATCGCCATGGGGGGCGTCGTGGACGGCAGGGCCGAGGAGATCGACGAGGCGAGCCCGGCCGCCAGGATCGGCGGGATCGGGTTGAGGCCCGCGCCGATCGCCAGCGTGGCGGCAAGCGGGCACGCGATGATCGCGGCCGCCGTGTTCGATGCGGCATAGGAGAGGCCGAAGCCGATGAGCGCGGCGATCGCGAAGAGCACGAAGGCGCTTGGCGAGGCGCCAAGCAGCGGCACGGCCGAGGCGGAAAGCCACAGGGCGAAGCCGCTCCTCTCGAGGCCGGCCCCGAGCGCGATGCCGCCGCCGAAGAGGAACACGATGTTCCAGTCGATCCCCCGCGCGATCTCGGGCCACCTGAGGAGCGGCTCTCCCTTCACACGCACGAGGCCCGCGAGGAGGATCACAAGGACGGCGGGCATGGCCTCGGGCGCGTGGGCGGCAAGTTCGCGGGCGAGGGGGATGAGCGACGGGTTCGCTTCGGCCAGGACGAGGACGAGGGAGGGGAGAGTCCAGAGCAGCACGGCGAGGGCAAGCAGGCTCGCCACCGCCCACTCGCCGCGGCTCAAGGTGCCAAGGCCCCGGCGTGTGGCCTCGAGTGCCGGGCGGTCGATCGAAAGCTCCTGCATCTCGGGCGGGATCAGGCGGAAGGTCACGAACCACGAGATGAGGAGCCCGAGGACGGCCATCGGGGTGCCGACGACGAGCCAGTCCGCGAAGGTCAGCGGGTTGAGGGGCGCGTGGGCGTCGACGGTCGCCTTCGTGACGAGGTTGGGGGCCGTGCTGATGAGGAAGAGGAAGGCGCCAGCCGTGGCGGCCTGGCCGAGCGCGAGCATCACGCCGGTCGCGTACCTCGAGCCCTTCTTGAGGCCGAGCGCGGCAAGGTAGGCGGAGACGAAGGGGAGGACGATGGTCGTGGAGGCCGTGATCGAGCCCGTGACGGTGAGGAGGAACACAGGGAGGCAGGCGACGAAGAGGGCCGCGACCTTGGGGTTGTTCCCTTTGTAGGCGAGGGCGAGCGCGATCGACACGCGCTGGGAGAGGCCCCACTTCTGGAAGGCCGCGGCAAGGACGAACCCGGCCATGAAAATCCAGATGATCGGGTCGGCGTAGGAAGCAAGCGATGTCCTCCAGGGCAGGACCCCGGCGAGCCCGAAGACGAGGGGCACGATGAGCGTGGCGAGGCCGAGGGGCAGCGCCTCGGTGACCCACCAGACGAGGACCCAGAGGAGCGTGCCGAGGGCGACCTGCGGCATGATGGGGGGCTGCCCCACGGCCAGCGCGGCGTCGGCGGCGCCCTGCGGCGTGGGGAGCAAGACCGTGACCACGAAGAGCGTGGGGCCAAGGGCCAGCGCGGCCTTGCGCCGCAGGCTGAGCTCGAGGGGCCCCTGGCCTTCCGGAGGGGGCTCCGCAAGCCGGGCGGCGGCGTGCTCCTCCATGGGGGCCCCCCTAGAGCTTGGAGGGGAGTTTGGCGGCTAAAGTCTCGCGGTCGGTATCGTCGCCCAATACATGCGGTTGAACGCGAGCTTCTCCCAGTGGGCGAGCCTCGTCGGGCGTTTCACCTTGGGCGCGTGGTCGTAGTCGAAGTCGAGGACCATGCCTTTGCCGAACCCCGTTTCGAAGAAGCACATCACGTGGCCGTTGTAGAGCATCTTGGGGGGCCGCCCGAGGATCTCCGCGGCGATTTGGTCGGCGACGACGGGGGCCTCGAAGTGCGCGGTCGACCCGGCCTTGGAAAGCGGCAGGTCCGTGGCGTCGCCGATGGCGAAGACGTCGCGGTGGCCCTTCACCCTTAGCGTCGCGCGGTCCGTGGGGATCCACCCGCCGGGCCCGCCGAGCCCCGAGTCCTCGGCGATCTTGGCCCCGCGGTGCGGGGGCGCGAGGATGAGGAGGTCATAGGGCGCCTCTTCGCCCTCGAGCGAATTCACGACCTTCCTTTCCCCGTCGATCGAATCGACGTTGAAGAAGGTCGAGAGTTCGACGCCGCGCTCGACGAAGAGCTTCTCGACGACGGGCGAGACGGACTCGATCGTGAACGCGCGGCCAAGCGGCGAGAGGTAGCGGAACTTCACGGGCCGCTTCGTCTTGTGCTTCTTGAAGTAGGCGTCGAGCAGCAGGGTGGCCTCGATCGGAGCCGGCGGGCACTTGTAGGGGATCGAAGCGGGCCCGAGGAGGACCGTGCCGCCCTCGAAGTTTTCGATGGCGGTGCGGAGGGCAAGGGCGGCCGGTCCATTGTAGAAGTGGTGGGCGTTTCCCTCAAAACCCGGCACCGCGGAGGGGTCGAGGCGGGCGCCGGGCGCAAGGACGAGGTAGTCATATGGCCGGGCGGGCCCGTGCTCCATGTGCACGACCTTGGCCTCGGTGTCCACCCGAAGGGCCTCGTTGAGCTCGAGCTTCACGCCCTTTCGAAGGAGCGTGCGCTCGGGGCGCCAGAGCTTGGCGGGGTCGACGCCGCCCAGCATCGCGAAGATGAGCCCGGGTTCGTAGAAGTGCTTGCCCTGGCGGTCGACGACCGTGATGTCGGCGCGCCCGTCGAGCCTTCGGCTGAGGAGGTTGGCGGCAATCGTGCCGCCGACCCCCCCGCCGATGATGACGACCTTCTTGCGCACGGCGTGCCCCTCCCCCGTCCGCTCAGCGCTTCTTGAGGATCACGAAGCGCGTGTAGCCCGCCTCGTCGGCAAGGGCCACGAGCTCGTGGCCCGCCTTGTTCACCCAGAAGGGGATGTCGCGCCTCGAGCCCTGGTCGGAAGACCAGACCTCGAGGACGTCGCCGACCTTGGCCTCGCGGATCGCGCCGATGAGCGCCATGAGCGGGCCCGGGCAGAACGAGCCGCGCGCGTCCACGACGCGCGTGGGGAGGGGAGTGACTTCGGTGGCCGCCACGCTTTGGCCCCCCTTAGATGAACATGGTCACTTCGCCGTCGCGCGCCTCGGAGACGAACTCGCCCACCCCGACGACGTCGTCGACGATGGGGTCGAAGTCCTCCTTCTTGAGGTGCAGGAGGTCCGCGGTCATTGCGCAGGCGTGGACCTTCACGTTGCCCATCGCCTTGGCCTGCTTCAGGAGCTCGATCCACGGCGGGACTTTCGCCTGCATCATGGCTTGCCCCATCATGGGCGCCATCTCGGCGTAGTTCATGTCCATCTTCTGGTTCGACTCGGGGCGCCCCTTGCGGAACGCCTCAAGGCCCCAAAACGTCAGGAAGACGTTGACCTCCATCCCCATGGCCACCGCGCCTGACGCGATGATGCCGACGGGGTAGAGGCGGTCGACGGTCCCTGAAAACACCACCATTGAGAGCCTGTTTGGCATGGATTTCCCTCAAGAGCAAGGCTTGGCGGGGGAGGCCATCCAACGTGCGCAGAGAGAGAAAGGGTGGGTAGGGGGGGCCGCATACTACATTTACTGAATATTCGAATAACCGCATACGGATGGTCCCCTGACAAGGATGCGCGACAAGGCGTTCTACGAGGAGAAGGCGCGGACGGTGGCGGCCCTTGCCCACCCCGTGCGCCTCGCGATCCTCGACCGGCTCTCCGAGGGGCCCGCGTCGACCGGCTCGCTCGTCGAGGAGCTCGAGCTCCCGCAGCCCCTCGTTTCCCAGCACCTGGCAGTCCTCAGGCAGGCGGGGGTCGTGGCGCGGGAGCGGGAGGGGGCCAGGCAGGTCTATAGGCTCGCCGACCCGAAGATTGCGGCCGCATGCGGGCTCATGGGCGAGATCGTCACGCGGCTCGTGGAGGCCGAGCGCGAGAGGCTGAGGCCCCTTGCGCAGGCGCCGCGGGCGCGCTAGGCGCCGTTCGGCGCGGCAAAGAGGTAGCCGATCGCGAAGCCCGCAAGCGCGGACACGATCCCGATCACGGCCATCTGGACGCCGCTTCGCCCCGCGTGGCCGACGGTGGCCTTCGCCTTGTAATAGCCGACGGCAAAGAGGGTGACCGCGCTCACGGCAAGCGCCGTGAAGATCGCGTCCCAGAGGCTAAGGCCCGGCACGAAGAAGGGGGCCAGCGGGATCACCGAGCCGATGACGGCCGAGACGCCAACGAGTACGGCGCTCCTGCGGGGCTGGGCGTCCTCGACCGGCGCGAGGTTGAGCTCGTGGGCCATCATGATCTCGAGCCAGGCTTTCTCCTTCGAGACGATCCGGTCGAGCATCTGGCTAAGCTCGGGCTCCTCGAAGCCCCAGCGCGCGAGGATCTCGCGCACCTCCGCGCGCTCGATCTCAGGCAGGTCCCGCATCTCGCGCATTTCGCGTTGGCGCTCGCTGTCGTAGTGGTCGCGCCTCGCCTGCGTCGAGGTGTAGGCCACGGCGCCCATGGAGATCGATTCGGCGAATGTTGCGGCAAGGCCCGCGGCGATGATGATGCGGAGGTCCTTCGATGCGACGGCGACCCCGAGGATCACGCCGAGGACGTTCACGAGGCCGTCTTGGAGCCCCAAGATGAAGTCGGAAAGGCGGCCGCCTCGAGCGTGGGACTCGCCGGCCTCGGCGGCCTCTTGCTTGCGCCAGAAGGCGATGCGGGACGGCAACGGGGGGGCCCTTCCGGCGGGGGGAACGCCCTGAGGGTATTTTGGCGTGAGGGTTCGAGGGGGGCCGAAGGAGGGCTCACTCGCGCCGTTGGAAGAGGATGACCGCCGTGCCTACGCCGACGACCGCGACCGCCGCGGCGATGAGCGCCCCGTTCGAGGAGGACGCGGGGGGCGTGGGCGCGCCCTGCGAGAGGGTCGCAGACCCCATGGTGCCCGCCGCGGGCGCGGAGTCGGTGGCCTCGATGGCCTGCGTCGTCACGTTCACGCGGTCGGCGTGGATGTAGAAGGCCGCGACCGTCCAGCGGTTCGTGGCGATGTCGATCTTGGGCGCCTCGACCCAGGCCTTGCGCACTTCGACCTCGAGGACGCCCGAGGCCACGTCCGTGGCCCCGCCGGTCTCGTTCGTAGCGCCCCACTGGCCGAGGCCGGCCGAGGGGAGCCACCGCTGGACCATCCGGGTCCAGACCCCGGTTGGCGTGTGGTGGACCATCCCGTGGTAGAGCGACGTCTGGCCGTCCGTGCGGTCGACCTGGAAGTGGAAGTGGTACTGGTAGTGGGACCCGGCGGGCGGGGGGCCAAGCGATTCGATCTTCATGAAGAGGGAGAAGGCCGAGGCGGTCTCGCCCGCGACCCACCCCGAGAGCACGTTGAGCTCGGGGGCAAGGCCCGACTCGCCGGCGCCGTCGTCGAGGACGTCGGGCTGGGAAGCGCTCCCGGCCGACGCTGCGGGGCCGCCGAGCAGGAGCGCAAGGCCGATGAGGAGCGGGAGCCCCCGGGGGGCCTTCGCAGGTTGCGCGCAGGGCACGCTGGCGCTTTGCCTTCGGGGGCGCTTGATCGTTCTCTCTTTACGCGCCGTTACTGATAGGGGATTGGGATGGGGGGTTGAAGGTAGGGGCCCCGTGAGGCGCAGGGGGCTTCTCTTGCGGCTGCCTCCCGCCTTTTAGCCCCGGGCGAACTCCCAGGTGACCGGGGTCTTGTGTCCAAGTGGCGGGAAGGGCGTCCGGCGCCTCACGTTTCAAGGGGAACAAGGCAGCGGTCAGCCCGTCCGCGTCGCGGGCGGCCCTGCCGGTCCTTGCATGCCCTTGGGGGTCCAAGGAACGAGCATCGCTGGCGCCCCCATCTAGGCTTGGCTCTTACCGGCTTTATTCCGGTTCAGCCTCCGCGGAGGGGAAAGTGCCCCGGGGGTGGAGCGAACGCACAAATAGATCGCGTGGGCTTCGCGGCGCCCGGGGCGAAAACGTGGCGGAGCGGAGCATCTGGGCGGACCGATTCCTGGCGGCGTGTTTCATCGAAGGGGCCGTGGCCTTCGCAGGGATGGGATACCTCCTCTTCCTGTCCGTGGCGACAACGCCGGGCCCGGCGCGGGTCGTGGCCGGTGGCGGCGGCGGGACCTGGTTCACGGTGGGGCTCATCGGCTTTGCGCTCATCTGCGTCCTGGGCTGCGGGCTCTCAGCCCTCTTCTACCACTACGTCGAGGTGACGAAGGGCGTGCCCTACACAGGGTGGCGCAACCTGTTCGCGTGGGGCCACCTGATCGCGGGGGTCGGGGTCTCGTCGGCCGGTTCTCTCCTCGCCGCTTGGGGGGGCCTCAACGCGGGGATCGCGGCGCTGCCTGCAAGCTCGGGCGGCGGCGGCCAGAACTTCGCGTACATCCATGCGAACATCCTCGGGCCTCTCACGGTGCCCCTTGCGATCATGATGGGAATCGGTCTGGCGGGCTTTTTTGCCGGGGGCTTCGCGTACTTCACGGCGTGGTGGGCCACCGTGAAGCGGGACGGCGGGCTCCTGCGGGCGAAGAAAGCGCCCGAGGCCGCGGCCGAGCCGGCCAAGTGATGGGGCCGGGCACGGGCCGCTCGGGCCAACGGTCCCGGGAGATCTCGCGCGGACAAAGCGCCCGTCCGCGGGCGATGCCGCGACCGCGCCTTGAGCGGCCGGTTTATAGGCCGTGCCGTGCTTTGAAATCCGGTCGCTTTGCACCTGTCGTTCCTCGCGATCCTCGCGTGCGCGGCGTTCCTCGTGGTCGCCGCGCGCTGGCTCCTCGCCCTGCGCCGGGAGAGCCAGCGCGAGAAGCTGCCGCTCACGGACCTCGACAAGCTCATCGCGGGCGCGCCGATCGCCTACAGCCTGTTCTGCATTTTCGCAGGTGCGGTCCTTGTCGAGCACGCCTTCGAAGTCCACGCCCTCGGCGGCCCCACATCACTCCCGCTCCTCGGCGTCGTGGACGAAAGGACAGCCCTCTTCACGCTCTGGCTGCTCGCGGGCCTCTCCGCCGCAAGCCCGCTCATCGTGATCTCCACGGCGGAATCGTACTTTGCCCGCAAGCTCCCGGATCTCGTGCGGCTCGGCCGCCAAGCCGTATTCGAAACGCTCACCGGCGTGAAGGTTCCCCCACCCAAGGTGGAGGACGAGTGGCAGGGCCTCCTCAAGAAGTAGCCGCAGGCAAGTCGCTCGTGTGCCAGGACCCCAAGAAGAGAAGAAAGGGAAGGGGGGGAGGGCCGGGCATGGGCCCTCCCGGGAGTTGTCGTTGGCCGGTTGACCTAAACCACGACTTTGCGCCCGATGAACACCCTCGTGAGTCGCGGGTGCTTCGACGCGAGGCCCCGCATGGGGTGCTCGGCGAGCCACCGGTCAAGGGTGAACCAGGTTGCGCCGCGCGAGAAGAGCAGGGCGCCTCCCATGCTCAACATCATCAGGTTGACCCCCGCGGTCGACCCGCCGGAGTACCCGGCAGCCAGGTAGAAGTTCATGTTGAAGAACAGGGACCCGACAAGCCCGACGTTCGTGAGCAGCCCCAACAGGAGGGATACGCCGACCAGCATCTCACCGTACATTGTGAGGTAGGCCCAGGTCGAGGAGTTCGGGATTACCGTCCCGGTCAGGAAGTCCTTGTACCACCCGAACTGCGTGTTCTTCGCGAAGTTCGCGTTCGTGGCCGCGAAGCCCGACACGAACCTCGGGTTGTTCATCTTGCCCCAGGCCGAGTTCATCCACTCGAGGGCGATGGCCCAGCGCAAGCCGGTCATCATCACTTCGTTCCTGCGCTCAGCAAAGGCCCACTTTATGCGCCCGAGGGCGCCGGGGGCCCTTGCGCCCACCGTTCCAACGGCATTTTCGGTCATTTCCGTCCGCCTCTTTTTTTGGGTGAGGGGGGTAAACCCCTCACTGGAGGGGACTCGCCGTGCTAGAACCTTAGCTCACGGTGCATACGTACCGATCAACAGTACGTGATCCTAGCGGGCTTTTAGAGCCTTTACGGGGAAAAGACCCCCCTCACAACACGGCCCTTGGGGGCCCCTCACGGCGAGCGCAGGGGCTTCTCGCCCTCGGAGGCGCGCATGAAGCGCGTGGGCTCGCTCTGGTGGCGGGAGAAGGCGATGATCGCGATCGACCGGCAGGACTCGGCGATCTGGACCATGGCCTGGATGATCCGGCGAAGGCGAAGGACCGCCTGGGCGTCGTGTACGGCGCCGAGCGTCTGGAGCACGAGGGACTCCTCCTCCTTGCGCAGCCTCGAGGCGATCTCCGTGGCCTCGACGGCCTTGTCGAGCTCGCGGGAGAGGAGCGCCAGCATCGCGTCGGCAAAGAGCTGGCCAAGCTCGAGCCCGTGGGCGCGGAGCGCCGTGTGGAGCGCGCCCGGGAGCTTCGACTCGGCCTCGAGGAGCCCGGCAACGTTGAGCGCAACGACGCGCGACTGGTCGGCGATGCGCTCGAGGTCGTTTGCGATGATCGAGTAGCCGGCCACGTCCGCGCGCGACTTGATCCCGATCATCGTGCGCACGCTCTCGTCCTGCTGGGCCGAGAGGATGAGCCGCATGATGAGCCAGTAGATCATGTCCGCGTCTTCCTCGCGCGAGGCCGCGACTTCCGCGAGCTTCTGGTCCTTCGTGCGAAGGGCCTCGAGGGAGTCGACGATGGCCGAAGAGGAGAGGTTGTAGAGCCGCTTGAAGAGCGCGTCGACGGGGTACCGCTGGGTCTCGATCGAGCACTGGAGGATAATCTCGGCGGGGCTCTCCTCGATGATCCCCATGCCGATGAGCTTCTTCGAGGTGCGCCGGACCGCCTCGACGGCGTCGGCCGTGAGGCGCGCCTTCGAGCGGACGACGAGGTGGTCGCGCCCGAGCACGTAGCCGCCGACGATGACGCGCGAGAGGACTTCGGGCGAGCGGCATTCGTCCGCGGCGATGACGTAGGCGACCTCCTTAGGCACCGAGCCGACGCCCTCCCCGACGGGGATGACGCGCAGCTCCTTGCCGTCCTCGACGAGTTGGACGGAGGCCCCGCGCTTGAGGCCTTGCTCGGCGGCCCAGGCGGAGGGCAGCGACACGGAGAGCGTCGAGCTGCCGACCTTCTGGAGCTTGCGGATTTCCAGTCGACGTTCCTCCTGCGAGCGGCGAGCCCGCATGTCTGCGGGAAGCATA
>Ga0209640_10001111_pt1 | contig 22263 bp, 23 predicted proteins | sample RifCSP10_1_FD_184018 | JGI IMG/M metagenome (GOLD analysis project Ga0209640, IMG submission 184018) | Soil microbial communities from Rifle, Colorado - Rifle CSP2_sed 10_1 (SPAdes) (version 2) | ecosystem: Environmental > Terrestrial > Deep subsurface > Rock core/Sediment | place: Rifle...
TGCTGAACTTAGCATCGACTAAGAATCATCGGGTGAACTCCAAATGAGAACCCACGGGATGCAGGACTACCTCAAGACCATCTATATGTTGTCGGAGGACAAAGGCACTACAACCGGAGCCATCGCCGAGCGGCTGGGGGTGGCCCATCCATCGGCCACCAACATGGTCAAGCGACTGGCCAGGGACGGTCTGGTGCGGCACGCACCGTACGGCCCGGTTCAACTGACCGCCGTGGGCAAGCGGCTGGCCGTGGCCATCGTGCGCCGCCATCGCCTGTTGGAACTCTATCTCAAGAACGTCCTCGGGCTTCCGCTGGAGCGAGTCCACGGAGAAGCGGAACAGCTGGAGCATGCACTGTCGGATGCCCTGGAAGAGCGGCTCGCCCAGATCCTCGGAGACCCCGATGTCGACCCACACGGAGAGCCCATCCCGGGACGGCGGATCGCCTGAAGGAAGAAACGTCGCAGTGACCACCGCGTCCCGAGGGATCGAGGTCCTGGAAGGGCGAGGGCCTCGAGGCACGTTGGCCCGCCTCCTTCCGTTTCTGGGTCCGGCTTTCGTCGCCAGCGTTGCCTACATCGACCCCGGCAACTTCGCCACCAACATTCAGGGCGGCGCACAGTTCGGCTATCTGCTGCTGTGGGTGATCGTTGCCAGCAACCTGGTGGCGATGCTGGTCCAGGCGCTGTCGGCCAAACTCGGCATCGCGACGGGGCTGAATCTCGCCGAAACCTGCCGGGAACAGTTCCCGCGTCCTATCGTCTGGGGGATGTGGGTCATCAGCGAGCTCGTGGCTATGGCGACCGATCTCGCGGAATTCCTGGGTGCCGCCCTGGGACTGTACCTGCTGCTTGGGATCCCGCTGCCCATCGCCGCGGTGCTGGCCGGCGTCTTGACGCTGGCGATCCTTGCGCTTGAACGGCGCGGCTTCCGCCCGGTCGAAGCGGTCATCACCGCACTGGTGGCCGTTATCGCGGTCAGCTACGTGATCGAGACCATCCTGGACCGCCCGGCGTGGAGCGCCGTGGCGGCCGGCGCATTCGTGCCGCGCTTTGCCGGCACCGACAGCATCCTGCTTGCCACGGGCATCCTCGGCGCCACGGTCATGCCGCATGTGGTTTTCCTGCACTCGGCGTTGACACAGCGCCGAATCGTCCCCCAGGATGCCGCGCAGGCCCGGCGGCTGTTCCGCTTTGAACTGATCGATGTGGTGATTGCCATGGGACTGGCGGGGCTCGTCAACGGGGCCATGCTGATCATGGCGGCCTCCACCTTCCACGCCCACGGGCTGACGCAGATCGCGACCATCGAGGAGGCGCACCGGACGCTGGTCCCGCTGCTGGGGGGGGCGAGCAGCGTCGTGTTTGCGATCTCCCTGCTGGCCTCGGGGTTGTCATCCTCGACCGTGGGGACGATGGCCGGGCAGGTCATCATGCAGGGCTTCCTGCACCGGCGAATCCCGGTGTGGGTGCGGCGGCTCGTCACCATGGCCCCCGCGTTCGTCGTCATCATGCTGGGGCTCGAACCGACGCGCACGCTGGTCCTCAGCCAGGTCGTCCTGAGTTTCGGCCTGCCGTTTGCGTTGGTGCCGCTGGTGTGGTTCACTAGCCGGCGTGATCTCATGGGCGCGCTGGCCAACTCCCGCCTGACCACCGCGGCGGCGACGGTGGCCACAGGAGGCATCATCGTGCTGAACGTCTGGCTGGTGTTCCGCCTGGCGGTGGGGGGCTAGCATGTTTGCGCACCTGCTCGTGCCGCTGGATGGATCGGCGCTCGCCGAGACCGCGCTGCCGGCGGCCGTGGCGCTGGCCCGCCGCCTGTCCGCGCGGATCAGTGTGCTTCACGTCGTCGAGCCGCACGCGGCTCCAACGGTGCACGGAGACCGCCATCTGACCCGTGCGCAGGACGCCGAAGCGTACCTGGATCAGATCGTCGAGCAGCTGGCAGCCCAGCACGTCCAGGCCCGCGCGATCGTGCGGTACGGATCGGCCGACGTGGCGTGGGAGATTGCGGCAACCGCTGCTGCCGTGTCCGCCGACCTTACGGTGCTGTGCACCCACGGTCGCGGCGGCGTGCGCGGGGCCATCTTCGGCAGCGTGGCCCAACAGGTGCTGCAGCAGGGCAGGACCCCGGTCCTGCTCACCAAACCGTCGGAGCGGCGCGACTTCCAGTGTCGGCGGGTGCTGGTGCCGCTGGACGGCAGCGAGACGTCCGAGACCGCATTGCCGGCCGCCACCGCCGTCGCGGCGGCGTGTGCGGCGGAGATCGTACTGGTCTCGGTGGTGCCTACGCCCGAGACCGCTCCACCGGATCGGGCGGCGACCCGGTTGATGCCGACCGCCGCCGCGGAAGTGCTCGATCTGGAAGCGGCGCACGTACGAGAGTATCTGCAGCGGGTGGGAGAGCGCGTGGCCGCGGCCGGAGTGGCAGTGACGGGTGCCGTGGAACGCGGAGACGCCGTGCGGATGCTCCTACAGGCGGCGGAGGCGTCCCGTGCCGACTTGCTCGTAATGGCCACCCACGGCCGGTCCGGCCTTGCCGGCGCCTGGGCCGGCAGCGTGGCCTCGCGCGTGCTCACGCACACGACCATCCCCGTGCTGCTCGTGCGAATTCGTGCGTCGTAGGCCATCGGGTCTCGGTCCGATACAGGTTCAGATGTCCATCGGATTGTGACGGCCGTCGCCCTCCGGTAAGTTCCAAATCAGACAAACAAGACCTTGTTTGTCTGGTTTCCCAAATGCGGCTGTCACGTCACGCGCACTATGCTATTCGAATCGTGCTCGATCTCCTGGAGCATCCGCGGAGCCGGTCCGCGGAGGTCGCCCGGCGGCAGGGCCTCCCTCTGTCGTACATGCCGAAGATCGTGCAGCAACTGGTCCGCGCCGGGATCGTCCGGACCTTCCGCGGCGTCCACGGCGGCGTACAGCTGGCCAAACCGGCCAGCGCGATGACGCTGCGGGATGTGGTCGAAGCCGCGGAGGGTCCGCTGGCCATCAATGTCTGTGTGGTGTGGGGCGACTGTCCGTGTACGCAGCCGTGTCCGGTCCGCGCGGCGTTGGCCCGGGTGCACGCATCGGTCGAACGAGAGCTGGATCAGATCACGCTGGAGTCCCTGTCCCGAACGAACGTGACAGGTGCCAGACGCACATGAGCCCAACCGGGCGGTCACGTTCGTTCGGGACCCTGCGGCCGCGCCGGACTCAGGACCCAGCAATCACGTAGAGGAGGTCGGTGACCGTGAAGATCGTCATCGCTGTGATAGTCGCGACGTTGTTTGTCGCCGGATGCCAGGGCAGGTCCTCAGTGGGACCACCCCCGTCGGAGGTCCAAGAAGTCGAGATCACAATGAGCGAGTTCAAATTCGAGCCGGCGACCGTCGAGGTGAGCGCGGGCACGGTGAAGTTCCACTTCACCAACACCGGTGCGATCGAGCACACCGCACTCATCCCCGAACTGAGCAAGGGCACGCCGATGGTCAAACCGGGGACCGATTTTGACGTCGAGCTCGATCTCCCCGCGGGGACCTATGACATCGTCTGCGATGTACCCGGGCACAAAGAGGCGGGAATGGTAATGAGGCTGGTCGTCAAGTAGGCATTGAGCAGGATGGAGAGGGGGGGAATCGCATGAAGCGCGTGGCGTTCTTGAGTGTGGCACTGATCGTTGGTCTGCTGATCGTCGCATTCCCAGGCGGGTGGCCGGCCCCCACAGCAGCGGGAGCCCCGGGCACGACGATCGCCAAGCTGGCCGCACCGCCGGCCGTCCCCGCGTCCGTGCGTCGGGGACCGGCCAAAGTCGTTGTCGCGCTGGAAACGACGGAAGTCCGGGGAGTACTCGCCGACGGCGTGGAGTACGTGTTCTGGACGTTTAACGGCACCGTGCCCGGACCGATGATTAGGGTCCGTGTCGGCGATGACGTGGAGCTGCGGCTGACGAACGGCAAGACCAGCAAGCAGATCCATTCCATCGACCTGCACGCGGTGACCGGCCCCGGCGGCGGTGCCACGCTCACCCAGGCGGCTCCCGGGAAGGAAACCGCCTTCCGGTTCAAGGCGCTGAATCCCGGCCTGTACGTGTACCACTGCGCAAGCCCGCACATCCCCACCCACATTGCCAACGGGATGTACGGCTTGATCCTGGTTGAACCGGCCGGCGGCTTGCCGCCGGTGGATCGGGAGTACTACGTGATGCAGGGGGAGTTCTACACCCGCGGCGCCTTCGGCGAGAAGGGTCTGCAGGCCTATGATTCTGGCAAGGGGCGCATCGCGCAGCCCGACTACGTGGTGTTCAACGGCAAGGTGGGCGCGCTGACCGGTACCGGCGCGCTGGCGGGCCGCGTCGGACAGACCGTCCGGATCTTCATCGGTAACGGCGGGCCGAACCTCGTCTCGTCGTTCCACGTCATCGGCGAGATCTTCGACCGGGTGTACCCCGAAGGCGCAGTGGGGAGCGCCCCGATGGCGAACGTGCAGACGACGCTGATCCCTGCGGGTGGAGCCGCGATCGTGGAATTCAAACTCGACGTGCCGGGGACATACCTGCTCGTCGACCACAGTATTTTTCGGATCGATCTCGGAGCCGTAGGCCAGCTGAAGGTTGACGGGTCAGGTCCCGCGGGGATCTTCGAGGCGATCAAGCCGTGACGCCGGGGAAGCACTAATCTGATGCCAGGCCGATGGCGACCGGGGCGTCGACCCGGCGGGAGTTGCGGGTGACCTGAAGATGCTCGCCCGGCTCCCACTCCAACGCCGGATCATGCTCCTCGTGTCTGGAGGGCTGGGCATCACCATGCTGGTGGTCGCCGCCCTCGGACTCGGCGTGATGGCGCAGAGCACAGACAGGGTGCTTGAGGAGCGCCTGGTCATGGCACGGATCCAGGCGGCCAATCTGGACGACCACCTGCGTTCGACGCTCGGCTGGCTGGAAGAGTTGGCGTCCTCGCGTGCCTGGCGGGACGAGAATAGGTTTGCTGCGCAGCGACCGGAACTGATCGCAGACTTCCTGTTGCTGGATAGTACGGGTGCGATCCAGGTGCCTGGGCGTCGTCTGGGCGAGCGGATTAATGATGCGGCAGCGCGCAGCGCACTCCGTGGAGTCCCTGCCGTGTCCGGGCTGTTGCGCCTGCCCCCAGACGGCGCGCCAGTTGCGGTGCTCTGGGTCCCCGCGCGCGATCCTGCAGGGACCGTGACCGGAGCGCTCGGCGGAGTCATCGACCTTCGTGGCAACGCCCTGGGACATCTCGTGATGCCGCTGGCGCTGGGCCAGACCGGCCACGCGATGGTTGTTGATGGCGCCGGCACCATCCTGGCCGGGAACGAGTCCCATGAGCTATTCACCCGTGGGGACCACCCGGATTTCTTCGCCGAGCTAGTCATCACGAAGCAGGCGACGGTCGGCCGAACCCCAAAGCTTGAACAGGGCAAAACGACGGACCAGCACGTCATGGCCTTCGCCCCGCTGCAGGTGGCGAACTGGGGAGTTGGATTCGGGCAGGCAGAGTGGGAAGTGTTCCTGCACGAACGCCAGCTGCGGGCTCGGATCGCGCTCCTTGGAGGGGTCCTGGTGGTCGCCGGTCTGTTGTTTGCCTGGTGGGACGCTGGGGGCATCACGAGGCCGCTGCGCCGGCTCACATCCTCGGCCAAACGGATCGCCGAAGGTGATCTGGAGAGCCCGATTCCGTCGGAACCGGGCCACGAGGTGGGACTCCTGGCCGGCGCGCTGGAGACCATGCGCACGGGCCTCCGGCAGATGCGCGCCGACCTGCGAGCACATGCCGAGACGATCGAACGCCAGGCTCAGCGCACCCGGGCGCTGTATGAGGTGAGCCGAACGATGCTCGCGGACGACAACCTCGCCGATATCCTCGCGTCCATCGTCTCCGCCGGCCGGTCGCTGCTTGCTGCCGACGTGTCAGCGGTGTGCCTGCGCGAGAGTACACGTGGGCTGGTGCCGGTGGCATTCGATGGGCCGAAACGGGCGTTCGCCAACCTGGACGGGGCCACGGCCTGCACGCCGCTTGTGCAGGACACCGTTGGGCCGCCGATCGCGCCGTGTGCGTTCATTCGTCCGGAGTTCCGCGCGATGCACTTGACGACCGGGCTGCGCGCCGGCGATCGTCTGGTCGGGTACATGTGCATTGGGTGCGCGCACCCACGGACGTTCGACGAGAGTGACGCGGGCCTGCTCGCATCGCTGGCCAGCCTGGCCGCCGTAGCCATCGAAAGCGCCCAGTTGCGCGACCAGGTGCAACGGATCGCCGTGCTCGAAGATCGCGAACGGATCGGCCGGGATCTGCACGACAGCATCATCCAGTCGCTGTACGGGATCAGTCTGCAGCTCGAGCATGCACAGCACCTCATCGCCTCCCGGCCGGCGCGGGCCGCGGCGAGAGTGGAAACGGCAACCGATGCCGTCACCCAGGCGATCAAGGACATCCGATCCTACGTGTTAGATCTCCACGGGCCGGCCCCGGAGGGGTCACTGCGGGAGGCACTCGAACGTGTCGTGCGCGAGTTCCGGATGAACACACTGCTGCCGGTCGAGTTCGCCGCGGGGTCCGACCTGCCGCCGCTGACCCCGGAGCAGCGCCTGCACTACCAACTGCTGCTGCGGGAGGCGCTGGCCAACGTGGCGCGTCACGCCTCCGCCCGCCGCGTTCGGGTGGACGCTGAGCACCGCGAGGGCACACTCCGTCTGGTCGTCACCGATGATGGGCGTGGATTTGACCCTCAGGCCGCGTCATCGGGCGAGGGATTAGGTCTGCGCACGATGCGCGACCGAGCGCGGCTGCTGGGCGGCGCGTGTGAGATTCGGAGCCAGCGGGGAGGCGGGACCACGGTGGAAGTGCGTGTGCCGACCGCGGCCACGGGAGCAGACCGATGAATCATCCGATCGGCGTCCTGCTGGTCGACGATCACGAAGTCGTACGCCGCGGGCTGCGCGTCCTGCTGGAGGAGCACGCCGGGATCCGGGTGCTCGGAGAGGCCGGTACGGTACGGGACGCGCTGGCAGAGGCAACGCGCCTGGCACCAGACGTCGTCCTGATGGACGTGCGCCTGCCCGATGGCAACGGGATCGAGGCGTGCCGGGCGATCCGCGTCGCACGCCCCGACTGCCGGGTGGTCATGCTGACCGCGTACGCCGATGACGACGCCCTGGTCAGTTCGGTCCTCGCCGGCGCGTGCGGCTACCTGCTGAAGCAAAGCCGCGGCCGCGAGCTGGTCCGGGCGATCGAGGAGGCCGCTGCCGGCAGGTCGCTCCTGGACCCGGTGGTCGCAGAGCGGCTCCTCGTTCACTTCCGCGAGCTGGCTCACGGTCGTGACGAACTGGACCGGCTGACCGACCAGGAACAGCGGGTCCTCGATCTGATCGCCCAGGGGAAGACCAATCGCGAGATCGGCGAGACCCTGGGCCTCGCCGAGAAAACCATCAGGAACTACGTAAGCAGCATCCTCGCCAAGCTGCAGGTGAAGCGGCGAACCCAGGCCGCCCTGCTGGCGGCCCGGCAGCGACAGTCGCGCCGGTCGCCGCGCTCCGGATCGGACCCGGCGTCGATTCCGTAGAATCCCGCGAACGCACAACCGTCCCAGGACGTTTGGCCTATCCGGCCAGGACCAATGCCACTACGCCAGGGCACAGCACTGCCGTACGGTGGACCTGGAACGCATCGAGACGGAGGTGCAGCGATGGCACGGTCGATGAAGTGGGGAATCACACTGTCAGTGTCCACGGCGCTCCTGCTTGTCATGGTATTCGGTGCTTCACTGCTCCATCAACCCGCCGCTGCCCAGGGCACACGCACCATCTACATGGCAGCGGTTGAGCCCAAGGGCGGGACGGGTGTGAGCTCCGAGCCCTTTCCGACAGCGTCGCTTCCCGGCGGAGGCGGCTATGTCCTCAAGGCTCCCGATTCCACCGGTCGCTGGGAGGTGTCCACCTATCAATGGCAGCCCGGTGTCGTCGTGGCCCGGGAAGGCGAGCAGGTGACGTTCGAGATTATCGGTATCAACGGGGCCGAACACACGTCGACGCTGCCCCCGTTCGTCAAGTCGTTCACAGTGAAAAGGGGACAGATTACGCGGGTGAGCTTCACGGCCAACCGGGCCGGCGTCTTTCCGATCATCTGCGGTAACCACCAGCCATCGATGACAGGATACCTGGTGGTGCTCCCGCGGTAGCAGGGAGCCGCAGCGGATGACGCGGTCGACGGCGGGTCCGGCGTACATGCTGTCGATAACCTGGGACGGTCTGGCCGAGGTGTGCCGTGACCTGGCAACCCGCGTGGCCCAGGAGTTCCAGCCCGACGTGGTGGTCGGCGTGGCGCGGATGGGCACGCTGCCCGGAGCGTTACTGGCTGTGCTCCTCCGCTGCGACTTCCAATCATTGCGGCTGCCCGACCCGGACCTCCCGCAGACGATGCGGCCTCATCTGCCGGGTCGCGAACTGTTGGCAGGTCGCAGAGTGCTGATCGTGGACGAAGTGGCGGCCGATGGGGCTACGCTGCGACAAGCGGTTGATGCACTGCGGACGCTGGGAGCGGGTGAGGTGCGGACGCTGGTGCTATTCTCCAGTCCGAATGGGGATAGGATGGACTACGTCGGCCCTGAAGTCACCGCGACCGTTCTCCAGCCGTGGATCCGGGACACCGCGATGGTCGATGCCATCCTGGGCCGGTAGCATGCCGGCGCGCTGTGTCTGAGCGGATTGGTCGGGGAAGGACTCATGGGGCGCCGGCCGGGCGTGTCTTGGCGTTATTCTCGGGCGCACCGGCTGGCACTGCCGGTTCTCCGATGGTCGGCTCGCGTCCCCAGTAGCAGTCGTCACAGAGCCGGATCGTGACGCCTTGTTCTTCCAGCTCGCGGGTCCGCCGCCGGAGACCGCAGCGCACGCAGGTGTCGGTGGGTTTGATATCTGGCTCAGACATCGATGTGCCTCCTAGGACCGTCGTGTCTTTCGCACGGTCAGCACCGGCATTCTGGCGTGCCGGACGACGTGTTCGGCTACGCTGCCGAAGACGATGTGCGCCAGACCGGTACGCCCGCGGGTGCCCATCACGATCAGGTCCGCGCCCAGACGGTCGGCCGTCTGCAGGATCGTCGGCCGCGGCGAGCCTTCGCGGATCAGCGTCTTGACCTTCGGGTAGTGGCGGCTCAGCCGGGACATCTCTTCGGTTGCTTCCCGACGGATTCGATCGAGCAATTCGCCGGTGGCGGCCATGCTCGCCACTTCCGGAGGCAGCCCGGCGACCGCGCCCAGCGACAGATCGAGCACGAACAGCGCCGTGACCTCCGCCTTCAACAGCGCGCCGAGGCGGACCGCCCACTGGACGGCACGCTCAGCGTCGGCAGAAAAATCCGTGGGCGCGAGAATCCTGCGCACGTTCACCGCATCAGGTATGGCTCTGCGTGTCCCGGCCATCGTCAACTCCCGTCCCCACAGTATCCGAGGGCGCGTGGGCATCCCATCAGCCAATTGGCGTATTACGTGTCAGTCCCCCGCCCGATGTCAGGCATGCCAGCGCATCGTCTCCCTGCGTAGTGTATCCGGTGGAGCAGCGCTCTGGATCGGATCTCGCGCCGATCACATGGTCCTGCTCCGTTTGGGCCATCTCCATCGTTTGCAGACCCGATGTCGTCGTCGAACACGGGGGATTATCGTAGATATAGGATACAGAGTGATGTCGAAGACACTGCAGGGCTCGCGGATTCGATTGGTGGCGGCGGATGTGATGAGCGCTCCGGTCCTTACTGTGCGCCTCGACACTCCGGTGAAGGACATCGCCGCCATGATGCTGGCCCACCGCATCAGCGGGCTGCCGGTGCTCACAGGCGATGGCGAGCTCGCCGGGATTGTGTCGGAGGCCGATCTGCTGCACAAGGAACTGCCGCCCCTGTCGGGTGCGACGTGCCTGGTACGGCTGCTCCGTTCGACCTACACGGCGGATGCCGACAAGGCCGAGGGCCGCATCGCCGCCGATCTGATGACCACTCCGGTGATCACCGTCGAGGAGTCCACCTCGCTGCACGAAGCGGCGGCGCTGATGATCCGGCGCAGGATCAATCGCGTGCCGGTCCTCAGAAACGGTCGGGTCGTGGGCATGGTGACCCGCGCCGACGTGCTTCGGGCACTGGTGCGGCCGGATGAGGAGATCGCCGCCGCGGTCCGGGATGCTCTGCTCCACGAGTTGTGGGTGGACGTTGCGCGGGTGGGCATCGCCGTGCGCAGCGGGGTCGTCTATTTGGACGGCGAGGTCGCCGACGACGGTGAGAAGCGCCTCGCCGAACGCTGGATCCGCACGATCGACGGGGTGGTGGATGTGGAGAGCCGTCTTGTGCCCCGCACCGCGCGCCGCGGCGCTCCTTGAAGGAGGGGGAACATGTCGCTGTCAGAGTTGGAGGCGCAGGCGAAGATGCGCGACTACTATGAGGACGTGGAACGGGAACACCGGCGCATGCTGGCCGAACAGTCCACCGTCGACAGGCCGGCGGCCCCGGTGAAGGCTCTGGCCGGTCGGATCGAACATGCCGTCCTGAGCCCTCAGGCCACCGATGACGATCTCGTGGCCGGCGTGCGCACGGCGGAGCGTTGGGGTGTGCGGGCGCTGGTGGTGAAGCCCTGCCATGTCAAAGCCGCGGCCCGCCTGCTGGCCAGGTCACATGTGCTCTTGGTGAGCGTGGTCGGGTTTCCTCACGGGTCGGCGACCACCGAGACGAAAGTGCTTGAAACGCGCCAGGCGATCCGCGGCGGCGCCGCGGAAATCGACATGGTCCTCAACCTCGGCGCGCTGCGGCAGCGTCAGACGGCCGATGTCCTCAACGAAATTCGGGCCGTCGTGGCCGCTGCCGACGGGCATCCCGTGAAGGTCATCCTGGAAACGGGACATCTCACCGATGACGAGAAGGCCCTGGCCTGCCACCTCGCCTCAAAGGCCGGCGCCGCCTACGTCAAGACGTCCACCGGGTTTGGCCCGAAGGGCGCCACGGTCGAGGACGTCGCGTTGATGCGCCGGGCCGCTGAACCCCGCGTCCGCGTCAAGGCGGCCGGCGGGATCCACACCTATGCGGACGCGGCGGCGATGATCCGCGCGGGCGCCGACGTCATCGGTACGAGCGCGACCGACGCCATTCTCCAGGAGGCGTTTCAGAAGGCGGCCTGAAAATCCGACCTCCGCCCGATGCGTCCGGCGGAGGACGGATTCTATCCTGAACGTGTTCGGAGCGCGGGCGACCAGGCAACGCAGCCGAGTCCAACGCCGCAGCCGGCGACGCTGACCGTCACACCGCACTTCGGAGGCCTCTCCGAAGAGCGAGAGAAGACCGGAGGCACCGGCACCGTGGCTGAAGACGGCCAACCCCCTGGTTCGTTTGCGCTCCATTCTCTTTTGCCGCTGTGCGCCCGAGGGGGAATCGGCTGGCCGCCCTATGCCTGCGGCGCGGCGGAGACGATACCCTGAAAGCGCGTCGTCAGTTCGAAATTCGCGGTGGAGGGGGAATAGTTCATGGACGCCCGGGAGATCATGACGAAAGACGTCGTTGCACTGGCGCCGGACATGTCGCTGGACGAAGCGACCGACATGCTCCTCCACTACCGCATCCACGGCGCCCCCGTGGCCGGGGAGGACGGCAGCCTCCTGGGTGTCGTCAGTTTTACGGACCTGGCGCATCATGCCAGCGAGCCGCTCACGGTGCGCGACATCATGGTCACGACCCCCGTGACGGTCACCGAGGATACGCCGGTCGAGGACGTCGCCGCGATCATGCTCGATGAGATGGTCCGGCGCGTCATCGTGGTACGCGGCAGCCAGGTCGCCGGCATCATCAGCGCCAGCGACATCGTCCGGGTCTTCCTCGACCTGCACGAACTGCCGCGGGCCAAGCGACTCGCCGCGGCGGGGGGCCGGAGACCTCGCCGGTAACGCTGACGCGGCGCCTCTGACACCGTGACGCCCGGCGCCCTGGCGCTGACCACTTTCCTGGCCGCATTCCTCACCGACCTCGCCACAGGGATTGGCGGAGTGCCGTTTCTCTTCGTGCGCCGCCTTCCTGAGCGGTTTGTCGGACTGGCCTGGGGTTTCTCCGGCGGGATGATGCTGTCTGCCTCGGTCTTCAACCTGGTCGTGGCCGGGGTGGAGCGTGGAGGCTACAACGTCGTCGCGGCCGGCATCGCCATCGGCGCCGCTCTGTTCTGGCTTGCGCACAGCCGCCTCGGGAGACGCGAACATACGTTCCAGCACCTCCGGGGCGCCGGCGCCAATCAGATCCTCCTGATCATCGGCGCGATGACGGTGCACAGTTTCTCGGAAGGCATCGCCATCGGCGTGGGCTTCGGGTCCGGCGAGGCGGCCCTGGCGGTGCTGCTGACCATCGCGATTGCCATTCACAACATCCCGGAAGGCTTGACGGTGTCACTCCCCCTCCGCGCGGCGGGATTCTCGGGCTGGGCGTGCATCGGCTGGTCCATCTTCACGAGCTTCCCCCAGCCCCTGGTCGCCGTGCCCGCGGCGCTGGCCGTGGCGTACTTCAGGCCGCTGGTGCCATATGGCTTCGGGTTTGCGGCCGGCGCGATGGGGTTCCTGGTGTTCAGCGAGATGATCCCCGAAGGCGCCGAACACAGCGGCCGGGCGAACACCGCGGCGGCGGTCATCGTGGGATTCCTGGCAATGATGCTGATGCAGAACTTCCTCAGCCCCTGACCCGAGCCCAAAATCCGACCGAGAGCGGATGCCCCCGGTCCGGAGGCCTCGATAGAGTGTACTCAATCGGAACGGGGAGGTTTCCACCATGATTGCGCAGGTCCGCTGGGTCGCACCCATGCAGTTCAACGCCGAATCCGACGGCGGCCGAATCGTGATGGATACCCGTCCGGCAGCCTCCGGCCGGGGGATGGGCCCAACCCCGATGGAGACGGTCCTGATGGGCCTGCTGGGGTGCACCGGGATGGATGTCGCCGGAGTTCTCAGGAAGATGCGCGCGCCGCTGGAAGGGCTCGTGATCTCGGCGGTAGCGGAACGGGCCCCGGAGCATCCCAAGGTGTTCACACGGATCCATTTGGTGTATGGCGCGTGGGGCCGCGGCCTGACCGAGGTCCAGGTCCAGCGCGCAGTCAGCCTGTCTCATGACAAGTACTGCTCGGTGTCCGCGATGCTGCGGTCGACCGCCGCGATCACCTACGAACTCGTGGTGACCGAGCGTGCGCCGGCCGCGGAAGACCTTGATATCGCGCCTGTCCCTGCGTAGAGCCCTGACGGAGAAGGGGAGACGGCCATGGAGATCAATCTCGGATCCGCCGACCGGATGACCCGCCTGATTCTGGGCACGGCGCTGCTGTACGCGGCGCTGCTGCTGCCCAACGGGTGGGGCATCCTGCTGATCGCAGTCGCCCTCGTCGCACTGGTCAGCGGGGCGACGGGGCGTTGCTTGATCTATCGCCTGCTCGGCCTCAGTATCGTCAGGCGGGCGACGCACGCCGTCGAGGCGCCACGCACGATGGTGACAGCATCCTCGCCGGACGAACTGGTTGACGCGGTCAGGAAGGCCGTGCGTGCGGGCCGGGTTCAGCGGCTGACGGTGCACGATGGGGATTGGACGGTGATCGACATCCCCCTGATGTTTGCCCCGTCGGGGGTGCTGGAAGTGCCCTTGCTGGAGTTTCTGCGCGCCCGCGCCGAGGTGGCAGGGTACCCCAAACTCACCGTCAGGCACTAGGAGACACACCATGCTGATCAGAGACCGCATGACCGCACCGGTGCTGACCGCGGACCCGCAGACGTCGGTCCACGATGCGCTGACCATGATGAAATCGCGGCGAATCAGGCGCCTGCCCGTCATGCACCGCGCCCGGCTTGTCGGGATTGTGACGTGGACCGACGTAATGCGGGCCTCGCCATCCCACGCGACGTCGCTGTCCGCCTTTGAGATTCCGAAACTACTGATGCAGGAGCGCGTCGGGAACATCATGACCCGGGAGTTGATCACGGTCCCGCCCACGGCCACCATCGAGCATGCCGCGGTGTTGATGCGGCGGCACAAGATCGGGGGTCTCCCGGTGGTAGAGAACGGCCGGCTGGTCGGCATCATCACGGAATCGGACCTCTTTGACGCATTCATCGACCTTATGGGCCTGCGCAGCGGGGGCGCCCGGCTGACCATCGAACTTCCGGCTCACGTGACCGCGCTGGATGATGTCGTCCATGCCATCCGTGAGTGCGACGTGCGCATCCGGAGTCTGGCGGCCTATCCGGCGGCCGGCGGCACGCAGATGGTCGTCCGAGTCGACACCCCGTACCCCCTGCACGTCGTGCAGACGCTGGTCGAGCGAGGCATCAACGTGCTCCATCTCGCCCCCCTGCCATCGGAGCCTGCCGAGGCCCCAGCCGCCCACACGGGCTGAGGTGTTACGATGGCCACGATGCTGCGCCCGGGCCGAACTGACGCGGTGCTGCGGGACGGATCGACGGTGTCGATCCGTTCCCTATCGCCGGGTGATGAGTCCGCCCTGCTGGCCTTCCTCCGGGGGCTGTCCAGCGAATCGCGTGCCTTCCGCTATTTCGCAGGGACGGGAGACAGCATTCTCGCCGACACCGCGCGCACGGAGGCGCACGCGGATCCGTCGCGGCGCCTGAACGTCATCGCGACCACGGGCGATCCCGAACGGATCGTCGGCCATGCCGTCTGCGTCCGCGTGGACTCCGACCGGGCAGAAGTCGCGTTCGCCGTCGCCGATGAGTACCAGGGCCGGGGGCTCGGGACGATCCTGCTGGGCTACCTCGCCGAAGTGACGGGCCGGGTGGGGGTGTCGGCGTTTGTGGCCTACGTCCTGCCGGCGAATCACGCCATGCTGGATGTGTTCCGCAATTCGGGCTTCCCGCTCGATGTAGTCGCCGGCCCCGGCGAACTCGTCGTCACGTTTCCCACCAAGATCACTCCCGACGCGCTGGACCGCTTCGCCGACCGCGAGCGCATCGCCACGACCAACGCCCTGCGCGCGTTCTTCGCCCCGCGCGCCGTAGCGGTGATCGGGGCGTCGCGGCAGCGCGGCACGATCGGCGGTGAGATCTTCCACAATCTGCTGGCCGACGGCTTCGCCGGTCCCGTCTACCCGGTGAACCCCGCCGCGGGTGTGGTGCAGTCGGTGCTCGCCTACCCGTCCATTGAGGCGGTCCCCGGACGAGTCGATCTTGCCGTGATCGCCGTCCCCGCCGAGCACGTCGTCGATGTGGCGCGGGACTGCGCGCGGGTCGGCGTGCGCGCGTTGGTCGTCATTTCGGCGGGGTTCGCGGAAACGGACGACGCCGGCCGCGGCAGGCAGGACGAACTGCTGCGGGTGTGCCGTGCCAGTGGCATGCGATTGATCGGACCCAACTGCATGGGGATCATCAACACCGACCCGGCGGTGCGGTTGAACGCCACCTTCGCGTCGGCCTCCCCGCCCGTCGGCCGCGTCGGCTTTTTCTCGCAAAGCGGAGCCCTGGGCATTGCCATCCTCGACTATGCGAGCGCGGTCGGAGTCGGCGTGTCGTCATTCGTGTCCATCGGCAACAAGGCCGACATTTCCGGCAACGACCTGCTCGAGTACTGGGAAGCCGATCCCCGGACCGACGTGATCCTGCTGTACCTGGAATCCTTCGGCAACCCGCGGAAGTTCTCGCGGATCGCCCGGCGCGTCGGCCGCACCAAGCCGATCATCGCCGTGAAGAGCGGCCGCTCACCCGCGGGTGTCCGGGCCACCCAGTCCCACACGGGGAGCCTGCTGGCGGCCTCCGATATCACGGTGGATGCGCTGTTCCGCCAGGCCGGCGTGATCCGCACGGATACCCTTGGCGAGCTGTTTGACGTCGCGGTGCTGCTGAGCACGCAGCCGCCGCCGGCCGGTCCCCGGGTCGGCATCGTGACGAACGCGGGAGGCCCGGGCATTCTGTGCGCCGACGCCTGCCAGGCCGAAGGCCTCGACGTGCCGCCGCTGGCCGATGCCACCACCGCCGCGCTGCGCGAGTTCCTCCCGCCGCAGGCCAGCGTCGGGAACCCCGTTGACATGCTGGCGTCCGCGCCGGCCGCGCACTACCTGCAGGCGATCCGCGCCGTCGGCGCTGATCCCAACATCGATGCGGTGATCGCCATCTTCATCCCGCCGCTGGTGACCGAGCCCGAGCATGCGGCCGAGGCCATTGTCCGGGCCGCGCGTGACCTGGCCGGCACGAAACCCGTCCTCACGGTGTTCATGTCCTCGCGGGGCGTGCCCCCGGCGCTGCGGGGGGCCGTCGAGGTGCCGTCATACGCGTTTCCCGAAGACGCCGCCATCGCGCTGGCGCGCGTGGTCCGGTACGGGCAGTGGCGCGCCCGGCCGCCCGTCGAGGTGCCGCCGCTCGACGGTATCGGGCGAGACCGCGCGGCATCGGTCGTGGCAACGGCGCTGGGACGCGGTGGGTCACGGGTCTGGCTGAGTCCGGATGAAGTCGCGGCGTTGCTGACCAGCTACGGGCTGCCGGTGGCCGCCCAGCAGGTGGTGACGACACCGCTGCAGGCCGGCGCCGCAGCCGAGGCGCTGGGCGGGAATGTCGCGTTGAAGGCATTCGGCCCGGGCCTGCTGCACAAGAGCGACGCGGGAGCCATCCGGCTCAACCTCAGTGGGGGTGGCGCCGTGCGCGCGGCCGCTGAGGAGATGTCCACCCGGCTGGAGGGCGCAGGCCAGCCCGTGGATGGTTTCCTCGTGCAGGCGATGGCACCGCCAGGCGTGGAGATGCTCGTCGGCGTCGTGTCCGACCCCCAGTTCGGACCGACGGTAGCCGTCGGCGCCGGGGGCGTGCTGGTCGAACTGCTCAAGGATGTCACCGTCCGGCTCACCCCGATTGGCCCCGAGGACGCCCGCGAGATGGTGCGCGAGCTGAAGTCCTACCCACTACTGGCCGGCTACCGCGGCCGCCCCGCCGCCGACGCCGCCGCGCTGGAAGACATCATCGTGCGGATTGGCGCGATGGCCGAAGACCTCCCGCAGATCACCGAACTCGACTGCAACCCGATCATCGTCTCTGACCAGGGGGCGGCGATCGTCGATGCCCGCGTGCGGGTGGCCCCGGAAGCCCTGCGCCCGCAGGTCGTCACGCGATGAGCCGCGGAGACGCAGCGATGACCGCCCGGCGGATGGTGACGATTGACGGCAACGAAGCGGCCGCGTCGGTCGCGTACCGTGCCAGCGAGGTGATCGCGATTTACCCGATCACCCCGTCATCAACGATGGGAGAACTCGCCGACGAGTGGGCCGCGCACCGGCGGTCCAATCTGTGGGGAGCCGTCCCACAGGTCGTCGAGATGCAGTCGGAAGGCGGCGCCGCCGGCGCGGTTCACGGCGCGCTGCAGGCCGGTGCGCTCACGACGACATTCACGGCCAGCCAGGGCCTGCTGCTGATGATTCCCAACCTCTACAAGATCGCCGGCGAGCTCACGTCGTTCGCGATGCACGTGAGCGCGCGCACCCTTGCCACGCACGCACTCTCGATTTTCGGAGACCATTCCGACGTCATGGCCGCGCGGCAGACCGGGTTCGCGCTGCTGGCGAGCGGGTCCGTTCAGGAAGCGCACGACCTGGCGGCGGTCGCCCACGCGGCGACGCTGGTCGCGCGGGTGCCGTTCCTACACTTCTTCGACGGATTCCGGACCAGCCACGAGGTCTCGAAGATCGAGGAGCTCACCGACGAGGACCTCCGGGCGATGCTGCCGGACGCCCTGGTGTCCGCGCACCGCCAGCGGGCGCTCACTCCGGACCGCCCCGTGATCCGCGGCACCGCCCAGAATCCCGACACGTTCTTCCAGGCCCGCGAGGCCGCCAACCCATACTACCTCGCGCTCCCCGTGTTGGTGCAGCAGGCCATGGATCGCTTGGCGGCGCTGACCGGGCGGCAGTACCACCTGTTTGACTATGACGGCCATCCCGAGGCCGAGCGCGTCATTGTGGTGATGGGATCGGGGGCGGAGACGGCCCGCGAGACCGCGGCATGGCTGGTGGCCCGGGGCGAACGCGTCGGCGTGCTGGCCGTCCGGTTGTACCGGCCGTTCTCCATCAGCCAGTTCATCGAGGCCCTTCCCCGCTCCGTGCGGTTCATCGCCGTCCTCGACCGGACAAAAGAGCCGGGGGCGCTGGGCGAACCGCTGTATCTGGACGTGATGACGGCGCTGGGCGAGGCGCATTCAAACGGGGCCGGCCTGCCTCCGATGCCGAGGGTGATCGGCGGCCGATACGGGCTCTCCAGCAAAGAGTTCACGCCGGCGATGGTCAAAGCGGTCTTCGACGAATTGGCGAGGCCGCATCCGAAGAACCACTTCACCGTCGGTATCACCGACGACGTCACCGGCACATCCTTGCCCGTCGACGCGCAGTTTTCCGTCGAAGCCGACGACGTGACCCGCTGCGTCTTTTACGGATTGGGCGCCGACGGCACGGTCAGCGCCAACAAGAACTCCATCAAGATCATTGGAGAGGAGACCGACAACTTCGCCCAGGGCTACTTCGTGTACGATTCCAAGAAGTCGGGGCAGGTGACGATCTCCCACCTGCGCTTCGGGCCCCGCCCGATCCGCGCGCCGTACCTGATCTCTCAGGCGAACTTCGTCGCCTGCCACCAGTACGTGTTCATGGACCGGTACCGCGTACTCGAATCGGCGGCCGCCGGCGCGGTGTTCCTGCTCAACGCCCCGTTTCGTCCGGACGACGTGTTCGACCGGCTGCCCTATGACGCGCAGGACGAGATCATTCGCAAGGGACTGCGCATGTACGTGATCGACGCCGCCGCGGTTGCCAAGCAGACCGGCATGGGCGGGCGCATCAACTCGATCATGCAGACGGCGTTCTTCGCCATTTCCGGCGTGCTGCCGCGCGAGGACGCCATCGCGAAGATCAAAGCGGCGATCCGCAAGACCTACGGGCGCAAAGGCGACGACGTGGTCCGCGCCAACTTTGAGGCCGTCGACGCGACGCTGGCCAACCTGCACGAAGTCCGGGTGCCGGACGCCCCCACGGCGTCACGGAGGCTGCCGCCGATGGTAAGCGAGGCGGCGCCCGACTTCGTGCAGCGCGTGACCGCGGTGATGCTGGCCGGCCAGGGCGACCTGCTGCCGGTCAGCGCCTTCCCCCCGGACGGGACCTGGCCCGCGGCGACCAGCCAGTGGGAGAAGCGGAACATCGCCGATCAGATTCCGCTCTGGGATCCGGTCCTCTGCATCCAGTGCAACAAGTGCACCCTGATCTGCCCGCACGCGGCGATCCGCGCGAAAGTCGTCGAGCCGGCGATGCTCGGCGATGCGCCGCCAACGTTGAAGGCCGTGCCGTACCGGGGGCCGGAGTTCAAAGGCATGCAATACCTGTTGCAGGTGGCGCCGGAAGACTGCACCGGCTGCAGCCTGTGCGTCGAGGTGTGCCCGGTCACCGACAAGAAGGATTCGGCGCACAAGGCCATCGACATGGTCCCCCAGGCCCCGCTCCGCGAGCAAGAGCGTGAGAACTTTGCCTTCTTCATGACCCTGCCGGATCCCGACCGCACGAAGGTCCGCAGCGACGTCAAGGGTACGCAGTTCCTCCGCCCGCTGTTTGAGTTCTCCGGGGCCTGCGCCGGCTGCGGGGAGACGCCGTACCTGAAACTGCTCACGCAGCTGTACGGGGACCGGCTGCTGATCGCCAATGCCACCGGCTGCTCGTCGATCTACGGCGCCAACCTGCCGACCGCCCCCTATGCCCTCGACGCCTGCGGCCGTGGCCCGGCGTGGTCGAACTCGCTGTTTGAGGACAACGCGGAGTTCGGGTTTGGCTTCCGGCTGGCCATCGACATCCAGGCATCCCAGGCGGAGGACCTGCTCCGCCGTCTCTCCGGCCGGATCGGCGACCGGCTAGCCGACGCGATCCTCTCGGCGGATCAGTCGACGGAAGCCGGCATCATCGCGCAGCGCGACCGCGTGCAGGTGCTGCGCGGTCAGTTGGGTTGCATTGATGAGCCAGAGGCCCGCCGGCTGGACGCCCTCGCGGATTTTCTCGTCCGCAAGAGCGTGTGGATCATCGGCGGCGACGGCTGGGCCTATGACATCGGCTACGGCGGGTTGGACCATGTCCTGGCGATGGGCCGGGATGTGAACATCCTGGTGCTGGACACCGAGGTGTACTCGAATACCGGGGGCCAGCAGTCGAAGGCCACACCGCTGGGCGCGGCGGCGAAGTTCGCGGTGGCGGGCAAGGCGATCCCCAAGAAAGACCTGGGGCTGCTGGCAATGGCCTACGGGACAGCCTACGTGGCCAAAGTCGCGATCGGAGCCAAGGATCTCCAGACGGTCCAGGCCTTCCGCGAAGCCGATAGTTTCTCCGGCACGTCGCTGATCATCGCCTACGGCCCGTGCATCGAGCACGGGTACGATCTGCGGTTAGGCGCCGAGCACGGGAAGCTGGCTGTGGAGTCGGGGTACTGGCCGCTGTACCGGTATGATCCCCGCCGCGCCGAGCGGGGTCTGCCGGCGCTGCAACTGGATTCGCCTGCGCCGAAGATCGACGTGGCCGAATTCATGGCCCTCGAGACGCGGTTTAAGGTGATCGAGGCCGCCGATCCCGAACGGGCGCGCGAGCTGCTCGAGGCTGCCCGCCGGGAGATCGCGCGGCGCGACGCCCTCTACCGGCAACTGGCGGCGATGACACCCACGCCGCCGCCGGTGCCGCAGCCGGCAGTGGTGGGCGCGAGCGGAGACGAATAGGCCGGCCCGTCCACCCCGTACGCTTTCGGCATCCGGGCATTCGATGGCGTGTGCAGGCATTTCCTCCGGCTAGCTCCGAACTCTCTTTGTGCAGCTTAGAGCCTTCTCCGAGCCTGGGCGAAGTAATGGGTTCGGGGAGCATGGAGGCGACCGATGGAACTCAAGATCGTAGCCGTCGAGAAACCGGACGAGGTCAACATCGTCATCGGGCAGAGTCATTTCATCAAGACCGTGGAGGACGTGCACGAAGCCCTGGTGACCGCGGTGCCGGGCATCAAGTTCGGGCTGGCCTTTTGCGAGTCCTCAGGCAAGCGCCTCATCCGCTGGACCGGGACCGAGCCGGCCATGATCGAACTCGCCCGCAACGCGGCGCAGGCGCTGGGCGCGGGGCATTCGTTTGTCCTCTGCCTGGGGGCCGGATTCTATCCGATCAACGTCCTGCCCGTGCTGCGGTCGGTGCCGGAGGTCGTCGGATTCTACTGCGCCACGGCCAATCCCGTACAGGTCATCATCGCCGAGACCGATGCCGGCCGGGGCATCCTGGGAGTCATCGACGGGGGATCGCCGCTCGGCGTGGAGGGCGATGAGGACATCGCTTGGCGGAAAGATTTCCTGCGGAAGATCGGCTACAAGCTCTGACTCCGTACCGGGTGCCGGAATGGCTGAATTTGGGTACCGGGTACCGAAATGGCCGGACTCCCCGCAATCGCTCATAGACGAACAGAAGAGACTCGCTTCAGCACGACCCGAGCTCTGGCAACCTCCTGACTCGGGATGGTCCGCAGCGGGCTGCTTCGTTTGCTTCGCCCGGGGAATTCCCGGTCCAGGCGCCGCCGGTGATCCGGGTTGGGCCGCGGCCGCGCTGCTGCGGACGGACGGGGCGACCCCGGTCGCGGTCGTTCGCGGAAAGGCAGGGCATCCGTATGTCCCGGGCCTGCTGGCGCTTCGTGAAGGGCTGCTGTTGGAGGAAGCGGTCAGGGGTCTCGGTGAGCGACCAGATGTTCTCGTCGTCGATGCCACCGGCCGCGATCATCCGCGCCGAGCCGGTTTGGCACTGCATCTCGGGGCGGTCCTCGACGTACCTTCAGTAGGCGCCACCCACAGACCGCTGCTTGCCAGCGGTTTGATCCCCCCGGACGAAGTGGGCGCAGCCAGTCCCTTACTGCTCAATGATGAATTGGTCGGATATTGGGTCCGAACACGCCGTGGAGTGCGGCCTCTGGCGGTCCACGCGGCATGGCGGACCAGTCCGGCGGTCGCCGTCGCCGTCGTCCTTGTACTCTGCAAAGGAAGCCGGGCTCCGGAACCGCTCCGCCTGGCGCGCCGCGCGGCGCGCGAAGCCAGGACGCGGGATGGGGCGGGAACACAGACCGAACGGAAGAGACGCTAGCGCAGCATCAGAAAGGCCTTGCGCGCCTTCCGCAGCGCGCTGCCCGCCCGCTTGTCGCCCCGCAGCTCCATCCGAATGCACTGTTCCATGCCCGCGGAGATGACATCGACCGCCGCCCGGTCCAGTGCCCCCCGTACCGCCGAAAGCTGCTG
>Ga0209640_10001112_pt1 | contig 22256 bp, 27 predicted proteins | sample RifCSP10_1_FD_184018 | JGI IMG/M metagenome (GOLD analysis project Ga0209640, IMG submission 184018) | Soil microbial communities from Rifle, Colorado - Rifle CSP2_sed 10_1 (SPAdes) (version 2) | ecosystem: Environmental > Terrestrial > Deep subsurface > Rock core/Sediment | place: Rifle...
CTCGTTAGGATGTGCGTTGATGCAGGGCTACGAACCTCGACGAGAACACCTGATCGGTCGCTGATGGCAACAGGGCTCGAGAGCAAACACGAGCGGCGCTATACAAGTCAGGACCCCGAGCTGTTGCGCCGCCTGCTGCGCGCGAAGGACCGGATGGACGCCGCCTCGGACGAGGACTGGCCAGTCCAGCGGCTCGCGCGTGTGAGCGGCGTCTCGGCGGCCCACTTCGCGCGGTCGTTCAAGGAGGCCTTCGGCGTCCCCCCGCACCGGTACCTGCTGACGCGCCGCATCGAGCGGGCCGCGGCGCTGCTTCGCGACACCGACCTGTCCATTACGGAGATCGCGTTCGAGACCGGCTGGGAGAGCCTCGGCACGTTCGGGCGCACGTTTCGCGACGTCACCGGCAAGAGCCCGGGCGCGACCAGGGCCCGCGAAAGGGCAGCTCCTTACGACCTGGAGAGCGTGCCCGAATGCTTCCTCCGCGCCGCCCACCGGCCGGCCCTCACGATCGCAGTTTCGGAGAAGCGACGGCGGGAGGCGTGCGGTACAAAGGGGTCCGAAGAAACGGAGGTCGCATGAGCCAAGGGTGTCGAAGTGGTCGGTCTGTACGTTCGAGATCAGGACGAAGCGTTCGCGTTCTACGTCGAGAAGCTCGGGTTCCGCGTCCACACGGACGTGCGGAACGGTGACTACCGCTGGCTCACGGTCCAGCACCCGGACCAGCCGTCCTTCCAGCTCGGCCTGTTCACGCCAGGTGCGCCGACGCACGACGCGGGGACCGCGCAGGCGCTGCGCGAGATCGTGGCGAAGGGCGCTATGCCGCCGCTCGTGCTCGTCGTCGACGACTGCCGGGCCGCCTACGACCGGGTGCGCGCCCGCGGAGTGGAGTTCACGCAGGAGCCCGTGGACCGCTACGGCACCGTGGACGCCGGCTTCCGCGATCCGTCGGGGAACGGATGAAGATGATCGAGGCGCGCCGCTGGGGCACCTATCTCGATCCAGCCGGTGCCAATGTGACAAACTCGGTGAGAGACCTTAATGGCGAAGCTGAAGGCCAAGAGCACGTCGCGCGCAAGCAAGCCACGCAAGTCGGCCACCAGGCCTAAGTCCCCACCGAGGGCAGGCACGAAGGCCAAACCAGGTGCGAGTGAGGCCAAGCCGATCAAGGTGCGAAAAGGCGAGAAGGTCGCCATCGTCCTCCTCTCGGGCGGCAACCCGCGCATCGCGAAGGCGGACGGCGACGCCCCGGTGCAGGCGTACATCGCCGCGATGCCGGGCTGGAAGCGCGACCTTGGGGTACGCCTCGACGCGCTCATCGTGCGCAACGTGCGGAACGTGCGCAAGGCCGTGAAGTGGAACTCGCCGTTTTACGGCATCGGGGACCAGGGCTGGTTCCTGTCGTTCCACGTCTTCACCCTCTACGTCAAGGTGACCTTCTTCCGCGGCACGTCGCTGCGACCGGTCCCGCCCGGCGCCAGCAAGCACAAGGACGTGCGCTACTTCGACATCCATGAAGGTGACGAGCTCGAAGAAGCGCAGATGGCAACCTGGGTGAAGCAGGCCGCCGCGTTGCCCGGCTTTCTCGGACCTCGACCCTGACAGGCCACGTGGGGCCACTCCGTCGGGCGAGCTCTGGTTGATCGCCTTGGCAACTCCACACGAGTCGTCTGCCGGACTCGAGCTCCTCGATTTTCATGCAAAAGACTGCAATCCGGCCGGGCGATGCAATAAGTTCGCGACTCGGCCGGTCTACTGCTCGGACCGATCGTTGGAACGACCGCGTTCCGGTGCAATGAGGCGAACTCCATGGACTGCGAAGCTTTCCGCCGGACTTGTGACGCCGAGCCAGGCTGCCGCGACTCGACCTTTGCCGTGCTCACGCGCTTGTGCAGGGCTCGGCAAAAACTCGCAGAACAGCTCGATGATCGTCGTTGATCGGCGTCGCCTGTTCGGTGCCGCGGCGGCTGCAATGATCGCGGCATCGAGCTTCGCTTCGTGGCCCCGGCCGGCCGCGGCTCAGCCGAGCCGCTGGCGCGCGCGCAAGAAAAAAGCCCGCGTTCGCGGGCTCGAGATGGCCTACTACGAAGTCGGCCGTGGCGACCCGATCGTCTTCCTGCATGGCAACCCAACGTCCTCGTACCTTTGGCGCAACGTGATCCCGCACGTCGAGCACCTGGGGCGCTGTATTGCGCCCGATATGATCGGCACGGGGGACTCCGACCCGTTGCCCGACAGTGGGCCGGGTAAGTACCGCTTTGCGACCCATCGTGACTATCTGTTCGAGTTATTCGAAGCGCTCGATCTCACGAGTCGTGTCACGCTCGTCGTCCATGATTGGGGGTCGGGTGTGGGCTTCAGTTGGGCGCAGCGTCATCCGTCGCGTGTAAGGGGCCTCGCCCACATGGAGGCCATTCCGCGTTCGCCGAGCCTGCCACCGGCCCCGGAACCGACGGCGGGCCCGTTCGCTACGTTCCGGTCGCCGGCCGGCGAGCGCGCTGTTCTCGAAGAAAACATGTTCGTCGAACAGTTGTTGATCGGCGGGCTCCAGTATTACTTGAGCGACGACGACAAGGCCGAATATCGCCGGCCCTATTTGCGACCCGGAAAAAGCCGCCGACCGACACTCGAGTGGCCCCGCGAGCTGCCGCTCGGAGGGAAGCCCGCGGATACGGAAGCGCTCGTCGTCGGCTACACGGAATGGCTACGAAACGACGAACGGATTCCGAAGCTGTTCGTCCGCGCGACGCCCGGGGCGATTCTCGCGAACCCCGCCATGCTCGAGCTCGTGCGCGGCTTCAAGAATCAGCGCGAAGTCATGATCTACGGGGGGCACTACGTTCAAGAAGTTTCACCCGCCGCGATCGGCCGCGCGTTGGCGGAGTGGATTTCTTCATTGCCTTAGACGGCACCGCAAAGTCCGTAGCGCGCGCTTCAAGGCACAGTCAAGTAGTGCACGCTGAAGAGCTCCTCGGCGTCGGTCCAGACCGCTTCGGGTTCGAGCCCCGCGCGCTCGGCGAGCGCGGCAAAACCTTCGATCGAGTATTTGTGCGAATACTCCGTGATGATGTATTCGCCCGCGACGAACGGTATCGTCTCACCCGCGATCGTGACGGTCTGCTCTTTCGTCGAGACGAGGCGCATCTCGATGCGGTCGCGGTCCGTATCGTAGACGGCTTCGTGACGGAAGTGCTCGGTATCGAAGTTCGCCGCGACGCCGGCGTTCAAGTGCCGCAGCACGTTCAAGTTGAACTCGGCCGTGACGCCACGGCTGTCGTTGTAGGCGGACTCGACGACGTCGACGTCCTTGACGAGATCGACGCCGATGAGGAGCGCACCTCCGGGTTTGGCCTCGGCACGCATGACCTCGAGCAAGTTGAGCACCTCCGCGCGTGTGAAATTGCCGATCGTCGACCCCGGGAAGAAGACGAGATTGCGCTGCGGCGCCGACGGATGACGCGGCAGATCGAACGGCTTCGTGAAGTCCGCGACGACGGGAATCACGCTCAACGACGGAAACGTCTGGGCCAGCTCGTCGGCTTGCGCGGCCAAGTACTCGCCCGAGATTTCGACGGGTACGTACGCGACGGGCTCGATGAGCTCGCCGAGCAATTGCTTGGCTTTGACGTTCGAGCCCGCGCCGAACTCGATGACCGCAGCGCCCGGTCCGACGCGCTGCGCGATCTCGGGCAGGTGGGTCCGCATGATCTGGAATTCCGTGCGCGTCAGGTAGTACTCGGGCAGCGTGCAAATCTCGTCGAACAGCTCTGAGCCGCGCTGATCGTAGAAGTACTTCGGCGAAATCCGTTTCTGGTCCCCGCAGAGACCTTCGAGAATCTCGTTGAGCTCCTCGACGAACATCTGTCCGGGGCTCGAGACGTTCGCCGTCTTCTCGGCGAGCAGGCTCACTGCAAATCCTTTGCGAGCCTAATACCGAGAAGCTGCCAGCGGTCGTGCGGATAGAAGAATCTGCGATAAGTCGCGCGCAGATGCTCGGCCCACGTCGCGTGCGCCAGATGCCATTTCGCGGGGCTGACTTCGGGGATCGTGTGAACGACGCAATCCTCGGGCTCGAGCGGTGCGATGAGGGCCATCGACGCTTGCCGCACGCACAGGTAGCTTTCGGCGAGCTCGGAACTCCGCGACTGCGCCGGCCGATTGGACGCTGAGGCCATCGGATCCCTCCGATTCGGTTCGAGGGTTCAGGATGCCCATATCGAGCGACCGTGTCCACCGCCGGCATGCTGCTTTACTTTCGAAACCGATTGCACGATGGTGCGGGACGTGATCGCGCTCGAGAACGTATCGAAGACCTACGACGGCGCCGGGGCGCCGGCCGTGCGCGGCATCGACCTCGACGTCGCGGCGGAATCCCTGCTCGCTTTGGTCGGCGAATCCGGTTGCGGCAAGACGACGACGCTCAAGATGATGAACCGCCTCGTCGAGCCCTCGGCCGGACGCGTCACGGTCGCCGGCGAGGACGTCCGCTCTCTCGACCCCATCGTCTTGCGTCGGCGCATCGGGTACGCGTTTCAAGGCGTCGGTCTTTTCCCGCACCTCGACGTTGCCGCGAACGTCGCGACCGTGCCCCGATTGCTGCATTGGACCGAGCGCGAGATCGCCGCGCGCGTCGACGAGCTGCTCGAGATGGTCGGATTGCCGCCGGCGCAGTTTCGCGGCCGCTATCCGCGCGAGCTCTCCGGCGGCGAGCAGCAGCGCGTCGGCGTCGCGCGCGCGCTGGCGGCGCGTGCCAAAGTGCTGCTCATGGACGAGCCCTTCGGCGCACTCGACCCGATCACGCGCGACGCGCTGCAATCCGAGCTCAAGACGCTGCAGCGCGCGCTCGGGCTCACCGTCGTGCTCGTCACGCACGACGTCACGGAAGCGTTGCTGCTCGCCGACCGTATCGCGGTCATGAAGGACGGCGCCATCGTCGGCCACGACACGCCGGGCCGGTTGATGGCCGACCCGCACCCGTACGTACGCGCGCTCATGGACATGCCGAGGCGCCACGCCGAGCGCATCGCGCGCGTAGCAGGCAGCGCGTGAGCGCGACGCTCGTGCAACAGCTCGAGCTCCTGCCGGATTATCTCGGCCGGCACTTGCTGCTCAGCGTGACGGCGCTTGCGATCGGGATCGCTTTGAGCTTGCCGCTCGCGTTTGCGCTCGTGCGTCTCAAGGCGTTGCGCGCGCCCGTGCTCATGGTCGCAAGCGCCGTGCAGACGATCCCTGGGCTCGCGTTGCTCGCGCTCATGGTCCCGGTGCTCGGGCGCATCGGATTCCTGCCGGCCGCGATCGCGCTCGTGCTCTATAGCGCGCTGCCCGTGCTGCGCAATACCGTCACCGGCATCGAGGATGTCGACCCCGACCTCATCGAGGCGGGCCGCGGCCTCGGCATGACGCCCAATCAGCTCTTGCTCAAGGTGCAGCTGCCGCTCGCGCTGCCCGTCATCGTAGCCGGCATTCGTACGGCGACCGTCTGGGTCGTCGGGCTCGCGACGTTGTCGACGCCCGTCGGCGCGACGAGCCTCGGCAACTACATCTTCAGCGGATTACAGACACAGAATTACACGGCCGTGCTCGTCGGCTGCATCGCCGCGGCCGCGCTCGCGCTCGTTCTCGATGGCTTGATACGCGCCATCGAGATCGCCCTCGTGCGGCGCGATCGCACGCTCATGGGTGCGGCCGCGCTCGCGACGATTGCGCTCCTGACGGCCGGCCTTGCACCCGTGCTGCTCGGCGGCTCGGCCGACGCCCGGCCGCGCGTCGTGATCGGCACGAAGACGTTCACGGAGCAATACGTGCTCGGCCGGCTCATTGCGAGCGAGCTCGAGGCGGCTGGCTTTCGCACGCAGATGCTCGAGAGCTTGGGATCGACGGTGGCCTTCGACGCGCTCGCCGCAGGCCGCATCGATTGCTACGTCGACTACACGGGCACGATCTGGGCCAATCACATGCGGCGCGCCGACAATCCCGGCCGCGAGGCCGTCATGCGCGACGTGACGGCGTGGCTTGCGCGCACGCATGCAATCGAGCTCGTGGCCGCGCTCGGTTTCGAGAACGCGTATGCGCTTGCGATGACGCGCGATCGTGCGGCGGCGCTCGGCGTGCGCACGATCGCGGATCTCGCGGCCCACGCGCCCGAGCTTGCGATCGGCGGCGACTATGAGTTCTTCAGCCGGCCCGAGTGGCGCGACCTGCGCGCGCGCTACGGACTCGCATTCGGCGACCTCGTGACGATGGACCCGACGCTCATGTACGCGGCGCTCGCGGGCGACGAGGTCGACGTGATTTCGGCGTTCTCGACGGACGGGCGCATCGCCGCCTTCGATCTGACGCTGCTCGAGGATACGGCCGGCGCGCTTCCGCCCTACGACGCCGTCGTGCTCATGGCACCGGGCGCGGCCGAGCGGTTGCCGGGGCTGCGCGCGGCGCTCGCGGGCCTCGCGGGCGCCGTCGACGACGAGACGATGCGCGCTGCGAACAAGCACGTCGATCTCGACGGCGGCACTGTCGAAGACGCGGCTCGCCTGCTTTCGTCACGATGAGGTATATACAATGAAGCTCGAAGGGTCCTGCCATTGCCAAGCCGTACGATTCAGCGTCGAATCCGCCCATCCCGTCCCGTTCAATCTCTGCTACTGCTCGATCTGCCGCAAAACGAACGGCAGCGGCGGCTACGGCATCAACTTGGGCGGCGACTACGGAACGCTGCGTGTCGAGGGACGCGAGAATGTCGCCGTGTACCGCGCGCGAATGCCGGATGGCAAGGGCGGTTTCACGCAGAGCAGCTGCGAGCGGCATTTTTGTAAGCGCTGCAGCAGCGGGCTCTGGGTCTGGGCGCCTGACTGGCCCGACCTCGTGCACCCGTTCGCGTCGGCGATCGATACGGAGCTGCCGGTCGCGCCCGAGCGCACGCACCTCATGCTCGGATCGAAAGCAGGCTGGGTGCCAGTGCACGCCGGCAGCCGCGACAAGCGATTCGACGAGTACCCGGACGAATCGCTCTCGCAATGGCACGAGCGACTCGGTCTCGAAGCCTGAGAGGAGACCAGATGGCGATCGTACGCAGTGCGGCTTTACCGCAATCCGCGCGACTGCGCATGGAACAGTGCTCGTGGTTCGCGCCGCGACGCCGATTCGCCCGGGGCTATGCGGCTGGTTGACCTAGAGCGGACTCCAGGTAGTAGCATCGAAGTCCTCTATACGGAAGGAGACGGAGCCATGAATCTGCGCGCAGCGTTTATTGTGGCACTGGTTCTCTCAAGTGGAGTTGTCCTCGCCGAGGGCGCTCAGTATCGACTGTACGTGGACGGGCTGGCTTGTCCGTTCTGTGCCTATGGAATCGAGAAGCAGCTCCGTGCGCTCGAAGGGGTGGAGACGGTCGAGACGCAAATCAGGGAAGGCGTGGTGGTCGTGACGCTTAAGGAGGCGCATGCTCTCGATGAGGCAACCGCAACTCGCGCCGTGCGCGACGCCGGGTTCACGTTGAACCGGTTCGAAGAGATCGGGAAATAGCCGCGCGATCACGTGGCCCGATCGTGGACGCGCTGCCAAGACGGCGTCGGTGGGGATCATCACCAGTACTGGCTGCCGTGCTGCTGGCGCTGGCCGCTTCGACGCCGGTCACTTTCACGTGGGGCGCTCCGCAAACCTTCGACACAGCGCTGCCCGTCGCGAAAGGCGAATTTGTTTTTCGCGAGCAGCTCATGTATGCGGAGGCGACGGACGATCCGACGGCTGCCGACCGGGACGTACAAGTATTCGGTGCGGTCTCCGCCTTGGGTTTCGGTGTGACGCCCCGCGTCGCGCTTTTCGCGGTGCTGCCGTATCTCGACAAGCAGCTCGAAGTTACGACCGGTCCCGCTCGGCGGGCGACGCGCGGCGCGAGCGGCATCGGCGATCTGCGGCTGTTTGCCCGCTACACGGTTGTTCAGAACGATGGCCCCGGACGCACATTCCGCATTGCGCCGGTTTTCGGTTTCGAAGTACCCACAGGCGGCGATGATGAGCGGGACCGTCTGGGCGTGCTGCCCCAGCCGCTCCAGCCGGGCTCGGGCTCGCTCGATCCATTTGCGGGTGTAGTGCTGACCTACCAGACGCTTACCTATCAAGTCGACGCGCAGTTCGGGTACGAGCACAACGCCGAGGCGAACGGTTTCGAGTTTGGCGACGTACTCCGTCTCGATGCCTCGCTGCAATATCGCCTCTGGCCTCGCGAGCTCAGCGCAGGCGTACCGGGTTTCGTCTACGCCGTGATCGAAGCCAACCTGGCGGAGCGGGACGCGAACACGCTAAACGGAGTCGAGGATCCCAACTCCGGTGGCACGACGTTTCATTTGTCGCCCGGCCTTCAATACGTGACCAAACGCTGGATCGTCGAAGGCATCGTTCAGATTCCGGTGACCCAAGAGCTCGGCGGCGACGCATTGGAAGAGGACTTCACGGTGCGCGTGGGCTTTCGGTTCAATTTCTAGGGCGGTCGCATGGCGATGCTGCATCGAACACTTGTCAAACGCATCGGCCTGCCGCTCGCGGTTTTGGTCGTACTCGTCGGGTTGGCCTACCTTGCCTTCGTGCCGTTCGCGAAGGAAGCGGGCTACGAGCCGGTGGGGAGTTGGGGCCGGCAAGGCACTGCTCCGGGTGAGTTTCATGATCCGACGGGTATTGCAGTTGCCGGTAGTGAGGTCTTCGTTGCAGACGCGCGGAACGGACGGATCCAGGTGTTTGATTTCGACGGCAACCTGATTCGTATCTTCGGCGAGCCTGGAGAGAAGCTCGGCGAGCTTGGACGACCGATGAACCTGGCCGTCGCGGGCGGACGTCTCTACGTGCCCGAGTACTTTAACGACCGTATCCAGGTGTTTGCTCTCGACGGTACAGCGTTAGCCATGATCGGGACGGCCGGGACCGGACCGGGCGAGCTCAGCGCCCCCGGTGGCATCGGCGTCGACTCGGCGGGCAACCTCTATGTCGCCGATTTCTACAATCAGCGCGTTCAGATGCTGCGGCCCGACGGCACCTTCGTCCGTCAATGGGGCAAGACCGGCAAAAGCGGTATTGGCGCGGGGCAGCTGAGCTACCCGACCGATGTGGTCGTAACTGCCGATGGGACCGTCTATGTCGCGGATGGCTACAACGATCGCATCCAAGTCTTCGACGCCGAGGGTAACTTTCTGCGCAAGTGGGGCGGTCCGTTCGCTATGAATATTTTCGGGCCCTTCAACGGCTGGTTCGCGACGGTAACGAGCGTCGCGCTCGACGCTCACGGCAACGTCTTCGTCGCCGACTTCTATAATCACCGCATTCAGAAGTTCGCCGCGGACGGCGCGTTTCTCACGAGCTTTGGCAGCGAAGGGTCGGGGCCGGGTCAGTTCAATTACCCGATCGCCGTGGCCGTCGCCGCCGACGGCACGGTGTTCGTCGCGGACTTCGGCAATCATCGCGTGCAGAGATGGCAACCGCGCGTACGATAACCGGCAGATCCGCCGCCGGATTGGGCGAGTCACGCGCCGGCGACGCGGGCGAGCATCCCGTGCCGGTTAAGGCCGAGCCGGTCCCGCGCGTCAAAGTTGAGGTCTTTACTGCCGGCGACTGCGCGAGCTGCGCTTACGCGAAGGCGCAACTGTCGCGCGCAATCGCAGCGTTGGGGCCGGAGCGGTTCGATCTCCGGATCATGGATGTCGTCGAGGAGATCGATCATGCCGTCGCATCCGGTGTGCTCGCTACACCGGCGATCGCGATCAACGGTGCGCTGATATTTTCGGGTCTGCCGACACAGGGGAAACTCAGGCGCGCGCTCGAAAAGTGCCTTTCGGTCTGAAGACGCCGCGGTCGAGAGGTTTGTCCGATGCCCGAGTACCGAATCGGAGAGGTTGCGAGAACGCTCGACGTGAGTGTGCACACGTTGCGCTACTACGAGAAGCTTGGACTGTTGTCGGCGGTAGCACGAAATGCCGCCGGTGTTCGCGTCTACAGTGCCAAAGAGGTTTCCCGATTGCGGTTTATTCGCCGCGCGCAGAAGATGAGCTTCAGCCTGGCTGAGATCGGTCAGCTTCTCGAGTTGCGTGCGAATCCCCGATGCGCGCGCGATGAGGTCAGAACGCTCGCAGCCGGCAAGCTCGGCGAGATCGAGCGTAGTCTGGCGGAGCTCAAGACGCTTCGTGACGAGCTGACATTATTGATCAATTTGTGCCGGGCGGCGGCGGACGGTTGCCCGATTCTCGAGGGCATTGAAGAGCCCGATCGTTGACTGCGTGCCCCGGCCTGCGGACGGGAGCACCATTAGGGTCCCACGAGGACCCGTGCCTGCGGATCCAGCAAGGCGTCGACAATCGGGCATGCAGGTACGGCGCCCCCCCGGCACTTCGCAGCAATGCCCGTCAAGGTTTTTTCAAGGCGCCGCAGATCCCTGATCTTGCGGTGTACGTCGCCGGCGTGCTCGAGCGTAAGTGCTTGGACCTCCCCGCACGTGTACCGGCCGCCGTCGACTAGGTGCAATAAGCCGCGGACTTGCTCCATCGAGAACCCGAGCTGCCTGCAACGGCGAATGAACAGCAGTCGCTTCAGATGGTCTTCCGAGTAGAGCCGATGGCGACCGTCCGTGCGGGGTGGGTCGGGCATGAGGCCGGAGCGCTCGTAGTACCGAATCGTCTCGATTTTGACCCCGGATTGCCGCGCCAGTGGCCCGATCCCGAAGGTGCGTGGTGGAGACATGAAAAAACCCCTTGAATCTGTAGGAGCTACAGCTCTTATGGTACCTCGAGATGAGTATCTATTTGGCTTCATGCTTCGAAGATAAGGAGACTGAGATGAGAACGATTTCAACGGCGCTCGGCATGCTCGCGCTATCGATTGTCGGCTCCACGGCGTGGGCTGCGGAGCAAACCGTGACGCTCGCCGTGGACAACATGTATTGCGCGCTTTGTCCCGTGACGGTCAGTAAGGCCATCGAACGCGTGGACGGTGTGGCCTCGGTCGAGGTCGACTTTGATCGCAAGGAAGCCGTGGTCACTTACGAGGACACGCAGACAAATTGGGAGGCGCTGGCTGCCGCCTCCACGAACGCGGGCTACCCCGCGCATCTCAAGGACGCGAGCTGACGGAGCCGAGAATTAATGAATACGGTGACCAAGGAATCCGGGAAGCGCGGCTTGCTCGCTACCGGGGGGCTACTCGGCGCGGTGCTGGCCTCCTCTTGCTGCATCGGGCCGTTGCTGCTGCTGAGCCTCGGCGTCAGCGGAGCATGGATTGGCAATTTGACCGCGCTCGCCCCTTATCAGCCGCTGTTTCTCTTGGTGACGTTGGGCTTCTTGGCAGCCGGTTTCTGGACTGTGTACCGCAAGCCGAAGGCTGCTTGCGTCGAGGGCAGCTACTGCGCGAGCCCCACCTCGGAGCGCGTGCTCAAGGTGGCGTTATGGGTGGCCGCGCTGCTCGCATTGGCCGCGGTCGGCGTCAACGTGCTCGCCCCTCGGTTGCTTTGAGCAGGGGAGATCCAACGATGAGCGACGTCGTGCACTCTGCGAGGCGGCTGCACGTAGCCATTATCGGCGGCGGCAGCGCGGCCTTTGCCGCGGCCATCCGAGCGACCGAGGCCGGCGCCAAAGTCACGATGATCGAGTCGGGGACGTTGGGCGGAACCTGCGTCAATGTCGGCTGCGTACCGTCGAAGATCATGATCCGCGCCGCGCACGTAGCGCATTTGCAGGGACACCATCCCTTTGCAGGGCTCGCCCGGACCGAGCCGCGGATCGCATGGGAGAAACTCATCGCGCAGCAACAAGCGCGCATAGAGGAGCTACGCGCGGCCAAGTACCGGAGTATTCTCGACGCGAACGCCGGGATCAGGTTCCTGCAGGGCAGGGCGCGCTTCGAGGACGCTCATACGTTGGTCGTCGCGGCTGCGCAGGCCGAAGAGCGCATCCGTGCCGACCGATTTCTCATCGCGACGGGAGCTTCCCCGGCCATACCTGAGATTCCCGGACTGGCCGAGACGCCGTACTGGACTTCGACAGACGCTTTGGAGGCTCAAAGTCTGCCGAAGCGCCTGCTCGTGATCGGCGGCTCCGTGGTGGCCGTCGAGCTCGCGCAAGCGTTCCGACGCTTCGGCTCCGAAGTGACGATACTCGCCCGAAGCACTTTGCTTTCACGGCAGGATCCGGACCTTGGTCTGGCGCTCCAGGGCGTCTTCGAGTCCGAAGGGATTCGCGTGCTGACCGGCACCCTGCCGAGCGCAGTGCGCCACGACAGCGTCTTCCGAGTCTTGACCGGGCATGGCGAAATCGTGGGCGACGCGCTGCTGGTTGCCACAGGCCGGCAGCCCAATACCGCCGGTCTCGGGCTCGAGCACGTGGGAATCGAGGTTGACCGTACCGGCGCCGTGCTCGTGGACGAGCAGCTGCGGACGACGGTTCCCCACATCTACGCCGCCGGCGACTGCACCCTTGAGCCGCAGTATGTCTACGTAGCCGCTGCGGCCGGCACGCGCGCTGCGACCAACATGACGGGCGGTTCAGCCGTGCTCGATCTCTCGGCGATGCCGGCCGTTGTTTTCACCGACCCGCAAGTGGCGACGGTCGGATTGACGCTCGAGCAAGCTGAAGCGGCGGGTCACGCGGCCGAAGCTAGAACGCTCACGCTCGACAACGTGCCGCGCGCGTTGGTGAACTTCGATACCGCCGGCTTCATTAGGCTGGTTGCTGAGCGAGCCAGTGGCCGGCTGCTGGGCGCACAGGTGCTCGCTCCATCGGCCGGCGAGATCATCCAGACGGCCGCCCTGGCGATCCGCAACCGGATGACGATTGCCGAGCTCGCCGATCAGCTGTTCCCTTATCTGACGATGGTCGAAGGCCTCAAGTTGTGCGCGCAGACCTTCACCAAGGACGTCCATATGCTCTCGTGTTGCGCAGCTTAGACGCCGTCTTCATGATCTGCGTTGGTTGGAATTGCACAGAAACCGTGCGCCGGCACTCCGAGGGCGCTATTGAACTTGCTCGATAGATTTTGAAACGCGATGAGACCCGTCAGCTCAACGATCGCATCCTCGCTTAGGTGATTTCGCAAGCGCGCCATGAGCGCATCATTAACCTCGCGCTCCGGAAATGTCATCGCCTCCGCGTATTCAAGCGAAGCTTTCTCGAGGTCACTGAAGAGAGTGCTCTCACGCCAGTTGCGCAAGGCGCTCACTTTGTCCAGGAGCACGCCGCGCTTTAATAGGGTGGCCGTGTTGAGATCGACGCAGAACGGGCAACTGTTGATCTGGGACACCCGGACTGTGACGAGCGAGCGCAATGCGGGCGCCACTGGCGAAGATTTTCAGAGGCTCTCGGTAGCTACGTCGACCGTATAGTGGAGAATACTTCGTCCCTCGGACGCGAGAGAGGCAACGATAGTGGACAAGCAATACGACGTCATCGTCCTAGGAAGCGGAAACGCAGGCATGGCCGCCGCAGGTACGGTACGAGCGGCAGGCAAGTCGGTTGCCATCATCGAGGATCGCGATGTGGGTGGAACCTGCCCGATTCGGGGCTGCGTTCCCAAGAAGGTGCTTGTGGCGGCAGCAGAAGCGTTACATCAGATCGAGCGAGCGGCTGAGCACCATATTCAGGTGAACGGCGCCAGCCTCGATTGGCCCGCACTTATCAAGCGCGAACAGAGCTTCGTGAGCGGGGTCTCTGAAGACTTTGCCAAAAGCCTTCGAGGACGCGGCATCGATCTGCACAAAGGCTCAGCGAAATTCGTCGGACGAGACACCATTTCGCTAGAACAGGATACGTTAAAGGGCGATTCCATCGTCATTGCCACAGGGTCGTATCCTCGCCCTTTGCCCATTGACGGCGCCGAGCGGTTGATAACGAGTGAAGAGATTCTTAACCTCACAGATCGACCTGACTCCCTCATATTCATCGGCGGCGGCGTGATCGCGCTTGAGTTTGCCCATGTCTTTGCCAGGGCTGGGACAAAGGTCACCATTTTGGAGGCCGCGCCCGCACTACTACCTCGCTTCGATAGGGATGCCGTCGATGCGCTTGCCGAAGAAAGTCGCCGCATCGGCATAGAGATCTATACCGATGTCAGTGTCACTAGGATTGAGAGCCGTGGAGAGCGAGTGACTCTCCACTTTGATCTGGGCGGAGAGGCGCGAGTACTTTCGGCGGACCAGGTCGCGAACGGAACGGGTCGGGTGCCTGATGTCGAACGCCTGGATCTCGGGGCGGGTGGCATCGAGCACGTCGGTCCCCGTATCGCTGTCGATAAGTACCTGCGCAGTGTTAGTAATCCCAGTGTATATGTGGCTGGCGATGCTCTTTGGTCCTCGGCGCAGCTATCGCCCGTAGCGACATACGAGGGCAAGTTAGTGGCGGAGAACGTTCTGAATGGTCCGACGAAGGTGCCCGACTATAGGGCAATACCGGCAAGTGTCTTTAGCGTTCCCGCTCTAGCGACAGTGGGTCTTACTGAGTCAGAGGCCGTGGCCAAGGGACTACCATTTGTCATTAAGGTCAACGACATGCGGGAATGGCGTTCTGCCCGAACTCAGGCCGAGAGCGTGGCCTATAGCAAGGTTCTGTTGGACGAGGAGGGCGGCAGAATACTGGGCGCCCATCTCGTCGGCCATGGCAGCGCGGAGATCATTCATCTCTTCGCTTTTGCTATGCAGCATGGGGTCACGGCACTCGATTTGAAGGAAACAGTGTACGCCTATCCGACATTCGCGTCAGACATCAAGTACTTAGTCTGATCGAGGACAACACATACTCTTGCAACAGCGGAGGTTAACGCAATGAAAGCGATCTGGAAGAACGAGACCATCGCAAACAGCGATGAAACTGTCGTTGTTGAACGCAATCACTATTTTCCGCCGGACTCTGTCGATCATCGCTTTCTGCGTAAAAGTGTTACGCATACCGCTTGCCCGTGGAAAGGCGAAGCGAGCTATTACGATATCGTCGTTGGAGAGGACGTGAACCGCGATGCGGCCTGGTACTATCCGGATCCGAAGGCAGCGGCGCGGGAAATATTAGGCTATGTCGCCTTTTGGCGAGGTATTGAAATTGTGGAGTGATGGGCGGTCGTTGGATTCTGCATTGCACTGGGAAAACGGTCGCCACGAGCGAGTATCTGGTAAACGCGTCGATGAACTGCCCGAATTCAGCAGAATCTTGCAGCAACATTCGGCAGCACGCTGATCTCCAAAGGGCGGTTCCACGAATACATGCGATTGCTCAAGGATAACTATGCCGCGGGTAACCTGGATCACGTGATGTGCAGAACCCTCGTCAGCGTTGATTGGCGCGGGTTTCTGTATGACTGCGACTTCAACCAGCAGCTTGGTCTCGCCATCACGGCGGGTCGGCGCCTTCACCTGCGTGATTTGCTTCACGAGGATCTCGACGGACATCCGATCCAGGTCGCTGATCACTGTTACGGTTGCACGGCGGGTCAAGGCAGCAGTTGCAGCGGCGCCTTGAGCGCGTAATGTAGCTCTAGGACTTTAGCAGGAGTGATCGAGATGCATGAGCTAGTGCAAGAGTATTACGGTCGAACGTTGCAGTCCTCGGGCGACTTGAAAACTTCCGCCTGTTGCGACACGACCGAAGTGCCGGAGTGGCTTAGACCGCTGCTCGTCAACATTCATCCGGAAGTCGCTGCCCGCTACTACGGTTGCGGGCTGGTTTGCCCAGCCCTGCTCGAGGGTTGCAGAGTGCTCGATCTCGGCTGCGGCTCCGGCCGCGACGCCTATGCGCTCGCGCAGCTCGTCGGTGAGCGCGGCGAGGTGATCGGCGTCGACATGACACCGGAGCAGCTCGAGGTCGCGGAGCGGCACCGGACGTTTCACGCGAAGCGCTTCGGCTTTGCCAACGTCAACTTCCGAGAGGGGTACATCGAGCAACTCGACGATCTCGACCTCGAGCCTGCGAGTTTCGATGTCATCGTCTCGAACTGCGTCGTCAATCTCTCCCCCGACAAAGACGCCGTGCTGCGCGGTGTGCATCGCTTTCTGAAACCCGGCGGAGAGCTCTATTTCGCCGACGTCTACGCCGACCGGCGCGTGCCTGACGCGCTGCGCAACGATCCGGTCCTCTACGGCGAGTGCTTGGGCGGCGCGCTGTATTGGAACGACTTCTATCGCCTTGCCCACCGCACGGGCTTCGCCGATCCACGCTTAGTGAACGATCGACCGCTCGGCATCACGGATGCGCGCCTTGCCGAGCGCGTCGGCGGGCTTCGCTTCGTCTCGGCGACCTATCGTCTATTCAAGCTGGACGGCTTGGAGAGCGCGTGCGAGGACTACGGCCAGGCCGTAATCTACCGTGGCAGCGTGCCGGGACATCCCGACCGTTTCGTGCTCGACAAACACCATTCGATCGAAGCTGGGCGCGTGTTTCCGGTTTGCGGCAACACCTGGCGCATGCTGAACGGGACCCGCTTCAAAGCGCACTTCGAATTTATCGGAGACTTCAGCCGTCATTACGGGCTGTTCGAGGGTTGCGGCGGCGAGTTGCCGTTCGATCTCGCAAACGACACCCGCGTCAGCTCGTCCTGCTGCTGACGGCAGAGCGGCTTCGGGAAGCTTCGCATGGAGCTACTACTCATCGCAGGCGCCGCGTTCCTCGCGTTCAGCAACGGCGCCAACGACAACTTCAAAGGGTTCGCCACGGTCTGGGGCTCACAAACCTTAACGTACCGGCAGGCCCTCACGTTGGCGACGGTGGCAACGGTTCTCGGCAGCTTGGCGTCCCTCATGCTGGCCGAGTCCCTCGTTGCGCAGTTCGCAGGCCGAGGCCTGGTGCCCGACGATGTGGCGGGCAATTCGGCATTCGTGCTGAGCGTGGGGCTTGGTGCGGCTGCTACGGTCGCGCTCGCAACGCGTATTGGTCTGCCGATATCCACGACCCACGCGCTCATCGGTGGCCTGGTCGGCGCCGGGCTCGCGGAAAACGGCGGAAGCGTGAACCTGGCCAACCTCACCGGCACGTTCTTGCTGCCGCTCCTGATCAGCCCGTTCGTTGCCGCAACGTTGGGTGGAGTCGCATACGGCCTCATCCGCAAACGCAACCGCGAGGACGACTGCGCGTGCGTCGTGGCGGACTCGGCGGCGACTGACTGGAATTCGGGCTGCGTCGCCGCGCGGCAGAGCGTGGGGCCGCGTTTGATCGTCGCTACCGATGAGCAATGCGATCGGCTGGATGCCCCGGCGGCGCGCGTGCAGGTCTCCAAGGTTCTCGATCGCGTTCACACGCTCTCTGCCGCCTGCATTTGTTTCGCGCGCGGCGTCAACGACACGCCCAAGCTCACGGCGCTGTTGGTGGCCGCTCAGGCCTTCGATGCAAAGGGCTCCATGTTAACCGTCGCTGCCACCATGGCTGCGGGCGGGTTGTTATTCTCGCGCCGCGTGGCGCGGACAATGAGTCAACGCATGGTCAGAATGGATCACGCGCAAGGGCTTTCTGCCAATCTGATCTCAGCTGGGCTGATTATATTTGCAAGCAACCTGGGCATGCCCGTGTCGACGACGCACATTACGGTGGGCTCGATTGCCGGCGTCGGCGTCGGTGCGCGCTCCATCGACTGGAAGACCGCCAACGCCGTCTTGTTGTCGTGGGTTGCAACGCTACCGCTCGCCGCCTTCGTGGCGTACGCGATCAGCCAAATCGTTTGAGGTCAACGAATGAGCATCAACATGAGGACCGGGGCGCACTATCTCGCTGCGCTCGACGACGGCCGGCGCGTGTACGTGAACGGCGAGAAAGTCGACAACGTCGCCGCGCATCCGCTCACGCGCGACTACGCGAACATCGTCGCGTCCTGGTACGACGCCCACCATGATCCCGCCAACCGGGAGGTCATGACGTTCGTCGACCCCGACGGCGTGCGGCGCGCCAAGATGTGGCTGCTCCACCGCAACAAGGAGGAGCTTCTCGAGCGGGAGCGCTACCACGAGACGCTCTATAGGATGTTCGGGCGCTCTTTCTTTGCGCGGCTGCCGGACGTCAACAACAGTCTGTTCCTGACGTATATCGACGACCCGGCTCCGTGGGAAGAAAACTCCATCGGAGTCGACGCTACCGGGTTCGCCGACAACATTCGGCGCTTCTGGCAACGCATGGTGGCCGAGGATCTCAACGTTGCACCGGCCGTCATCGATCCGCCGGTCGATCGATCGCGGCCCGAGGCCGAGGCGGAATCGCCGAACTGCCGCGTCGTGGAGCATCGCGAGGACGGCATCGTGATCAGCGGCGTGAAGGCGGTCGGGACGGGCTCGGCGTTTGCGGATTGGCTCATGGTCGGGGTTTTCTGGCGTCCCGGCATGCCGGGCGACCAGGTCATGTATCTCGTGCTGCCCGTGAACGCGCCGGGCGTCAGCATCGTGTCGCGCGAAGCTGCCTCCCGCGAGGGCCTCTCCACCGCGGAGCACCCGCTCATGGCGCTCGGCGACGAGATGGATAACATGATCATCTTCGACGACGTTTTCATTCCGCGCGAGCACATCTTCCACCTCGGGAATCCAGAACATGCGATGTACTACCCGCAGCGCCTGTTCGATTGGCTGCACTGGGCGGATCTGATCCGCTTCGGCGTCAAAACGGAGTTGATTGCGGGGCTCGCGTTGCTCGTGGGTGACGGCTCGGGCCTCTTGAAGATCCCGGCTACCGCCGCGCGCATCGCGGACATCATCCGCTTCCGCGAAACGATCCGGGCATTCAACGTAGCCGCCGACGAGACCGGTTTCACGACGCCCGGCGGAATGTACAAGCCCAACAACATCCTGCTCGACTTCGGGCGGGCCTTCTACCAGCAGCACGCCAAGGACATCATCCACGAGCTCGTCGACTTGAGCGGCCGCAGCGCGATCATTCAGCCGGCCGCCCAAGATTTCGACCGGTTCGGCGTTCTCGCGACTATGTTTCAAGGCGCCTGGAAGGACGGCCGCGACCGCCTCAAGGTTTTCCGCATCGTGCGCGACATGTTTCTGAGCGATTGGGGCGATCGCGGACGCATGTTCGATCAATTCAACGGCACTCCGCTCAACACCATTCGCATGCTCACGATGATGCGCACGGAGTTCCACCCGAACGGCCCCCTTACGGCGTTTGCGCGCGAGGTCTGCGGCATCCCGCTCGTCGAGGGGCAGGAAAGCGTGAAAGCCCAGATCGCAGCGTACGCAAAGGCGCAGGACGCGGCGACGCGCTGAGCGGCGAGCTCTCCCGTGAGCTCACCGGCGATCCGGCGGATTCCGTCGTATCCCGGTTCAACGCCGAGCTCTGGATCAAGAACGCCGCCGACGAGTTTCGCCCGACCAGCACGTTCGCACTCGCGACGGAAACGAGTGGCGTGGAAATCGATGACAACAGCATTCCCTCCATCACATACACCGACCGTGCAGCCCCGCACACTATCGACTCATTGACAGCCATCGGTTCCATGCACGAGAGTTGTCGGCACCGACCGGGCACGTACATCAGGAGCGCTGAATGACCACTTTGCGCACACCGCAGCTATCCGACTTTTCCGCCGACGATCAGGCCACGCTCGAGCGCATTGCGAAGAGAATCGGCCAGAGTGCCGACGACCTGCTGCGGCCGGGAATCTTCGGCGTGCAGACACATTGGCCGGCGTGGCTCGAGGCGAACTTCGAGCACTCGCTCGCAACGTACCTCTTTCGCGGGGCGCTGCCTCCGCTCGCCAAGGAAGCGATGCACGCGGCTGTGTCCATGACCAATCGCTGCGAGTACTGACTCACGCTGCATTCGGCCGCCGTGTTGCGGCTTACAGGTACGGATCGCGCGGTCGCCGAGATTGCAGCGCTCGCCGAGCATGTCGCGAGCCTGACGTCGGCAGCGGCCGCGTTTCAGCTCCAGCCCGATGTTCCCACGGCCGTGACAGAGGGAGCCGCGGGTTCGCTCGTCCCGCTTCTCGACGAGCGGAGCGCTCCGGACGCCGTACCGATCCTCGAGGAAATCCGCGAGTGGAGCCGCGGAACGCTCGGCATGGACGGCGTGCCGGCTATTTGGCGCGCGCTCGCACACCAGCCGCGGCTGCTGGATGCAACCTGGCGCAAAGATCGGCTGATCCTCGGTGCCGGCACACTCGACGATCTCGTCAAGGGATGTGTGGCGCTGGCCGTCGCGCAGTTTCGGCAGAGCGCCTACTGGATTGCGTATTTCACGCAACTTCTGCGCAAGCGCAGCGGTCTCGACGACCGCGCTCTCGTCGAAGTGGCCGGCGCCGTGATGCACTACGTGTCGTTCAACACGATCGCGCATGGCATGCGCCTCGAGCCACCGGTTGCGGAGATTACGGCGGCCGATGTCGTGCCGGGAGGCCGGCTCGAGCACATCGTGCCGGGCGTCAAGCGGCGCGTCCCGCTGCCCAAGAAGGCTACGGACGGATAGACCGTACGCGTGGAAAGCGCAAGCGAGCACCCATCGAGACGCCGTCTCAAGTCGAAGCGCAGGTGCGAAATCCCGCGAATATATCGCGCCGATGCGGTTCGAAAAAGTTTCGGTATGTCGACGTGATCATGCGCGCGCGCGTGGTCCACGCACCGCCGCGCAGCGCCTTTGTTTTGCCGAACAGAGGCTCCGAATATTCCTTGTAGGCGTCGGGTGAGAAGCCTGGGAAGGGATTGAAAGTGTCCTGCGTCCATTCCCAGACGTTACCGATCAACTGTCGCACGCCGAGCGCATTGTCCCCCTCTGGATGTGCCGCCACGTCGACACAGCCGAGCGCAAAGCCGTCGAGGTTCGCGTGCCGTGAGCGCGGCGGCTCGTCACCCCAGGGATATCTTGCTTTGCGGAGCTCGCCTCGCGCGGCGGGCCGCATCGAAGCGGCGAACTCCCATTCGGCCTCGGTCGGCAAGCGCCGCTCGGCCCATCGACAATAGGCGTTTGCCTCGTGCCAGCAAACATGAATGACAGGCTGATGCGGCGGCAAGGGATGCCAGGTATCGAAGCGTCGCACTTGCCATCGGCCGGGTCCGTCGAGTCGCCAGTACACGGGATGCGCTGCCTCGGCCTCCACCCGCCAAGCCCAGCCCGCGTCATCCCAATACTTGCGCCGCGCGTAGCCGCCGTCGTCCACGAAGGCTTGGTACTCGGCGTTGGTTACAGGCGCGCGCGCCATGCGAAACGGCTCGACGCGGACCACGTGTGCCCACTTCTCGTTGTCGAAAAGGAATGCGGCGTGCGGTGGAGAGCCGAGCGGGAACTTGCCGCCCGGTATTTCCGCGTCGCCCGCGAGCGATCCCGTGTCGTGCTCGACGACCTCCCGCGGGCCGTCGGCGTGGAAGACGGGCGCAGGGTAAGCATGCGTCTGCCGTGCCCAAAGGAACGCCTCGTCGTGCATATCCTCGTGGAAGGTCGTGAACTGATAGATGAAGCTGTCCTCTTCACCGGCGAGACCGGCGTCGAGTCGATCGACGAGCGTGCCATGGACGCGCGCCAGGTAATCGAGCGTTTCCTCGATCGAGTAGAGCGGCAGATCCCAACGCGTATCGTGGTCGACGGCAATCGAATCGTAGAGCGCGTCGCCGCGCGCGAGCAGCGGAGCCCGGCCGTAAATTCGGCGCAGGATGAAATACTCGTGAAACCAGCCGACGTGCCCGATCTCCCATTGAAGCGGGTTGACCGTCGGCACCTTCGGGCCGATCAACTGCTCCGCGGTCAGCCCTGCGACGAGCTCGAGCGTGCGCCGGCGAGCGCTTTGCATGATGGCAACGAGGTGATCCGTTGGAACGCGCAGCGTCATGCCGTCTCCCATCTCCGGATTCCGTGCGGGGTCACCCGCTTGCCGGGCATGATAACCGACACGGATTCGCGAGCCGATGAAGATTAGCTTGATCACGCCGGCCGGCAAAAGCATGCGCGGCGGCAACCGGACGACGGCAATGCGCTGCGCCCGGATTTTCCGAAGCCTGGGTCACGACGTCCGCGTTGCGCATGCTTATGACGGCGCCAACGCGGACCTGATGGTAGCGATTCATGCGTGGCGCAGCGCGGAATCCATCGAGAGGTTTCATCGGCTTCACCCGGATGCTCCGCTCGTCGTGCTCCTGGCCGGAACCGACATCTACCGGTACCAGCATTCGAATGCGGAGACGACCTGGCGCTCGATGGAAATCGCGACGGCCCTCGTGAGCTTGCACGACTTGGTTCACCGCTCGATTCCCGATCGCTTTACTGCGAAGCTTCACGTCGTCTACCAGTCAGCAAAGCCGCTCGCCGCTTCGCGCAAACCGCACAAGCGCTACTTCGACG
>Ga0209640_10001113_pt1 | contig 22240 bp, 25 predicted proteins | sample RifCSP10_1_FD_184018 | JGI IMG/M metagenome (GOLD analysis project Ga0209640, IMG submission 184018) | Soil microbial communities from Rifle, Colorado - Rifle CSP2_sed 10_1 (SPAdes) (version 2) | ecosystem: Environmental > Terrestrial > Deep subsurface > Rock core/Sediment | place: Rifle...
CGCTCGCGACGCTCGCGCACAGGACAACTCCCAACACCCAAAGCCCAACTCCCAAACGAATGCACTGCTTCAACGCGAACTGGTAGCCCAAAACCTGTTGGGAGTTGGGAGTTGGGAGTTGGGAGTTCATCGTCCCGCGCCCTTCGGCACGATGTGCAGGACCATGCGGTTGGGCTGGTTGAAATAGGTCTGCGCCACGCGCTGCACGTCGGCCGGCGTCGTCCGCATGAAGATGTCGAACTCGCCGTCGGCGGTGGTGATGTCGTTGTGGATCACGGCGGCGTGCGACAGGTGTCTCGCCTTGTCCTCATTGGACTCGCGGCTGAGGATGTAGTCGCGCGCGAACTGGTTCTGCGCGCGCTGCACTTCCTGCGTGGTGACGCCCTCGCGCTTCAGCTTCTCGAACTCATCGATCAGCGCCTTCTCCGCCGCGGCGGCCGTCTGGCCCGGCTGCACGATGCAGACGGCAAAAAACAGGTTGGGATGCTCGATGAGGTTGCCCGCGCCAAACGCGCTGAGGCAGAGCCGCTTGCTGTAGACCAGCTCGCGGAGAATACGCGCGCTCTGGCCGTCGGACAGGATCTTCGACGCGATGTGGAGCGGGTAGGAGTCCGGATGCCCGTCGTAGGTGATGTGGTACGCGACGACCACCGCCGGCAGCGGCCAGGATTCCTCCACGACGGCGCGCTTCTCCTGCGTCGTTTCCGGTTCCCTGGGGATGTCGCGCGGCACCGGCCGCGCCGCCTTCGGCACGCGGCCGAAATACTGGTTCACCAGCTGCACCGCCTGAGGCGTGTCGAAGTCGCCGACGATCGTGATCGTGGCGTTCTCCGGAACGTAGTAGGTGTTATGGAAGTCGCGCACGTCGGCAATCGACGCGGCCTCCAGATCCGCCATGCTCCCGATCGTCGGATGCTTGTAGGGATGCACCGTGAACGCGTTGTCGTAGATGATCTCGGAGAGCCGGCCATACGGCTGGTTCTCGATGCGCATCCGGCGCTCTTCCTTGACGACCTCCCGCTCGCGCCGGAACGCCGCGTCATCCACCCGCAGCGTCGCCATGCGATCCGCCTCGAGCCACAGCACCAGCGGCAGGTACTGCGCGGGGAACGTCTGCCAGAAGACCGTCTCGTCCTCGGTCGTGTAGGCGTTGCTGCGGCCGCCGACGCTGGAGATGAGCGAGGTGTGCGACTCGGGCTCCACGTTCCTCGAGCCCTTGAACATCATGTGCTCGAAGAGGTGCGCAAACCCGGTGCGCCCCGCGCGCTCGTTCTTGGACCCGACGTGATACGTGACGTTCACGTGCACGATCGGCGTCGAATGATCCTCGGAGAGGATCACCCGCAGCCCGTTCGGCAGCGTCGTGATCTGGTACTGGAGCTTCGGAGGCCGGACCGCCGCCTGCAGCGTCGTGACGGCCACGGCCGCCAGACACGCGGCGACGACGGCGAATCCCGCCACCGCACCGACGCCCCGTCGCACCGTCGCACCATCGCACCGTCGCACCGCCGTACGGCGGCGTAGGGGGAGACGCATGTCCAAGACTTTGATTATGGCATGCGGGGGGAGGCCGGGCTGGAAATGCGGAATCCCATGGTCATCCACGTGGCTGTGGAAAACTCGAGCTGATACGGGTCGATCCGCCGCTCAGCCGCGATGAAAAGTTCCAGGGCGGCCCCCCGCCCATCAAGGCGCACACCTCCCTCCCCGCGGTAGCCATACTGGGTGCCGCGGGCGAGCGACCCATCGACCCCGACCACGCGAAAGCCGCCGCGCGAGACGAACGCGACGCGGGGCCGAAGCGCGACGCGTGCCGCGACGTCCGACTCCATCTCCCATCGGTAGTCCACATACGTGTTCTGAATGACGCCCCTGACATCGACGCGGCCCCGCAGCGCCGTCCGGCCGCGCGCCGTCGCGCCGCCAATCCGGCCGCCGATCATGTTCCAGTCCACCGGAAACCGCTTGGGTCGATCGCTGAGGTGCCGCGAGACGTGGTGAAAGACGCCGGCCGCCTCGAGGGCACCCGTGCGCGCCGAGATCGAGCCTTCCAGAATGTAATTGCCCTGGTTCGGATCGAAGGCGCGGAACTCGCTGCCGAGGATCGTCTCGTAGTTGGCCACGAACGTCGCGCGCCCGCTGCCGTAGTCGATCATGTCGAGCTCGCCGCCGAAGTTCGCGTCCCACACGAAGCGCGGCTCCTCGCTGAAGAGGTGCTCCATGCTGACGAGAAAGTCGAACCGCGAGAAGAACTCGACGCCCGCCGGCGGCGAGGGAGGCTGAATCGTTTGCGCGTGGGCAGGCGCGGCGCTGACGGCCGCAACCGCCAGCGCCATGAGGACGCCGCGCGTCACCGAGAGGAGTCTCCGGGGGCGCCGCCGCGACCCGTGAGCGCGGCCAACCGTGCCTCCAGCTCCTCGATGCGGCGCTTCAACTCCGGCAGGCGCTTGAAGATGACGGAAGCCTTTCGCCAGTCGCGGCTGTCGATCGCGGGATAGCCGGCCACCATCGCGCCCGCGTCGAGCGAGTTGGTCACCCCGGACTGCCCGACCGCGATGCTGCCGCGGCCGATCGTCAGGTGCCCACCCACGCCCACCTGGCCGCCGAACACCACGTCGTCCTCGATGTCGGTGCTGCCGGCGATCCCCACCTGCGCCGCCATCAGGACGTTGCGGCCGATGCTGACGCCATGCCCGATCTGCACGAGGTTGTCGATCTTCGTGCCGCTTTGAATCCGCGTCTCGCCGACGGCGGGACGATCGACCGTGGTGTTTGCCCCCAGCTCCACGTCGTCTTCGATCACCACGGTCGCCACCTGCGGAATCTTCTCGTGCGTGCCGTCGCCGCGGCGGACGAAGCCGTAGCCGTCGCTGCCGATGACGACGCCGTTCTGCAGGATGACGCGATTGCCGATCGTGACCCGCTCGCGGATTGCGACGTTGGAGTGGATGACGCAGCCGGCGCCGACCTGCGCGCCGGGGCCGATCGTCACGTTCGGAAAGATGACCGTGTCGTCGCCGATGGCCGCACCCCCGGCGATCGACACGAATTCGCCAATGGAGACGTTGCGGCCGATGCGCGCATCAGCGGCGACCGCGGCCAGACCGTGAATGCCGGGCGAGGGCCGCCACGCCGGCGCGAAGATGCCCACGGCGCGCGCGAACGCGAGGTAGGGGTCGGGCGTGCGCAGCATCGCGCATGGCGCCGCCGGCGCCTCGTCCCGGAGCAGGACCGCGGAGGCGCGCGTCCGTGCCATCGCTGACTCGTATTTCGGATTGGCCAGGAAGGTGACATCGCCCGGCTGAGCGTGCTGGATGCCCGCGACGCGGACGATCTCCACCTCGCCGTCGCCCTCGAGGCGGCAGGCGAGCCGTTCAGCGAGCTCGCGTAGCTTCAACGTGAAGAATTTATCACTACGTCAGGCGTGCCGCACGGCGACTCGTTCGAAGAACGTGCTGAGATGCGGCAGCCGCAGGCGCGCGGCGACGTCGTGAATGCGCGCATCGCGCGCGGGCGGCTCGAGGAGCACGACGTCGCGAAGTTCCGTCAGCGGCGGGCAGGGACGGCTCGACCACGCGACGTGGTGCAGGCCCTGCGCCGCCCCGCGCATCGACAGCCAGTGGCCGACCACCCGGAAGGCAAAGTAGTAGGCAAGAAAGTTCGGACCCGGCACCAGCGCAACGGGACCCGATGCGATGAGGCCCAGCGTATCGATCACGAGCCACAGGCGGTGCCGCTCGTAGTCTTTCTGCAGCGTGCGGCGAACGAGCACCATGACCTGGTCGAAGGTCATGTCCTGCGGATGCGCGGCGATGACCGCCGTATGGCGCCTGAGGTACCAGAGAAGCCGCTGCTCGGCGACGCGCTGGGCGACCCAGCCGAGGAGCCGGTCCTGCAGCCGCCCCGGGAGGCTCCGCGGCTCCAGCGGCAGGTCCTTGTAGCGCTGCCGGTCCTCGGCTGCGCGGAGCATCACGGCGAAGCGGTGCCGCAGCCGGCCCAGGAAGCCGGCCGTCGGCACAGACACATCAGGATTTGCCGTTTCGGCCGACGGCTCGCAGTACAACTCGTAGCGGTCGCGGCCGACCGGGATAACGAAAACGTCCATCAACACGACGATAGCACCTCTGCAATTCCCGGGCTGCAGCCGGTGCCGGGTCAACGCCGGAAACGCGTTTTCCTGACAGCCCGCGAGGCTAGACGACTGTTCGACGGCCGCTGATCAGGTTCACCAGGAACAGCACGGCCGCGATCACCAGCAGGACGTGGATGATGCCGCCGGCCACGTCAAACGCGAACCCGAGCACCCAGAAGAGCAACAGCAGGACGACGAGCGTCCAGAGCATGACTTTTTCCTCCCTCGGACGGACATGAGATCCATCCCTGGGTCTTCACGGGCAAGGGGCGTACCCGGCGCGCTCAGCTCAGCGGGTGGTATGGATGCGGTTCTGCGGTCCGGGTCGAACCGGAGAATGGCGGGAGACGTAGTCGGCAAACAGGTCGTAATCGGTGCCGATCAGAAGCGGATCCGTGCCGGCCAGCAGGGCGCTCATGCCGTCGCCGCTGTCCCAGAGAAAGTTGCTCGTCGCAAGCCGGTAGCTCCGGTTCAGGTCGAGCGGCGCGCCGTTGATCCTGATTGACGCCCGATCGATGCGCTGGCCGGCGGGACGGGATTGATCGTACGAATAGGTAAACCCGTTCGATACCTGCATGATGCGCCGGCGGTCAGCGCCGAATTGCTCTTCGAGCATGCGCAGCAGGACCCCGCCGGTGACCGATTTCACGATCAGCTCGTTGCCGAACGGCAGCACGGAAAAACCCTGCGCGTAGGTCACCGGCGTCGGGCCGGCGCCCGGCCGGGCGATCAGATCGGCGCGGATGCCACCGGGGTTCCAGATCGCGATGTCTGCGTTCCCGCCGGGCGCGCTCTTGGCGGCCTCGAGGAAGGCGTCGGCGACGACGTCGCCGAGCGCGGATTCCCCGGCGGCGGTCTCGTTTCTCGTCAGGCTGCCGGCAATCGACCCGACGACTCGGTTCCCGACCTTGTCGCCGAGGGGACGATAGCGCGCGAGCAGCGCTGTCTGCGCGGGATCCTTCGGGACATCGCGCGTGACGACCACATTCCGCGCCGACTTCGCCACGACCCTGCCGTCCGAGCGCTGGATGCGCAGGTCGATGTCGGTCACCAGGCGGCCGGCCGACGAGGCGCTCGTCACGAGCTTGCCGTCAATCGTGCAGTTGTACGCCGAATGCGAATGCCCCGACACCACGACGTCGATGTCGTCGGACATGCGGTCGACGAGATCGACGAACTCGCGCGATATCCGCTCGCAGCCATTGATGTCGACGCCCCCTCCCGCCTGCTGGCCGCCTTCGTGGATGAGCACGACGATGGCGCGCACACCTTGATCGCGCAGGGCCTGCGCCGCGTCGCTGGCCGCCTGCGGCTCCGGATGAAACACCAGGCCCCGGACGGCGAACGCGATCGTCACTTTCGGCGCACCCTGCAGGATCAGGCCGATGAACCCGACGCGAACGCCGCCGACGTCGCGGACGGTGTATCCCGGGAGTAGTGCGCGCGGCTGAGAGCCCTGCACGCCGGCCAGTGCCAGCATCCTGGGGTCCGCCTTCGCCGGATCGAGCGTCACGTTGGCCGCAAGGTAGGGAAAGGAGGCGCCGGAAAACGGCGTGCCGTCCTGGCAGCCGTCACGGGGATGGCAGCCGCCCTTCTGCATCCGGTACAGCTCCCACCACCCTTCATCCAGATCGTGGTTGCCGAGTGCGGAGACCTGCAGACCGGCGAGGCCCAAAGCCTCGATGGAGGGTTCGTCGTGAAAGAGGCTCGACAGCAGCGGCGTGCCGCCGATGTTGTCGCCGGCCGAGACGACGATCGTGTTGGGATTGGTGGCTCTGAGCCGCGCGAGATGCGTGGCGAGATACTCGATGCCGCCCGCATCCTGATTGCCGATCCGTCCGGTGCCGCCGGCGGCAGGCTCGAGCCCGCCGTGAAAGTCGTTGATGGCGAGGAGCTGCACGTCGACGGTGGGATCGCCAGTCTGGCCGACCTGCACGACCGCCCCGACCGTCGCAATCGCGGCGACACACGCGGCGGCGATCCATGACGCGCGCTTCACGATCGAGAATGATATCTGATGCTTCGTATCGGCGCGCACATGTCGGTGGCGGGCGGCGTGTCGAAGGCGGTCGATCGCGCGCTGGTTCACGGCTGCGAAGCACTGCAGATCTTCAGCAAGAACGCCAACCGCTGGCACAGCAGCCCGCTCGATCCGGCGGAGGTGAAGCGGTTCCGCACGCGGATCGACGAGACGGGCATCACGCCGGTGGTGTCACACGCCAGTTACCTGATCAACCTTGCGACCACGTTCGGAGCGCTCCGCCAGCAGTCGATTGACGCGTTTGTCGATGAACTGGATCGTGCCGACGCCCTCGGCCTGCTGGGCGTCGTCATTCATCCCGGGACGTGTACCGCTGGAACGGAAGACGAGGGGCTGCGGCTGATCGCGGACGCCATCCGCCAGGCGTTCAAGGCGCGGCCGCGCCGGATGACGCTGGTGCTGCTCGAGCATACCGCCGGGCAGGGCCGCACGCTGGGCCATCGCTTCGAGCATCTGGCCGCGATCATCACCCACCTGAAGGGATCGGTCCGCGTCGGCGTGTGCCTCGATACCTGCCACCTCGCCGCTTCGGGCTACGACATCGTCAGCGACGCCGGCTACAGGGAGACGTTCGAGGCGTTCGAGCAGATCGTCGGGCTCGATCGCCTCAGGGTGTTTCACGGGAACGACTCGAAGAAGCCGCGCGGGAGCCGCGTCGACCGCCACGAACACATCGGGCGCGGCTGCCTGGGCGAGGAGACGTTCCGGCGCATCCTGCACGACCCCCGCTTTGCGGGATTGCCGATTCTGATCGAAACGGAAAAATCGAAGGACTGCGAAAGGCGCGGCGCCATCGTGACCGATCCGCTGGACACGATGAACCTGCAGACGCTGCGGCGGCTCCGCGGGGCTTAACGAACCATGACGGACTGCACGAACGGCGCGCCGCGGCCGGCGAAGCGGAGATCGCTGACGCTCACGCGCGTGCCCTCGCTGGTCTCTTCGACGGTCCAGAACGGAAATCGCGACCAGATGAGGAAGGCACGGATGTGCGGCGCCTCGCGCGCGCGGGCGACGCGCGGGTCCGTGTCGTTCTTCGGGACGACGGCGTCAGGCATCAGGCGCCGTGACAACACCTCGAGGGTGCCCGTTTCGTAGCTGAGTCCGCCGTCGACAATGACCTGACGCCGCAAAGGCGTGAACGGCACGGGGCCGACCATCAGGTGCGCCGGGTCGCCGCCCCGCGTGACGCGCCATTCGTTGAGCACGACGTCCCGCGAGAGACGTGCGTTGATGCCCATCACGGCGATGTAGATGAACGCCACCGTCAACGCATGCCCCGCCGCCAGCGGGACCCCACGGCGGCGCGTGAGCCAGATGCCGGCGCCCAGCACGAGCCACAGCCAGGGGTCGATGATAAAGAGCGTGTCGCCGTAGAACCAGCGGTTGCTGAAGGGCATCAGCAGGCGCACGCCGTAGTTGTTCAGGAGGTCCAGGGCGACGTGCGAGAGCACGCCGACGTACGAGAGGAGCAGCAGGCCGCGTAGCCGGATGGGCTCGCGATCGTCCCGCGCCGGACACATCCGTTCCACGCCCAGCATCACGGCCGTCAGCGCCAGCGGCAGCAGCGCCAGGGCGAGGACGCCGTGCGTCCATCCGCGGCGGAACGCGACCGACGGCATATCCGTGGCGAACACCAGGACGTCAACGTCGGGCAGATTCGCGGCGATCATCAACGTCACGTTGCCGAATCGGGCGTGCCGCTTGAGTCCCGCTTCCCCGAAGGCCGCGCCGACCAGCGTATGACAGACGTTATCCATGAATGTGCGATTTGTGATTCCGCCCTTCACCAAAAACCTGCGCTTCAAAGACAAAGATGCGCGCGCCGTGGCGCCAGGCGTCGCCCGGCAACCCGGCTTTGAGGCACGTGTGAGCGACGAACGTCTCCGCGTCCCACCCGTATTCGGTCGCCACCTGCGGCAGAAGCAACCCGCGCCGGCCGCCCTGCTCGACGATGAGTCCGTGGCGGCCGACTTCGACGTCCGATATCGACGCAACCTCGCGGTCCGGCGTCAGCACGGAGATCTCGACGTCGAGGGCGTCGAGCTCGCCGAGCCTGACGGGATCGAAGCGCGGATCGGAATCCGACACCGAGGCCGCGAGTTGCGCCACCGTGTCGGCCAGCGGCTGATCCGTGTCCAGCCGTCCAAGGCACCCGCGGAGACCGCCGCGGCAATGAATCGAGACAAAGGCGCCGCGGGGCCACTCGAGCGCCCCGCCGCGATCGGGCGCCGGCGGCGCCTCGCGGCGCACGCGCGCCTCGAGGGCCCGCCGCGCGAGCACGAGGAGCCGGTGCTGATCCTCGAACCCGATCACGTCAAATCCCAAATCCCAGATCCCAAATCCCAAACTCCAATCCGCTTTGGGATTTGGGGTTTGGGGTTTCTGTCCGGTTCACCAAATGGCCGCCGCCATGTAGCCAACCACCGATGATTTGTCGCCTGAGACGTCGCCGGAGTCCGCGTAGCGAAGCACGCGGGCGCGCGTCGCGCCGAGCCGGGAGGCGGCATGGAGCACCGAGACCATCGGACCACCGCCGCACGCGTGCCGCGGCTCCCGCTCGAGCGCGTCCATCAGGCCTGTTGCGTCGAGCGCTTCGACGTGCCGCAGCACGACACCGTCCAGGCGCGACGCCGTTGCCGCATCCTCGTAGTGCGAGAGGTCGCTGCTGGCCACGAGCAGGATCGAGCCTGCGCCCGTCGGGTTGTGCGACGCGTCGTGCGACGCGAGGGCGCGGCCCAGCGCCTCTCCAAGCGCCATCGCCGTCTCGCGGTTCTGGTAGCCCATGACGAGCGGGACGATCGGCACGTCCGGCAGCAGCCGCGCCACGAACGGCAGCTGCATCTCGAGTGAATGCTCACGTCCGTGCGCCTGCTGATGCTCCACGATCTGGCCGGATTCGGCCGCGATCGACGCGGCCAGGTCGTTTGCGACCGCCACCCGGCCGAGCGGTGTCTCCCATGCGCCGCGCGGCCAGATCGAGACCCCCTCGAAGCCGACGAAATGCGAGGGACCGACGAGCACGACGGCAGCATAACGGCACGTGCGAACGAGCGCGTACGCCCACGCCGCCACTGGCCCCGAGTACAGCAGCCCGGCATGCGGCGCGATGATCGCGCGCGGGCAGCCGCTGGTCTCGTCACGGCTGACGGCCGACAGGTGCGCGTCGACGTCGCGCACCAGCGCGTCGCGAGTACCTGGATACCACTGCCCCGCAACCGCGGATGGCCTCACATCTTTCATTTGCGATTTGCGATTTGTGATTGGGAGAAATCGCAAATCACAAATCACAAATGATAGCATCGACCATCATGGCTTCCGCCCTCACGATCGCCGACGTGGAACGGATCGCGGCGCTCGCGCAGCTGGAACTGACGGCCGACGAGAAAGTGCTCTTCACCAGGCAGCTGGCCGACATCCTTGCCTACGCCGAGCAGGTCCAGGCGATCGACACGAGCGGCGTACCGGCCACCGCGCACGTGCACGCCCGCGAGGGAATGGAGCGGGCCGACGAGCCGCGCGCCTCGCTGCCCGTGGCCGACGCGCTCGCCAATGCGCCTGACGCGGCGCTCGACGCCGGACTCTTCCGCGTGCCGCGCGTGATCGGCGGCTGACATGCTTGACTTCCCCGCCCGCGCCATCCGCGATGACATCGCGGCCGGCCGCATTTCGGCCACCGAGGTCTGCCGCGCGTCGCTCGCGCGCATCGAGTCGCTCAATCCGTCGCTCAACGCGTTCAACCACATCGCCGCCGGGCGCGCCCTCGCGCGCGCGGCGGATGTCGACCGCATGCGCGCCGGCGGTGCGCCGCTCGGCCCGCTCGCCGGCGTGCCGGTGGCGCTCAAGGACAACCTCTGCGTCCGGGGGATGCGCACGACGGCCTCGTCGAAGATCCTCGATACGTTCATCCCGCCGTACGACGCCACGGTCGTGCGCCGGCTCGAGGACGCGGGCGCCGTCATCGTCGGCAAGACGAATTGCGACGAGTTCGCGATGGGGTCGTCCAACGAGAACTCCGCGTACGGGCCGGTGCGGAATCCGTGGGCGACGGATCGCACCCCTGGCGGCTCGAGCGGCGGTTCTGCGGCGGCGGTGGCGGCGCGAGCGGCGGCCGCCGCGCTCGGCTCCGATACCGGCGGCTCCATTCGCCAGCCAGCCTCGTTCTGCGGCGTCGTCGGCCTGAAGCCGACCTACGGCCGGGTGTCGCGCTATGGCCTGCTGGCCTTTGCCTCGTCACTCGATCAGATCGGACCGCTCACTCGCACCGCGTCCGACGCGGCGCTCTTGCTTGGCGTGCTCGCGGGGCCCGATCCGGCAGATGCCACCGCATCGCGACATCCGGTGCCTGATTTCACGGCGGCCCTGACAGGCGACGTGAAGGGACTGCGCATCGGCATTCCGCGCGGGTTCGTCACCGACGGCGTGGATGAGGGCGTGCGCCGGGCGTTTGACGAGGCGCTCGATCGGCTGAAGCGCGAAGGCGCCTCACTGATCGACGTCGAGCTGCCGCACGCGCGATACGCGATTCCCGTGTACTACCTCGTCGCCACGGCAGAGGCGAGCTCGAACCTCGCGCGCTACGACGGCGTGCGTTACGGGCACCGGGCATCTGGCAACGGGAATCTGAAGGAGATGTACAGCCAGACGCGCGACGAGGGGTTCGGCGCAGAGGTCAAGCGCCGCATCATGCTCGGCACATACGTACTCAGCGCCGGCTACTACGATGCGTTTTATCTGAAAGCGCAGCAGGTGCGGACGCTGCTGCGGCAGGATTACGACGCGGCGTTCGAAAAGGTCGATGTCGTTGCCATGCCGACCAGCCCGACCCCGCCCTTCCGCCTCGGCGAGAAGACCGACGACCCGCTCCAGATGTATCTGGCGGACGTGTTCACGGTGAGCGCGAACCTGGCGGGGCTGCCGGCGATCAGCGTGCCGTGTGGATTCAGCGAGCGCCTGCCTATCGGGCTGCAGCTGACCGGCAGGTTATTCGATGAGGCGACGTTACTGAGAATCGCCGACGCGTATCAACGGGTGACGGACTGGCATACCCAGTCGCCACCTGTGTAGGCGGGTCCGCTTCGCGGAACCCGCCCTACGTCGGGTACGTAGGCCGGGTTCCGCGAAGCGGACCCGGCATTATTTGAAGATGGCGCGGAGCTGATCGAACTGGCTTTCGTCAGTCTCGTCGATGGTCATCGGCGTCACCGACACCCAGCCGTTTTCCACCGCCCAGAAATCCGTCCCCTCAGGCTGCGGCTCGCTCTTGCGCTCGGTGTAGACGTTCCAATAGATCGTCCTGCCCGAGGGATGCTTCACTTCGACAAAACTCTCGTTGCCGGTACGCACCAGGCCCTGCCTCGTGATCATGTACCCCTTGTAGCCGCCCTGCGGCATGGCGGGAACGTTCACGTTGAGAAAGGTGTTCGGCGGCAGGCCCCACTGCTTCACGCGGCGTGCGACCCACACCGCTTCCTCGGCGGCGTAGACCAGCTCCTTCGGAAAGACTGCGCCCGACATCGAGACGGCGATGGCCGGAATGCCGTGACGGGCGGCCTCCCGCGCCGCGCCCACGGTCCCGGAGACTTCCGTCGACAGACCCAGGTTGTACTCGGTGTTGACGCCCGACACGACCAGATCCGGCCGCGGCATCACGATGTTCCTGATGGCGATGTTCACGGCGCTCGCGGGCGTCGCGGTCAGACCGATGGCCGGCAGCCCGTTCGGCAACCTCAGGTCCTCGCGCCACACGGTCTCCGACGTGATGATTGAATGCCCCTTCCCTGTCTGATTGTCGGCGGGCGCCACGATGATCGGGGTGCCGATCACCTGGAGCGCCTGCGCGACGGCGGCGATCCCCGGCGCACGCACGCCGTCGTCGTTGACCACGAGGATGCGGTACGGGGGCGGCTGCCGGAACTGCTGCGCGCCCGTCGGCGCAAACAGGCACACCGCGAACAACAGGACAAGAAGAATGCGGAGTCTATGCATCGGGACGCTTCGTTTCCGGGACTTCGTAGAGGATGAGCCCCCGCCGGACCTCTTCCATCGCAACCCGTTCGGCCTTGTGAGGGTCTGGCCGGTGCGCCTCCGACGACCTCGGATCGTCATCGAGGCGCGGAAGCGCCCCGCGGCGCAGCTGTTTGGCGCGCATCGCGGCGACGTCCACGAAGAGGAATCGGCTTTCGATGGGAGGCGCCTTCGGGCGGGGCGCCGGCGGCGTGTCGGACTCGGCAGCAGGGTCCAGAACGTCGTCAATTTCCATCCGGACAGCTTACCTACTAACGATGACCGAGTAAACGTAAGGGGGAAGGGGGCAATGGGGAAGGGCTGTCCACGGCTACAGGCCTGAATCCTAAGACAGCCCTTCCCCCTATCCCCTGCCCCCTTCCCCGTGCAACGTCGAAGTCACCGCCGTCAGGCAGCGACTTCGACGTTGATCGTCCGCGGCTTCGCTTCCTCGCGGAACGGCAGCTTCACCGTCAGGACGCCGTGTTTGTACTCGGCGCTGACCTTGGACGCATCGACCGTGGCCGGCAGCGTGAACGAGCGGGTGAACGCGCCGTAGGTGCGCTCCACGCGGCGGAACTGCTCGTCCTTGACGCCCTCCGGCAGCTTCCGCTCCCCGCGCAGCGTGAGCCTGTCGTTCTCGACGGTGACCTCGATGTCCTCGCGGGTCATGTCGGGCAGCTCCGCCTTGATGATCACGTCGTGGGCATCGGTCTCGTAGATGTCCACGGCCGGAATCCACGGGCCCCGAGCGGCCGCGAATTCACCGAACGGATCGAATCGGACAATGGCCATGTGCTCCTCCATGGGCCGCCTGAAGGCGGCCCCTACGATGAGTGGTTTATGCATCGACGACTTCGCCTTCCTTGACGTCGTCTTCCTTCTCTGAGGCCTGAGGCCCGGGCCCCGAGGCCTGCTGTTTGTAGAGTTGCTCCGCCATGCCGTGCGACACCTTCTGGAGCGCATCGGTCGCGGCGCGAATCGCGCCCAGGTCGTCGCCCGTCGCGGCGTCACGCGCCGTCGCGATCGCGCCTTCCACCTGGCTCACCTCGCCGGCGGGCAGCCGGTCGCGGTTCTCGTTGACCGTCTTCTCCACCGAGTAGGCCAGCGCGTCGGCCTGGTTGCGCGCATCGATGACCTCGCGCCGCGTCTTGTCGTCCGCGGCATGCGCCTCGGCGTCCTTCACCATCCGGTCGACGTCGTTCTTGCTCAGGCCGGACGATCCGCTGATGGTGATCTTCTGCTCCTTGCCCGTGGCGACGTCCTTCGCCGTCACGTTCACGATGCCGTTGGCGTCGATGTCGAACGACACCTCGATCTGCGGCACTCCGCGCGGCGCGGGTGGCAGCCCCACCAGGTGGAAGCGGCCCAGCGTGCGGTTGTCGCGCGCCATCTGCCGCTCGCCCTGGAGCACGTGCACTTCGACGTTCGTCTGGTTGTCCGCGGCGGTCGAGAACACTTCGCTCTTCCGCGTCGGAATCGTCGTGTTGCGCGTGATCACGGTCGTCATCACGCCGCCGAGCGTCTCGATGCCCAGCGAGAGCGGCGTCACGTCCAGCAGGAGGACGTCCTTGACTTCGCCCTTGAGCACGCCGCCCTGGATGGCGGCGCCCACGGCGACGACTTCGTCGGGGTTCACGCCCTTGTGCGGCTCCTTGCCGAAGTACTCCTTGACCAGCTGCTGGATCTTCGGCACGCGCGTCGAGCCGCCCACCAGCACCACTTCGTCGATGTCGGCCGGCTTCAGCCCGGCGTCCGCCAGCGCCTGCTTCACCGGCGCCATCGAGCGCTGCAGCAGGTCGTCGACGAGCTGCTCGAACTTTGCCCGCGTCAGCTTCATCTGCAGGTGCCTGGGCCCGGTCTGATCGGCGGTGATGAACGGCAGGTTGATGTCCGTCTCCATCACGGTCGACAGCTCGATCTTGGCCTTCTCGGCCGCTTCCTTCAGGCGCTGGAGCGCCATGCGGTCCTTGCCGAGGTCGACGCCGTCGGTCTTCTTGAATTCCGCGACGATCCACTCCATCACGCGGTCATCGAGATCGTCCCCGCCAAGATGCGTGTCGCCGTTGGTGGCCTTCACTTCGACCACGCCCTCGCCCACCTCGAGGATCGAGATGTCGAACGTGCCGCCGCCGAAGTCGTACACGGCGATCGTCTCGTCCTTCTTCTTGTCGAGGCCGTAGGCCAGTGCCGCCGCCGTCGGTTCGTTGACGATGCGGAGGACGTTCAGGCCGGCAATGCGGCCGGCATCCTTCGTCGCCTGGCGCTGGGCGTCGTTGAAGTACGCGGGCACGGTGATGACCGCGTCGGTGACATCGGCGCCCAGGTGATCCTTCGCCGCGTCTCTGAGCTTCTGCAGGATCATGGCGGAGATCTCGGGCGGCGAGAACTTTTTGCCGCGCACCTCGACCCACGCGTCGCCGTTGTCGGCCTTCTGGACCCGGTACGGCACGCGCGCGGTCTCCTGCGCCACTTCAGCGTGCTTCCGGCCCATGAAGCGCTTGATTGAAAAAACCGTGTTCTCGGGGTTGGTCACAGCCTGCCGCTTCGCAACCTGGCCGACCAGCCGCTCGCCATCCTTGGCGAACCCCACCACCGAGGGCGTCGTCCGGGCGCCTTCCTGGTTGACGACGACGGCGGGCTCCCCGCCTTCCATGACCGCGACCACCGAGTTGGTCGTGCCGAGGTCGATGCCGATGACTTTGCTCATGGTGTTTTTGCTCCCCGAAAAACATCATAACAAGCCATGAGCGTGTGTCAAGCAGAAGATATGAGTTAATTGATATCAACATTATCGCTCAGCTCTGTCTGGCTGAGCGGACGAACTCAGCAGCCCCAAACGGCCAAGAGCTTCGGTCCCTTGTGCGATCATGGGTTTCGCCGATGGCGCAGTTCTCCTTGATCCCCCCGGACGAAGCCACGGACCTGGCCGAAGACATCCGAGAACTCTTCGACGATCTCGAGCGGAGCCTCGATCGGGGCCTGCGTGCCTACTCGGGCGAGCTACATCCCTCGCTCGACGTGCTCGAAACCGATCGCGCGGTCGAAGTCACCGTCGACGTCTCCGGCGTCCCGGCGGCGGCGGTCCGCGTCCTCTTTCGCTCCGGTGTGCTGCTCATCGCCGGCGAAAAGGCGCCGACACGACCCGGCCCTGAGCAGACGTTTCACCTTGTCGAGCGTGAGTTCGGCCGCTTTGCGCGCGCCGTCCGCCTCGAGGGCTCCTTCGACGTGGCGAAGGCGGGCGCCACGCTGCGCGCTGGCGAGCTGACAATCGTCCTGCCGAAGCGCGACGAGCGGCGCGGTCGCCCCCACCGCATCCCGGTCGCATGAACATCTACTGGTCCCGTCTGCGATGACCATCTACTGGTACCCGCTGCGATGAACGTCCTCTTCGTGGGCGACGTCATCGGCCGCCCCGGCCGCGAGCTCATTCGCAAGGGGCTGCGGGCGCTCGTCGATCGCTACGGTATCGACCTCGTGATTGCGAACGCTGAGAATTCCGCGGCCGGGTTCGGGGTGACCAAGGACATCGGCGACACGCTGCTCGAGTGGGGCGTCGACGTGATGACGTCGGGCAATCACATCTGGGACAAGAAGGAAGCGATTGAATACATCGCGGGGGAACGCCGGCTCCTGCGCCCCGCCAACTACCCTGCCGGCGTCCCGGGCCGCGGCAGCTACGTCGCCAGGACGGGCGACGGCCGATCGGTGGGCGTCATCAACGTGATGGGCCGGGTGTTCATGCTGAGCATCGACGACCCGTTCGCCGTGGTCCTCCGCGAGATCGAGCAGATCCGGGGCCAGGCGCGCGTCATCATCGTGGATTTCCACGCCGAGGCCACGAGCGAAAAAGTGGCGATGGGATGGCATCTCGACGGCAAGGTGACCGCCGTCATCGGCACGCACACGCACGTGCAGACGGCAGACGAACGCATCCTGCCGAACGGCACTGCGTACCTGACCGATGCGGGCATGACGGGCCCGCACGATTCGATCATCGGGATGGAGAAAGAACCGTCGCTCGCGCGCTTCCTCACCGGCATGCCGTCGAAATTCGAGCCGGCCACCGGCAACCCGCGATTGAATGGCGTGGTGATCGAAGCGGACGACAAGACGGGGAAGGCCACGCGGATCGTCCGTATCAGCTATTCGGAGCGTGATCTGACCGAGCTCCCACAGCCGGCGGGCGCACAGCGGTCCACAGTGTGAGTTCTCTCTTCGATCTACCTTTCGAGGAACCCAGGCCGGAACCCGCGGCGGCACCGCCTGCGGCTCGCCGCGTCCTCACCGTTTCCGACCTCAACGCGCGTATCCGCCTGCTGCTCGAGGAGCAGTTCATCGAAGTGTGGGTGGAAGGCGAGTTGTCGAACAGCAAAGTGTGGAATACGGGCCACATGTACTTCACGCTGAAGGACGCCACGGCGCAGATCAGAGGCGTCATGTTCCGATCCGCGCTCCGCGCGCTGCGCTTCAAGCCGCAGGATGGCCTGCGCGTGATCGCGCGGGGCCGCGTCAGCGTCTACGATCAGAAGGGCGAGTATCAGCTCGTCTGCGAGCACCTCGAGCCCGAGGGGCTCGGCGCGCTGCAGCTGGCGTTCGAGCAGTTGAAGCAGCGGCTCCAGGCGGCGGGCCTCTTCGACCCGCGCCGCAAGCGGCCTCTCCCCGCATTGCCGCGGAAGATCGGCGTCGTCACGTCGCTCGACGGCGCCGCCGTCCGCGACATCATCCAGGTGCTCCGACGCCGCCACCCGAACGCCCACATCGTGATCCGGCCCACGCGTGTGCAGGGCGACGGCGCGGCGCTGGATATCGCACGGGCGCTGGCGGCCATCGGCAGGGTCCCGGGAGTCGACGTGGTGATCGTCGGCCGCGGCGGCGGCTCCATCGAAGACCTGTGGGCGTTCAACGAGGAAGTGGTGGCGCGGGCGATTGCCGGCTGTCCCGTGCCGACGATTTCCGCCGTCGGCCACGAGACGGACGTGACGATTGCCGATTTCGTGGCAGACCTCCGCGCACCCACGCCGTCGGCGGCCGCGGAGATGGTCGTCGCCCGCAAGGACGACTTCTGCGCCCACATCGATCGGCTCGCCCACCGCGTGCAGGCGGCGGCGATGGCGCGGCTGCATCGCAGCGAATCGCGCCTTCGTGCGCTCGAGGCGCGATCGGGGACGCTGCGTGGACAGGTGGCGGCCCGGCAGCGGAACTACCAGTCGCTCTGGCGGGCGCTCGAACGCTTCGATTTACGGCGGCGGCTTGGCCGCGTCCGCACGCGGCTCGTCGCCGCCGACGGCCGGCTGACCGGCGCCAGCGACCGGAGCCGCCATCGCGCCGATGGACGCCTCCGCGCGACGGCCGCGCGCCTCGACGCGCTCAGCCCGCTGGCCGTCCTCGGCCGGGGCTATGCTGTCTGCTGGAACGCCGACCGTACAGCGGTCGTTCGCGACGCCGCCCGCGTGGCGGACGGCGACCGCGTGCGGGTGACGCTGGCGCGCGGCGAGCTGGACTGCCATGTCATCGACCGATCCCACGACTAACTGCCATGTCTACGGATCCCACCGTTAAAGACTTCGAAGCGGCGATCGCCGAGCTCGAATCGATCGTCAAGAAGCTCGAAGAAGGCGACCTGCCGCTCGAGACGTCCCTCCAGCTGTACGAGCGCGGCGTCCAGCTCTCGCGTTTCTGCCATTCACGCCTCGAGGAAGCCGAGCGCCGGATCGAGGTGCTCAACGAGCGCGGACAGCTCACCAGCAGTGAAAACCTGAAACTGGAAAGTGAAAAGTAAGTTCTCAAGTTTGGTTCATGGATCCTTCGTTCAGCGAGTACCTGCAGGCCAGACGCGCTGAAATCGAGGCGGCCCTGGCCGCGGCGCTTCCTGCGCCCCCGGATTGCCCGGCCGTCGTCGCCGACGCGATGCGCTACAGCGTGACGGCCGGCGGGAAGCGCCTGCGTCCGATCCTCTGCCTTGCCGCTGCAGAGGCGGTCGGGGGCGACCGGGCATTGGCCCTCCCGGCGGCGTGCGCGATCGAGCTGATTCACACGTACTCCCTGATCCATGACGATCTGCCGGCGATGGACAACGACACGATGCGCCGCGGCCACCCGACCCTCCACGTCGTCGCGGGGGAAGGCATGGCGATTCTTGCGGGGGATGGTCTGCTGACGGAGGCGTTCGCGCTGCTGGCACGCGCCCCGGAGACGGCCGATCCCGCCCTCGTCGCGCGAAAGCTGCGCGTCGCGGGTGTCGTCGCCGTCGCGGCAGGAGCGACCGGCATGGTGGGCGGACAGGCGCTCGACCTCGACGGTAGCCGGAGGCCTTCAGGCCTCCGGTCCAGCGGCGCTGTGCCACTCGACGCGGATGCCCTGCGCGTGATGCACTCGAAGAAGACCGGCGCGCTGATTCGCGCCTCCGCGGTGGCCGGCGCCATCATGGGTGGCGCATCAGATGCGACCGTCGCGCGCGTGGACGCCGCCGCCGGCGACTTCGGGCTCGCGTTCCAGATCGTCGACGACATCCTCGACGTGGAAGGCCATAGCGCACAGCTCGGGAAGACGGCCGGCAAGGACGCCGCGGCGGGCAAGCCCACCTACCCGGCGGTCTACGGGCTCGAGGCCGCGCGCACGATGGCGGCCGACTGCCTGGCGCGCGCGGAGCGCGCCCTCGGGGCAGCCGGCCTGGCCGAGTCGCCCCTGATGGACATCGGCCGGTGGATTGTCACCAGATCGAATTGACAAAGATCCGACTGGATCAGCTCGTGGCTGACAAGGGGCTGGCGGCGTCACGCGAGCGCGCGCGCGCGCTGATCCTCGCCGCGCAGGTGACCGTCGACGGCAAGGTCGTCAGCAAGGCGGGCGCGCAGGTCGCCCCAGACGCGGACGTGGCGCTGGTCGGCGAGGATCATCCGTACGTCGGCCGCGGCGGCCTCAAGCTGGCGCACGCGCTCGACGCGTTCGGCATACAGGTCAGCGGCCGCGACGCGCTCGACATCGGCGCATCGACCGGCGGGTTCACCGACGTCCTCCTCCAGCGCGGAGCCGCCCGGGTCGTCGCCCTCGACGTCGGCCATGGACAACTGGACTGGACGCTGCGCAACGACCCGCGGGTCGTCGCCATCGAGCGCTTCAACGCGCGCGGCCTGACGCTGGCCGATCTGCCGGGTCCGGTGGACATCGTGTGCGTCGACGTCTCGTTCATCTCGCTCCGGCAGATTCTGCCGGTGGTCCCACCCCTCCTCCGGCCCGGCGCCGACGTGATCGCCCTCGTCAAGCCGCAGTTCGAGGCGGGGCGCGCCGAGGTGCACAAGGGCGTGATCCACGACGCCGCGATCCACGCGCGCGTCGTCGAGGAAGTGCGCCGCGCAGCCGCTGCGGTAGGATTGACGCAGGCGGCGTCCACTCCGTCGCCGATCACCGGACAGAAGGGCAACGTCGAGTTCCTCCTCCACCTGCGTCCATGAGCATCCGCCGCGTCGGCATCGTCGCCAAGCAAGGGCTCATCGCCGCATCGGAGCACGTGTCCCGGGTGGGCGCGCGGCTGCGGGAGCGCGGCGTCGAAGCCGTGTACGACCGCGACACCGCGGCGCTGGCGGGCGCCGCCGCGCAGGGCGCGAAATCGGTGACGCGGGAGACGCTGCCGCGCGACGTCGATCTCGTGATCGTCCTCGGGGGCGACGGCACGCTGCTGGCCATGGCGGCGAGAATCGCGCAGGCGAAGCGCGACATCCCGATACTGGGCGTGAACTTCGGCAGCCTCGGTTTCCTGACGGAGATCCGGATCGACGAACTGATGCCGTCGCTCGAGCGCGTCCTCGACGGCACGGCGTCCCTGGACGAGCGCGCCATGCTGGAGGCCGACGCGTACCGCAAGGGCCAGCAGGTCGACTCGCGCATCGTGCTCAACGACGTCGTGTTCACGAAGGCAGCGCTGTCCCGCATGATCGAATTGTCGGTCTCCGTCGACGGCGGGTTCGTCACGCGCGTCAAGGCGGACGGCCTCATCATCGCCAGCGCGACCGGTTCCACGGCGTACAACCTCGCGGCCGGCGGGCCCATCGTGCATCCGCTGGTGAACGCACTGATCCTGAATCCCATCGCACCGCATACGCTGACGAACCGGCCCGTCGTGATTCCCGGCCGCGCCGTGATCGAGATCCAGGCCCACGGCAGCAGCTCTGCCGACGAGATCTTCGTGACCTATGACGGCCAGTCTGGTTACCCGGTCCATGACGCCGATGTCGTCAAGGTTCGGATGTCCGAACGGACCCTCCGCCTGGTCAAGGCGCCTGGCCGCGGATACTTCGAGCTGCTGCGCGAGAAACTAAAATGGGGGAGCGGTGAATCTGTAGGGGGAAGGGGTTAGGAGGAAGGGGTTAGGGGGAAGGGGGAAGGGCTGTCTTAGGAAATAGGCTGGTGTCGCCAAACCCGGTGATCCCGGGCACGACGGCTCGGAGTTGGCGGATGTTCCAGCACACTGGTCCGAGCGCTGGCGTGGCCGTCAGTCACTGGTCGCGACCTCGACAAAGTTCATCCCGGTCCATACGTACGCGAAGGACGAGCTCTCAGGTTCGTAGAGTTCTATGTAGGCGCCCGGCGTGCGCACCGTACGAGGTTTCGGATTCCCAGGCCCGGCAGTGGTGCTCGTCACACTTTCGCCGAACTGACACCGGAGACGCATCTGCGCGCGAGAGCTTTTGGCGATCATAAAACCCCGGTACGTGTTGCCCGACGCAAGCAACGCAATCACTTCCGGACCCCGAACGGTCTCAAGCGCCAGGACTACGTCCGCCTGCTTATCGGCATTCAAATCGATTTCGCAGCTCGCCAACAGCTTGGCTGGCGCACCCAATGCAGGCGCTTGGCTCAGGACCGGCGCCGCTAGGCACATCGTGATCGCGACAGTGAAAGCAACGGTCCGATCGCAAAACAAGGCTCTGTTCATCTTCGTACTCAGACGCTAAACGGCCTGGTGACTTCCTTCGCGCGCTCACGAGCCACTGATGCCTGCAGCATTGTGTCTCATGCCTGCGACCTGATGCCTATTTCCTGAGATAGCCCTTCCCTCTTCCCCCTCTCCCCCTTCCCCCTTAGACTTAATCGTCATCTTCATGAGCATCCCCGCGCAGATAAACCATTTCTTCCAGCATCGATCGGAACCCGAGCGCAACGCGTTCGAGCGCGTACGGCAGGCCCTGAGCCTGCCGACGATCGTCGCCCGCCGTGCCGCCGCGCGGGAGATCGCGGGCGAGGCGTCCTTCACGATCGACCACGATCGCGGGTTCACGGTGTTTCCGCCAGATGCCTTCCCGGAGGCGCGCGAGATCGTGGCGGCGACCGCCGACCTCGGGCGCAACGTCGACCTCACGAAGCCGGGCCTGGGGAAGAAGGCGCGGTCGGGATTCATGGTCCCGATGATCGACAGCGCGAGCCTGACGCTCGACTCGCCGATGCTGCGGCTGGCGCTGCGGCCCGACCTCATCGCGGCGGTGTCGTCGTATCTCGGCATGGTGCCGGTCATTGCCTACCTGCAGGTGTTCTATTCGGAAGCCGGCGCGGACGAAGCGCGCTCCAGCCAGCTCTTTCACTGCGACGCCGACGCGACGTCACAAGTGAAGATCTTCGTCCTCTGCAGCGAGGTCACGCCGTCGAATGGGCCGCTGACGCTGCTCGACGCCAGGACGTCGCGCATCGTCCGCAGCCGGCTCGGCTACCAGTTCGGCGGGAAGATCAAGGACAAGCGCCTGGCAGGCCTCATCGACGAGTCCGACCACCGCCCGATCGTGGGGCCGCCGGGCACGGTCTGCTTCGTCGATACCACGCAGTGCTTTCATTTCGGGAGCCGCGTCGCGAGCGGCACGCCGCCGCGGCTGGTCACGATGATTCAGTACCTGACTCCTTCGTCATTCATGTTGCCGCGCGACCACCGTCAGGGGTCGCCATTCCGGCACCTGGCCACCGCTCAGATGTCTCGCGCCCAAAGGCTTGTACTGGGCGCGGATTGAAAAGGACAAGGGGGAAGGGGGCAGGGGGAAGGGGGCAGGGCTATCCAAGGCAACAGAGCGGTGGCC
>Ga0209640_10001115_pt1 | contig 22225 bp, 16 predicted proteins | sample RifCSP10_1_FD_184018 | JGI IMG/M metagenome (GOLD analysis project Ga0209640, IMG submission 184018) | Soil microbial communities from Rifle, Colorado - Rifle CSP2_sed 10_1 (SPAdes) (version 2) | ecosystem: Environmental > Terrestrial > Deep subsurface > Rock core/Sediment | place: Rifle...
GAATCATATAAAGCAAAGAAGCAGCGCGAGCTCCTGGCGTCGGTCAAGACGGAACATCGGCCGGTGGCTGCGGTCGCGGCACAGGACTTTTCGATGTATAAGATATTGGTGGGGGACGAAGGCCGCGAAATGGTCCAGATTCCCGAAGGGCCCTTCACGATGGGAAGCCCGGAGGGCGATCCAGACGAGGCGCCCGAGCATCAGGTTTATCTCAAGACGTTTTATATCGATAAGAAGGAAGTCACGCAAGAGGAATACGATCGGTTCCTTCGGATGACCAAGCGGCAAAAACCGGGGTTCCCTGTGTTCGAAGACGACCAGTCGAAAATCCTGAAACCCGAGCTGCCTGCGATCGGCGTGTCGTGGTCGGACGCGGAAGCCTATTGCAAATGGGCGGGCAAGCGGCTTCCGACCGAGGCGGAATGGGAGAAGGCCGGCCGCGGCGAGGGGAAGCGACGCTATGCCTGGGGCGACGAGTTCGTGCCCGGTCAGGCCAACGTGGACGGCAGGGAGGACGGGTTTCAATATCTTGCCCCGCCCGGCGCCCTCGAGGCCGGGCGAAGCCCGTACGGCGTGTACGATATGACGGGCAATGTCGCCGAGTGGGTGGCGGACAGCTATGACGAGCACTACTACAAGAAGGCGCCCTATCGCGATCCTTCGGGACCGGAAGAGGCGGACCTGAAAGTCATTCGTGGCGGGTCCTGGCGCGAAACGTCGCACAATGCCCGGCTGTCAAAACGGTTTACGGCAAAGAAATGGCGGACCGACAGCACGATCGGCATCCGGTGTGCGCGCGACGCGGAAGAGTCGAAGCGCGCGCCGTCACGGAAAACTTCCTAAGTACGACAGGTTGTTGGCCCAGGAATTTCGCCCGGATTATTCATGAACGCTTCTGCTGCAATCGCGGATACGCTGCTGCGACGGACGGGCTCGCCGCTCGGTCAGTCAACGTCCTGCGGTGAGGACGCCTCCTCCCCTCACGGCTCCACGCGTCCGTCTCGCGACGCGTCTGCGCGATTTCGCGACGAACCGTCATAAACAATCCGGGCTTGGCCATGATCGAAACCAGATTCAAAATTGCGATGCTCGTGGTGGTGGCGATCTTCGCCAGTTTCCCGATCATGGGTATTCTGCGCGGGACCAGGCTTCCACCGGTCGAGCCGGATCTTCCGGAAGCGCCCGTCGCCGGTGTGCAGACGCCCGGTGCCAATGAGCTTCCAACCGACGAGGCGATGGTCGGCATTCCTGCCGGACCGTTCATGCGAGGAACGATTGCCGGCGGGTTCGACGAACAACCGGTGAAATCGATCCATCTTGACGCCTACGCGATCGACAAATACGAAGTGACGAACCACCACTATGCCGCGTTCGTCGCGGCGACCAACCATCGCAAGGCCGGTCCGCCGTCCCGCTATGCGAAGAACATGTCGCGCATGCGCAGCATCAACCAACCGGTCGTGTACGTGTCATGGGACGATGCCGATGCGTATTGCCGATGGAAGGGGAAGCGGTTGCCGACTGAAGCCGAGTGGGAAAAAGCCATGCGGGGAGGCGACAAGCGTCTCTGGCCGTGGGGAAACGGCATCGATCCGTTGGCATCCAATTGGGCCGTGGCGCAGGATGGCCACGAGGTGGCGGCGCCGGTGGGGTCGTTCCCGCGCGATGTGAGCCCGTTCGGGGTGGCCGATGGTGCGGGCAACGTCATCGAATGGGTGGCTGATTGGTACGGCGAGAATATCTACAGCGATTCAACCGACAGCAATCCGAAGGGACCTGAATTCGGGACGTTTAAAGTGCTTCGAGGAGGCGGGTATACGACATCAGGAACAGATGTCCGCGTGACCAGCCGAAACAAAATGGTGCCGGATTTTCGGGATGAAACGATCGGCTTTCGGTGCGCTGTTTCAGGCGGTCAGAACAGGGATTTCCCGCGGGCGGCGAAGTCGGAAAAAGTCACAGGAAATCAAAGTAGTAGAGAATAAGAAATACGGCTAAAATTATATTGACAACCATGCCGGCCAAAACTATAATGTCGAACGTTTTCGAGTTTTTTTCCATCTCTATGCCCTCTATGTGCGCGCAAGCGCCGTGAGCTTTAACATAGGGATGAGAAATCTGTCAACACACGTTAAGGAGATATCATGGAATCGGCACAGAATGACTATCAGATCAAGCTCGGCAAGATGATTTTTTATATCACCTGTGCGGTGAGCCTCTGGTTCTTCTACTGGTTCAACGGCATTCAGTGCCCATGCTGATCCGTCCTCTATTCTTTTCTGCCAAGGGAGTCACGCAATGATTGTCACGAATCCGCTGTTTTGGTTTGCTCTTCTGGCCATCGGTGTTGTCCTGTTGTTTGTCGGGAAAAAGATGGACCTCTTGAATAACACGGCCTATGCCGCGGTGGTGTCCGTTGTGATCGTGGTCGCCTATTTTCACATTGTCGATCACTACCTGATGGAAATGCAGGGATTGGATTACTGGTATCTTTTCAGACAATAACATCCGGACTTAATATTTCGAGACGGTTGTAGGGAGGTATACCATGGGTCGTCAAAACGGAAAGAAGATATGGTCGATCATGGCGCTCGGCGCGATGATGGCCATCCTTCTTCTGCCGGTCGCCACTTCGCTGAACGCGCTTGCGAGCGGAGGGGGCGAGGCGCCGCCGGCTCCCGCGGTCAAGGCGGAAGGGGACAAGAAGGATGAGGCCAAGGTCGAGAAGGGGCGCGATGTCTATTATAAGACCGAGGGGATCGTGGCCGGTGCCCCGGCCCCGAAAACGACGGACGGTACGAAGGACTATCCTCGCTATAATTTTGAGAGCCGGGTCCTCCTGTGGTTTGCCAACCAGCAGCACCTCTACTATGGAAGCTTCGTCCTCGCGGTGCCCATCTTCTGCATGATCATTGAGTTCATGGGGGTGGTGACCAAGGACAAGGCGATGGCCAAGAAATACGATCAGCTGGCCTACGACTTCATTAAAATCAGTCTGACAGCCTACTCGCTCACGGCCATCCTGGGCGGCATCCTGATCTTTACCTTCCTGACTCTGTATCCTGCATTCTTCGGTTATCTCTCCAGCATCTTCCGTCCGGTCATGCACATTTATGCGCTGATGTTTGTGGCTGAGAGCGGCACCCTCTACATTTACTATTATGGATGGGACAAGATGAAGGAGGGGCTCCTGAAATGGATTCACTTGAGCATGTCGGTGATCCTGAACGTCATTGGAACTGTGCTGATGATGCTGGCGAACTCCTGGATCGGGTTCATGATGTCCCCGGCCGGCGTGGATGAGCAGGGTCGCTTCCTGGGGAATATCTGGCACGTCATTCATACGGCGCTGTGGAATCCGCTGAACGTGCACCGCATCCTGGGCAACATGGCCTTTGGCGGCGGTGTGGTGGCGGCCTATGCGGCCTATCGCTTCCTCTCGGCGAAAACCGATGAAGAGCGCGCCCATTATGACTGGATGGGTTATATCGCGATGGCCCTCGCTGTTGCGTTCCTGATCCCGCTGCCGTTTGCCGGGTACTGGCTGATGCGTGAAGTGTATGCCTATCGTCAGCAGATGGGGATCACGCTCATGGGCGGCTTGCTGGCGTGGCTCTTCATCATTCAGGCGACGATGATCGGTATTCTGTTCCTGAGCACCAATTATTATCTCTGGCAGGCGCTCGGGCGGATGCGCGGCGCTGAAAAGTATCAGCGGTACATCAAGTACCTGGTATTCGTGCTCGTCGTCGGATTCCTGGTGTTCATCACGCCGCATACGATGGTGATGACGCCCGCGGAGTTGAAGGCGATGGGCGGCCAGCAGCATCCGGTGCTGGGGAACTACGGCGTCATGTCGGCTAAGAACGGCGGCATCAACGTGATCATTACGACGACGGTGTTGAGTTTCGTCTGGTACATGCGCGGCAACAAGGAGCCGATGGTGCCGTGGAAGAAGTTCGGGAACATCTTCATGGGGACGTTCTTCGGCCTTGCCTATGTCAATATCATCTGGCTCGCCATCTACGGTTACTACATTCCTGCAAACGTGCGCGTCGGGTTGTCGGTGCCGCAGGTGGCTACGACGTTGTCGTGTCTGTTCTTTATGACTGCCTTGAACGGCGTCATGCTGAAAGGCGCGAAGCAGATGGGGCCGATCGAATGGGGCAAGATTTCGGCCAGGTCTCAATATGCCATCATCATGCTGGCGACAGCGTTTACCTGGATGATGGGACTGATGGGCTACATCCGGTCGTCGGTCCGGTTGTTCTGGCATGTCAATGAAATCATGCGCGATAACTCGCCCTGGGCCTATACGCACACGGTGGGGTTTGCGGCCAACATGATTTCGTTCAACGTGCTGTTCTTCTGGGTCAGCATTTTGTTCGTTTTCTGGCTTGGAACATTGGGAGCCAAGAAGGCGCCCGTCGAAGCCAAGGCGCATGCGCCTGGCCGGGTGCCCGAACCTGCGCACGGACATTAATCCTCGGTCAATTTTTTGATTCTGTTGGTCTCGTCCCCGCTCGGCGGGGGTGGGACTGAGGGAGGGCTGTGAAGTGAAAGAGTTGCTCGTATCAGCGCTGGGTATGGGGTGGGGGGTGCTGGCGGTCCTGGCCGGATTGCTGGTCTATCACTTCACCAAGGGGAACAGGGACGGGGCCTTTAAAGTCTTTATCGGCATGCTCGCCACGCTCATGATCTTCATGGCGATCGCCAATTATAAGAACAATTTCTTCGCGGAATCCCGCTTGCTGCCGGTCTCGCTGGTGCTGATCACCGCGACGACCTTCATGATGGCGCTCTATTTTTCCAATGTCAGCGCGCTCCTGAAGATCGGCGGGTTCATGTTCCTTGTGGCTGCGGCGCTGTCCGGATACGGCAACTGGCTGCCGCAGGTCGAGGGCGGGTTTCCCCCGAAGGAAGAGAAGCTTCAGTTTGACTCGATGACGTCGCAGCAGTTGGCCGACGAGGGCGAGAAGATCATATTCGGGGGCATCGGGCAGAGTTCCGTGCAGGGTGCGATCGGCAAGGGGCAGTGCCCTTTGTGTCATGGTTTCCAGAAGGGCTTCCTGAGCGAGCGGGCGCCGAACCTGTTTGGTCTTCCCGAGCGAGCGGAGAAGGAGCGGCTGACGGATCCGAACTACCACAAAGGTGAGCCGCAGAAGCGTGCATACGCTGACAAGGAAGCGTGCCCCGGGTGCGGGACCGCGACGACGGTGCAGGAATACATTGCCGAGTCGCACGCCTGTCCGAACTGCTATGTGGCGGCCGGATTTGGCGTGAAGGGCACGAACGACAAGGAAAGCCCCATGCCGAAGATTCACAAGCCACCGATATCTCTGAGCCTGCCGGAGCTGGCGGCGGTGGATACGTGGCTCTATGTCCGCGAGGGCAAGGAGCCGCCGTCATACGAAGACATTATCAAGTCCTACGAAAAGTTCATTCTGGAAGCGGATCGGCCGAAGCAGCAGGATGATAAGGCTGCCGGTCCCACGCAACTGCTGGCGGATGGCACGGAGCCGGTCGATCAGATCTTTGCCAAGGCACAGTGCGTGGTGTGCCATACCATCCCGGGGATTCCCGGCGCAACCGGCACCCAGGGCCCCAAGCTGGAAGAGGGGACGAACGCACCGAATCGTATCCACGATTCGGCGTATAAGGGCACGGCCAAGACGACTCCCGACTACATCATGGAGTCCATTGTTTCGCCGAGCTCCTATGTCGTGAAAGGGTTTCCCGATAACCTGATGCCGAAGATATTCGGTCAGAAGCTGAGCGCGGGCGCATTGAAGAAAATCGTCGATTATCTGTCTCAGGTGAAAGCGGGCGCGCCGCCACCGAAGATTTCATAATGACCGTTCCTAGCGCATCAAAGGGAGTGAAGAGATGAAAGCAATAATGTCAGCGGCGGCAGTGGTGGGGGTGATTGCATCGCTCCTCCTGCTGGGCATGATCTTCGGGGTCGTCAAGGCCGACACCGTGCACCTGGTGGAAGGCTACATGCCCATGCAGATGATCTTCGAGTTGGCCATCTTCGTGGCGGGTTTCACGGGACTCAGCTACATGCTGAATTCGATGGGGATGGCGATTCCCCGGTTCTGGCAGGGGATTGGCTTCGTTGCGTTTATTCTGTTCTACCTCAAGTCTCGTGTCTATCCGCCCATTCCATTCAGCGTCCGGGCCATGTACGGCACAGTCACGATGGTGGCCGTCTTCATGTGGATGTCCAGCAACGAGGAGGATTGGAAGAAATTCCGGCAGCCGATCCTCAATGTGATGGATGCAGCGACGCCTAAACTCAAATTGATCCGGACCCTCTTCTTGATTGCAATCCCGGTCGCTCTCTGGGGATTCTCATACCAGTCCTTCGTTCCGCAGGGAGCGGGTGCCGATGTGGATGAGCCGATCGAGCTGCGGACCGTGCATCCGGCTCCGCCGGCCAGCACGAAGGTGCACGGGAAGACCTTCGTCTTGCAGACCTCGCAGAACCCGTATCGGGTGAACCCGGAAGGCAAGTACGATCAGGAATACAGCAACAAGCTCATCGTTGAGCAGGCGATGGGCCGCTTGATGCAGGCGAATGCCAATCCGTGGGATGAAAAGGCGGAAGGTTATCTGAAGAACGTCCGTGAGGGCGGCGAGATTTTCTTCCAGAACTGTCACTTCTGCCACGGCGACAACCTGAACGGCAGAGGGCTGCATGCCTTCGCGTTCAACCCGATTCCGGCGAATTTTACCGACCCCGGAACGATCGCCCAGTTGCAGGAGACGTTCATCTTCTGGCGCGTGTCGAAGGGGGGCCTCGGCCTTCCCCGCGAAGGGTTCCCCTGGGCCTCGGTCATGCCGCCCTGGGAACAGCACCTGACGACCGACGAAATCTGGAAAGTCGTGCTCTTCGAATATTGGCACACAGGCTATTATCCGCGGACGTGGGATTAATCCCGCATTCAATTGGTGAAGGGGTATAACACCATGAAGCAAGCTGGGTTGACGAGTAAAGCGGTCCTGATTCTCGCGGCTGCATTCGCGGTCACGATGGTGTCGGGGAGCGCCGGGGTTTCGATCTTCGCGCAAGAAGGCGGGAGCGGGCTACCGGCAGGGTTCAAAAAGGGTGAGCTGGCGCCGTTGCCTTCGGCTGAGATGATCGAGGCCGGGAAGCGCGTCTATTTCACCAAGTGCGTGTGGTGCCATGGCGTCGATGGTGCGGGTGACGGCCCGGCCGCCGACCGCCTCTGGCCGCGTCCGAGAAACTTCAATCAGGGCACCTTCAAGATCCGCCATACGGCAAGCGGTGAGTTGCCGCTCTTCGATGCCAAGAAGCCGGTCAATGGGCAGAACGACCTCTTTGAAACGGTCACCCACGGCCTGCCCGGTTCGGCGATGCCGTCCTGGGAAGGCATCCTGACAGACGAGCAGCGGCAGCAGGTCCTGTCCTTTGTGACCTCCCAGTTGGTCAAGGATCGGAAGTTCGACGACAAGGCGACGGAAACGCAGACCGTGCTCAACTGGGATGAGCTTATGAAGACACAGGTCAAGTATAGCCCGGAGAGCATCGAGAAGGGCAAGCAACTCTTCCTCGACAAGAAGTGCATCGAGTGCCATGGTGCTGAGGGCCGCGGCGACGGCAACGCGTTCAACCTGAAGGATGACTGGGGCTTCTCGATTCAGCCGGCTGACCAGCGCAAGTGTTGGAACTTCAGAGGAAGCCGTCAGGATCCCTACAACGTCAAGAACATCTTCCGGACGTTCTCCACGGGTGTGAACGGCACGCCGATGCCGTCATTTGCCGACAACACGACGGTTGAAGAGCGGTGGCACATCGCCAATTTCGTGCAATCGCTGTGCGAGCGGGATGCGAAGGGCAATCCGCTGGAAATCGATCCGCTCACGGACAAGCCGAAGGTCAAGTTTGTGATCCTGTCCGGAACCGTGGAGGGCGAAATCCCGGACGATCCGGAGAACGAGTTGTGGCAGAAGCGGGAGCGCCGCATCGTGCTGCTTGCCGGACAGATTACGCACAAGCCCAGGAATTTCGTCAATCGTATCGACGATGTCTGGGTCAAGTCGCTGTACAGCCAGAAGGAAAAGCAGATTGCGTTCCTGTTCCAGTGGGATGACCGGACCAAGAGCGTGGCCAAGGAAGCCGGAACCAAGATTCCCTGGCAGCCGACCGAAGTGAACGTGGAAACGCATGGCGTGAAGGAACAGGCCCCCAAGACCGGCGAGGAAGGGTCCATCGCGGCCAACCAGAACAAGTTCCCGGTGTATAACGATGCCTTTGCGTTCCAGTTCCCGGTCAAGTGGCAGGAGCTGCCGCCACCGGAAAAACCGCGGTATCTGTGGGGCGACGAGAAGTACCCGGTCGATATCGTGAAGTGGGAGGCGGACGGATCGTTGCGCGCCTTCGCGGGAACCGGCTGGGACAAGGATTTCGAAGACCGTGATGACTACACGGAAAGACTGAAGCTGGCGAAAGCCGAGTGGAAGGACGGCCGGTGGAGCCTCATCATCAAGCGGCCCCTCAAGGCTGATTACGATGAGGACGTGAAGTTCGAGGTCGGCAAGTACATCCCCACGGTGTTTTTTGCGTGGGATGGTCACAACGGAGATGCCGGTCGCAAGATGGCCGTCTCCGCGTTCTACTACCTCGTTCTTCAGCCGCCGATTCCCAAAGAGACCTATATCTATCCGACCTTGATCGCGGTGGGTATCGTGATCCTGGAGGGATGGATTCTGACGAGACGGGCCAATCGTAAGAAGGGCAAGGTCTAATAATCCTTCTACGGTGGGGAACCACAAAAGGGGGTGGGGAGACCCACCCCCTTTTCTTTTTCTAGGCGAGGAGGGCTGTGCCTGAGCTGATTTCCAATATGACCGGGGTTCTGGTGGCCGGCGGGCAAAGCCGGCGCATGGGCCGGGACAAACGCTTTCTTGAGCTTGGCGGGCAAACTCTGCTTCAGAGAACCCTATCCTTGCTGCAAAGCCTCTTTGCAGAGGTGCTGGTTGCCCTTGCCGAGCCGGTGCCCCAACTAACCGGCCGGAACTACCGTGTGGTAACGGATCTTATTCCAGGCTGCGCCACGCTGGGAGGCTTGTATACGGGCCTGGCATCAGCCGGCCACCCCAGGATTTTTGCAGTCGGGTGCGACATGCCTTTTTTGAACCCGGAGGCCATTCAGAGACTTGCCGGGATTGATGCGCAGGCCGATGTGGTCATGCCCAAGCTGGCGACAGGGTTGCAGCCCATGCACGCGGTGTATTCAAAGGCCTGCCTGCCGCATCTGGAGCGGATGGCCAAGGCGAAACAATTGAAAGTACAGGCCTTGACGGAAATCCCCGGTTTAACCGTGAGGCTGGTTTCCGAGAAAGAGTTACTGGACGTTGATCCTCAATTACTATCATTTTTTAACATCAATACACCGGCTGATCTTGAGTTTGCCAGAAAGCTGCTGGCGGGTTCCGGAAGCGAACGCCCATAGGAAGGTCGGGCAAACGAAACGGACGGCGCGTTACCTTGTTCCGCCGCAGCAGTTATGTTAGATTCCGAAATCGTTTTTTCGCTGAAAACAAGCGGGGTTAGCCCGCTTGTTCATGAGGGTTCGTGACGAAACCGCGGAGACGCTCCGCGAGACGGGTGCGTGGAGCTGTGATGGCGTGGCTTCAAGCCACGCCATGGAGGTAGCGAAGGAGGTGTGCCTCCTTCGTGGGGATCGTACAAGGGGGCTGGCCCCCTTGTAGGAGCCCGCGAGGCAGGCACCAGGGCCGAGCGGGCGACGGGAGGGAGGCAGACTTGCAAGGTCTGTTGACCGACCGAGCGGCGAACCCGCCCGCTTGGCCGCGGTAGCTGATGGCCAAGCTTGTCGTAGCAGCGTATCTGCGGTTGCAGTAGAAGCCTTCATGAATATGCGGGCAAAAAAGAGGAGGGGTGGTGCCTCGGGATATCGTGCGTGACCAGGTCACGGGTGCACTGCGGAATGCCCTGCAGCAAGCCAGACAAAAAGGGCAGCTCGCGGCGGGGGAATGGCCGGCAATCACGGTGGATCTTCCCAAGCGGCCCGAATGGGGTGATTTGGCCACGGCTATCGCCATGAGTCTTGCCTCGCAGGAACGGCGTTCTCCCAAGGACGTCGCGCAGATCATCCTCGACAATCTCGATCAGCCCAAGTCCGTCTTCGATCATGTCGAGATCGCCGCTCCCGGTTTTCTCAACATGACGGTCAGGCGCGACCTGTGGATGCAGGTGTTATTGCAGATCGAAACAGAGGGCACTGCCTATGGCCGGAACGATCTGGGCCAGGGCCGGCGGGTGCTGGTGGAATATGTCAGCGCCAATCCCACCGGTCCGATGCACATCGGTCACGGGCGCGGCGCGGCGGTCGGCGATGCGGTCGCCAACCTGCTGGAGGCGTCCGGGTTCAACGTCTCGCGCGAGTACTATATCAACGATGCCGGCCGGCAGATGAAACTGCTGGGACAGTCGGTCTATGCCCGGTACCTGCAACGGAACGGGCGGACCGTGGCGCTTCCCGAAGGCGGCTACCAGGGTGCCTATGTCGAACAGTTGGCGGAGCGGGTGCAAGAGAGCCTGGGCTCGAAACTGGCGGATCTCCCGATGGAAGAGGCCGAACAGCAGTGCCAGGAGTTCGCCTACCGGGAAATGATGGAGATCATCCGGCAGGATCTCCGGTCGTTCCGCATCACGTTTGATTCGTGGTTCAGCGAAGCCTCGCTGTTGTCGGCCGGAGCGGTCACCACGGTGTTGGAGGAGCTGCGGCGAAAGGACCTCCTGTTCGATCAGGAGGGAGCTGCGTGGTTCCGCTCCTCCGCCTATGGAGACGAAAAGGACCGGGTGATCCGCAAGCAGGACGGCGAATACACCTACCTGGCGTCCGATATCGCCTATCACCGCGACAAGCTGCAGCGTGGCTACGATCTGCTCATCGACGTGTGGGGGGCCGACCATCACGGGTACATTCCGCGCATGCAGGCCGTCGTGGAGGCGCTGGGATATCCCAAGGACCGGCTGCGCGTGGTGCTGGTTCAGATGGTGAACCTCATGCGCGGCGGGAAAAAGGTCGAGATGTCGAAACGGGCGGGCGAGTTCGTGACGCTGCGCGAGGTGGTTGACGAAGTCGGGGCCGATGTCGCCAAATTCTTTTTCCTGATGCGGTCGTCCGACCGGCATCTGGATTTCGATCTCGAACTGGCCAAGCAGCAGTCGGCCGACAACCCCGTGTACTATGTGCAGTACGCGCATGCCCGCGTCTCCAGTCTCTTCCGGGTGGCGGAGAGCCGCGGGGTCGCCGTGCCGAAACCCAGCAAGGCCGATCTGGAAGCCTTGACCGATCCGGACGAGTTCTCCCTGGTCCGGAAATTATCGGCCTATCCCTCGGTGGTGGAAGGCAGTGCGCTGGCGCTCGAGCCCCACCGGATCGTGTTCTATCTTCAGGAACTGGCGCAGCAGCTGCATACCTTCTATTTCAAACACCGGATTCTTCCTCCGGCAGCTGAAGGGGAATCGGCAGATGCCGGACAATTCGTGAAGGATGCGACGGTCTCGTCCGTGAAACATCGTGAACAACTGACTCCCCAATTGACCGGGGCGCGGCTTGCGCTGATGGGGCAGGTCGGGCAGGTCATTCGAAATGGATTGGGGCTCCTGGGGGTGTCCGCGCCCGAGCGCATGTAGAGGGGATTTTCGATGTTTGGATTTTCGGTGCAGAAAACTGACCTGGGGGGCGCGGCAAGAAACGGCCGCCTGGCGACGCCGCACGGAACGATCGCCACGCCCGCATTCATGCCGGTTGGGTCGCTCGGCCCCGTGAAGGGCATCGAGCCGAATGAATTGCAGGCGATGGGCTACGGGCTGATGCTGAACAATGCCTACCATCTTTTTCTGCGCCCCGGCCACGAAGTCATCGCCGGGATGGGCGGGTTGCACGCGTTCAATGCCTGGCCCGGGGCGATCCTGACCGACAGCGGGGGCTTTCAGGTCTTCAGCCTGGCCAGGTTGCGCAAGGTGTCGGATGACGGGGTGACGTTTCAGTCGCATCTTGACGGTTCCCTTCACCACATCACGCCGGAGCGGGCGATCGAGATTCAGGAGGCGTTGGGGGCCGACATCATCATGGCGTTCGATGAATGTGTCGCGCTGCCGTCATCGGCCGAGCAGGTGCATGAGGCCGTTCGCCGGACCAGCCAGTGGGCCAGGCGGTGCCTGATGGCCAGGCGGCGGAACGATCAGGCCCTGTTCGGGATCGTCCAGGGAGGACTCGATCACGACCTGCGGAGGCGATCGGCCGATGACCTCGTGGCGATGGGCTTTGACGGCTATGCTGTCGGCGGGCTGTCCGTCGGTGAGGAGCCGGCGTCGAGACATCTGACGCTGGACGCCACCATCCCGCAGCTTCCGGCTGACAAGCCCCGCTACTTGATGGGTGTCGGGTTGCCGGACGACCTGGTGGAAGGGGTGGCGCGCGGCGTTGACCTGTTCGATTGCGTCGTGCCGTCCCGCCACGGACGCACCGGGTGGTTGTTCACCTCGCTCGGACGGGTGTTGATCCGGAACGCCAAATATGCCAAAGATGAGCGTCCCGTCGACCCGTCCTGCACCTGTCCTGTCTGCAAGCGGTATACGCGGGCCTATTTGCACCACCTGTATCTTGTGAAGGAAATGCTGGGGGTACGCTTGAACACGATCCACAATCTGTATTTTTATGCGGGCATGATGGCGCAGATCCGGCAGGCGATTGCATCCGGAACGTTTGCCGACTTTCGCGCCCGCTATTATGAACGCCGGGACCAATTGCAGGCGCAGGCGGACGGGCCGGACGGGCCGGAAAACCGGACGCTGGCGTCGAGCCTGGCGGAAGAGGGACGGCCATGAAGGTGCCGGGGTCGGTGGCATGGGCCCAGGGTTCCGGCGGCGGCGGCGGTGGAATGCCCGGCACGCTGGTGTCGCTTGTTCCGTTTGTCCTGATTTTCGTGCTGTTTTATTTCCTGCTGATTCTGCCGCAGCAGAAACGGCAAAAACAGCAGAAGAGCATGCTGGAGTCCCTGAAAAAGGGGGACAAGGTGATCACCTCATCCGGCATCTGGGGAACCGTGACCAATTTGGGAAAGGACACGGTGACGCTCCAGATTGCCGACAACACGAAGATCAAGGTCCAGCGTGAGTACATTGCGCGGCTGAGAAGCGATGACGAGGATTCGCCCGCATGATTCATGTGGGCTAATAAGGAGTATGAGAAACGCATGAAAAAAGTCGGCGGGCGGTTCACATTGCTGGCGTTGGTGGTGGTGCTTTCGGCGGTGTCATTTCTTCCCTCGTACCCCGCGGCGTTCCAGGCGCTGCCTCCGTGGTTGAAGCGGGCCTTTCCGAACAAGGGCATCGCGCTCGGGTTGGACCTGCAGGGCGGCATCCATCTGGTGCTGGAGGTCGAGGAGGACCGGGCCGTTGAGATCGCCGTGGATCGGTCCGTCAACGCGATCCAGGATCTCCTGGTCGACAAGAAGATTCCGGTCGAGTCCGTCAAGCGCACCGGATTCGCCCAGGTGACGCTGGCTTTTCAGAAGGAGGACCTCAAGGCGGAGATTCAAAAGACCCTCGAGGAGTTCTCCGCATTCTCCGAGAAGTCGGGCGCGGGGTCAGCCGGGACCCTTGTCTACGAGTTGTCGGAAGGCGAAATCAAGCGGATCAAGGATTCCGCGATCAATCAGGCGCTCGAAACGATTCGGAACCGCATTGACCAGTTCGGGGTGGCCGAGCCGCTGATCCAGCGCCAGGGCCTGAAACAGATCGTCGTCCAGTTGCCGGGCATCAAGGAGCCGAAGCGGGCCAAGGACCTGATCAAGGAAACAGCCCTGCTGGAGTTCAAGATGCTGGACGAAGCCAACAAGCTGGCTTCCGAACTGCCTCAGCGGGTGCCCAAAGGTCAGGAAGACGCCATTCTCAAACAGTATCAGGACAGGATTCCGGAAGGCGATCAGATCCTGTTCGAAAAGGTCGTCGAAAAGGACAGCGGCCGCGAATACCGGATCCCCTACCTGGTCAAAAAGCGCGTCATGCTGGCGGGCGATGTGCTCAGCGATGCGCGCGTCTCCATCGGACAGTTCAACGATCCGTACGTCGCGATTACGTTCGACGCCAAGGGAGGGCGCGAATTCGAGCGGATCACCGAGGAGAATGTCAAAAAACGGATGGCGATCGTGCTCGATAACACGATCTACTCGGCGCCGGTGATTCAGGAGCGCATCGGCGGAGGGCGGGCGCAAATCACGGGAACCTTCACTACGCAGGAGGCCAACGATCTGGCCATTGTGCTGCGGGCCGGCGCCCTGCCGGCGCCGTTGAAAGTCATCCAGGACCTGACCGTGGGGCCGTCGCTGGGACGGGACTCCATCGAAAAGGGCGTGCAGTCGACGCTGTTTGCCGGCGTGATGGTCGTGCTGTTCATGGCCGTGTACTACCGGCTGTCCGGCGTCATCGCGGATTTCGCGCTGACGTTGAATCTGATCTGCCTCATCGGCGCGCTGGCGGCGCTCAATGCGACGCTGACGCTGCCCGGCATCGCGGGAATCATCCTGACCATCGGCATGGGGGTGGATTCCAACGTCCTGATTTTCGAGCGCATCCGCGAAGAATTGCGATCGGGAAAGCCCGTTCGCCTGGCGGTGGACGGAGGCTATGACAAGGCACTGCTTACCATTGTCGATTCGCACGTCACGACGCTGATTACCGGCCTGGCGCTGTTTCTCTTCGGCACCGGCCCCATCAAGGGGTTTGCCGTGACGCTCTGTCTGGGGATCGCCATCAATCTGTTCACCGCTCTGGTGGGCACGAAGGTGATCTTCGATGTCATGAACCGTCGGCGGCAATCCGAACACCTGAGCATTTAAGCGTCTGGAGGAGTGATGTATATGCAGGAGCACGCATGATCGAAATTCTCGGAAAAACGAACATCGACTTCATGGGTAAGCGCAAAATCGCGTTTGTGTTCTCCGGCATCATGGTCGCGCTGGGAATTCTGGCCATGGTGCAGATCGCGCGGGGGGCTGCCAATCTCGGGATCGACTTTGCGGGCGGGACCGCGGTCCAGCTCAAATTCGATCGACCGATCCGGACCGACGAGGCGCGGGCGGCGCTCGAGCGGAATCATCTTGCCGGTGCGGAGATTCAGGAGTTCGTGTCGGAAAACAAGCTGCTGATCCGGGTGAAGGCGGCGACGACGATCGAGGAAAAGGTGGCTGACCGGGTGGTGGCCATTTTCGGCAAGGAGTTCCCGGACAGGAAACTCGAGGTCGAAGCGTCGACGGAGATCGGGCCGACGATCGGGCACAAGCTGCAGGAGGATGCGCTGATCGCCATCCTGATCTCCTTCGCGGGTATCATCCTGTATATCGCCGCCCGGTTCGAATTCCGTTTCGGGGTCGCCGCGGCTGTCTCGACCTTCCACGACGTGCTGGCGGTGCTGGGACTGTTCTATGTCCTGGACAAGGAGGTCACGCTGCTGGTCGTGACGGCCCTGCTGACGCTTGCAGGCTATTCGCTCACGGATACCGTGGTCGTCTTCGATCGGATCCGTGAGAACTTGCGCGTGCGCCGGCGGGACGGGCTGGAAACGATCATCAACAACGGCATCAATCAGGTCCTGAGCCGGACGATTGTCACCAGTTTGACCGTGGTGCTGGTATTGGTCCCGCTGACCCTGGCAGGCGGCGAGGTCTTGCACGATTTCTCGCTGGCGCTGCTCTGCGGGGTGATCGTGGGCACCTATTCGTCGATCTTCGTGGCCAGCCCATTGCTGGTGATCTGGCCAGGTGGAACAGGAAAATTGCTCAAGAAGGGATAGGATGGTCCTAATAAAAGTGTTACCTATGCTTGACAATAACTGAAAGGCACACGAAAATGAGCACTTAGAAGGATTGATCGGTGTTACCAAAATGAAACTCTGGGGCCATTCACACAGTCTCCAGCGCAAGATCATCATGGCAATCGTGATGGTCGGCCTGCTCCCGCTCACATTCTCCCTTATTCTCACCTATTTTACCGAACGCCGGGCGCTTCACGAAACGATCGGTGTCAATTTTCGCGAAAAAGCGGTTGAAGCGGCCCGCCGGGTTGAAATGCAGGTGACCCGCGGCATCAATGAAGCCCAGCAGCTGGCGTCGACTCCGTTCCTGCGCACGGCGGTGGCGGAGTCCAATCGCAGTTATGCCGGCAAGGAGCCGCGCAACATCGAGTCCATGATCCAGGACTGGCAGAAGCAGTGGCGGCGACGAGGGAAGAGCAATGAGTTCCCCCTGTTCATCAACCGCATCGTCACGAATTACCTGATCCGGTGGCACGATATCCGGCGGGCCGACTATCTGGGGATTCTGGTGACGGATAACCAGGGCGCGCTGGTCGTCAGTTCGATTCCGCAGGCGGAGTACTACCATGGCAAGAGCGCTTGGTGGCAGACGGCGTTCAACGGGGGGCGCGGCGCGGAGTATGCGAGCGAACTGTATTTCGATCCGTCCTACGGCACCCATGTGCTGAATGTCGCCGTTCCTATTCTGGATGAGGACCAGCGGACGGCCATCGGCGTCGTCAGCGTGCTGTTGAAGCGGGATTCGCTGTTCCGGGCGATCTCGGAAGTGACGATCGGAGCGACCGGCCATGCCATGCTGATGAGTTCGGACGGCACGCCGCTGCTCTGCCCCGTGCTGGCTCCCGAGGAACATGCGGTCACGCCGGCGCTGGTCGCGCAGCTCGCGCCGATGCAGGCGGGGTGGTCCATCGCCGAAGACGATGCGCACGGCGGACGCCATTCCCTCATCGGCTTCGCGCCGGTGCGGTTGAGCGAGCATCTGGCGCCCGGCAGCCTGGGCGGGAAGCGCTGGGTCACCTTCGTGCGCCAGAATCCCTCGGAAACTTATACGACGCTGGATCAGCTGCTCGTCAAAGTGCTGGCCTACGGGCTCGTGGTGTTTGCCGTGCTCGTGGCGACCGGCGCGTGGGTGGCGAGGAGAATCGCCAGGCCGCTTGCCGTGCTGCATGAAGGGGCGCAGCGGATCGGATCGGGCAATCTCGACCATCAGTTGACTCTCACGACCGGCGATGAACTGGAGCAGCTCGCCGGGGCGTTCAACGGCATGGCGACCAACCTGAAACAGTCGTTCACCCAGCTCGAACAGCGGTCGCTCGAAATCGAAGCGACCAAGCGCTATCTGGAGAACCTGCTCGAAAACGCCAACGACGTGATCTATACCCTCGATACCGAGCAGCGCTTCACCTACGTGAACGGCAGGGTGTCGGGGTGGGGATACCGGAAGGAAGACCTGATCGGCCGGCCGTATTTATCCCTGTTGTCGAAGCGCCATCGCGGCCGCCGTTTGAAGAGCACGCTGGATATCGGCGCCAAGCAGGTCTATGAAGTGGAGGTGCTCTGCAAGACCGGCGAGACCAGGACGGTGACGGTCAGCGTGTCGCCGCTCTGCGACTCGGAGGGACGGATTCACGGCGTGCTGGGCATCGCCCGCGACATCACCGAGACGAAGAAGCTGGAGCAGCAGATCCGCAGTTCCGAGAAGCTGGCCTCGGTCGGAAAACTGGCGGCCGGCGTGGCGCACGAGATCAATAATCCGCTCGGCGGCATCCTGAATTGCCTCTATAACTTCCGGAAGGGCGCGCTGTCGCCGGCACGGCAGGAGGAGTATCTGGTCTCCATCGAGGACGGGCTGCGCCGGGTCCAGAAGATCGTCCGCCAGTTGCTGGATTTCTCTCAGCAGCACGATCCCGAGTTTTCCCCTGCCAATATCAACGACGTCGTCGAGCGGGTATTGGTCCTGACCGAACATGCGCTGGACGCGAAGCAGATCGGCCTGGACAAGCAGCTCCAGCGTGACCTGCCGGCATTGATGGTGGACCGCCACATGATGGAGCAGGTCTTGATGAACCTGATCCTCAATGCCGTGCAGGCGATCAAGGACGGCGGCACCATCACCATCAGCACGCGGGCGCATGACCGGAACTGCGAAGTGGTGGTGGAGGATACCGGGTGCGGCATTCCCGCGCACGTCCTGCCGCATATCTTCGATCCCTTCTTCACCACCAAGGGGACGGGAGAGGGGACGGGGCTGGGCCTCTCGGTCAGCCTGGGCATTGTCGAGCGGCATGGAGGCCGGATTTTAGTTGATAGCGAAGTGGGGAAGGGATCGGTGTTTACCGTCTGTCTTCCGCTGTCCAACGAACGGTCCACTGAACGATCGATGGTGGGGAGGATGTCGTGAAATCGCCGGCCGTGCTGATCATCGACGATGAACCCTTGATGCGCCTGTCCATGGAGGACGCGTTGCGCGCCGTGGGCTGCGAGGTGCGCGCCGCGGCAACCGGGCCGGAAGGGCTGGCCATGCTGGAGCAGGCGGCGTCCGACATTGTCGTCACCGATCTCCGGCTGCCGGGGATGGACGGCCTGACGCTGCTGCAGGCGGCGAAACAGCGGTCGCCCAAGACCGAGGTCGTGCTGATCACCGCGCACGGCTCGGTGGAAACGGCCGTGGGCGCGATGAAAGCCGGCGCGTACGATTACATCACGAAACCCTTTTCGATGGATGAACTGCTGCTCATCGTCGAGCGGATCGGCAAGATGCTGGCGCTCCGGCAGGAAAACGTGTTGTTGCGGGAGGAACTGGAAAGCAAGTTCACCTTCGAGGGCATTCTGGGGAAGAACGAGCGCATGCGGGAGGTGCTGGAAAAGGTCAAGCTGGTGGCCGCGACGGATTCCACCGTGCTGATCTCCGGCGAGAGCGGGACCGGCAAGGAACTGGTGGCGAATGCCATCCATCGCAGCAGCCCGCGCCGCGACCAGGCGCTGATCAAGGTCAGTTGCGCGGCGCTGCCTGAGACGCTGCTGGAAGCCGAACTGTTCGGGCACGAAAAGGGCGCCTTTACCGGTGCGCTGAAACAGCGGCGTGGCCGGTTCGAGCTGGCGCATAAGGGCACATTATTCCTGGATGAGATCGGCGAAATTTCTCCGGTCGTCCAGGTCAAGCTGCTGCGCGTATTACAAGAAAGGCAGTTCGAACGTGTCGGCGGCAATGAAACGATTGATTCGGACGTCCGCCTCGTCTGCGCCACCCAGAAAGACCTGAAGAAGGAAGTACAGCAGGGGCGCTTCCGTGAAGACCTCTATTACCGGCTCAACGTGGTGCCCATCCAGCTGCCGCCGCTGCGCGCGCGCCGGGAAGACGTGCTGATGATCGCGGAGCATGTGCTGCAGACACGGGCGGCCCGGCTGAGCAAGCCAGTGAAGGGGTTCTCGCAGGGCAGCCGGGAGGTGTTGCTGCGGTATTCGTTCCCGGGCAACGTCCGCGAGCTGGAAAACATGGTCGAACGGGCCGTGGCCCTGTGCCGGCCCGGCGAGGACGTACAGGCCTGGGATCTCTGCGGGATGCCGTCCTGTCCCTATCTCGGCGGCCAACCACAAGAAGGCTGCGGTTTCTGCAGCGAAGGATTGACGGGGAAGCGGGCGATCCCGGCCGGTCGAAGCGATGTGGTGGATTCGCTGGCGGCGGCGCGGGAGCAGTTCGAAAAGCAGTACATCCTGTCGGTGCTGGTGCGGACGGAGGGCAGCCGGACCATGGCGGCGAAGGTTCTCGATCTCTCCAGGAAAGCCCTCTGGGAGAAGTGCAAACGCTACGGCATTCCGTCGAACAGAAACGGTAAGGATGTCGAGGACGAAGACGAATAGGCTTTAAGGCGGCAGGGTGGCACGCCCCTCGCTTCAGCGCCTCCCGGAACGGCCCTTTCGGACTTTGCCGGGCGGAAGCCTTCTGGAATTCCCGCGGCCGCGGTCGTTGACCGCGGTGCCTTGGTCAGTTCCAGCTTTCCTGCCCGCTAAAGCCTCGGTGGGTGCCCCGCTTCTCCGGCAAAGTCCGCTCGATCTCGCCACCCCACTTTTTAGAATTGAAAGGCGACAGGCCACTTGCAAGCCCGTCGCCTTTAACGCTTCGCCACGTTCAGTGTGCTGCTCCGGTAGCTATTGCCCTCGAAACATTGCCTGCCCTGAGTGCGTCGAAGGGCCTGCCCAGAGCCCGCCCATCGAGAGCCTCTGGGTCGAGCGATCGAGGGTCCGCTTCTTTGACCACCATCTACCGAAAAATTGTGTTCTGACCCCACGCAGCTCGCCTCAGATCTCTTGTTATCGTACAAGTCATTGGCATGATACATAAAATACGATTCAAAAGAACTCTTGCAATCCTCCGGTAATTTTGAAAGAATTGCGCACATTTCTTTCAAAGATAGAAATGCTTTGAAAGTGGCCATTGACCCCTGGGTAGTACGTATGGACGCGAAAGACTTTCAAACGCCGAGTGCCGGACGTGTTGTGAAGATGCCGCAAGGCTATCTGGCGTTTGTTCCTTCTCTCCTGCCTCCCGCGCTGAAGTACGACAACGATTTGGTGCTCGCGCTTTCTCGTGCCGATGCCGCACTGAGCGAACTGTCCGGTCTTGGCCGGCAATTACCGAATCCGCATTTACTCATCAGTCCCTATGTGCGTCGTGAGGCCGTTCTCTCTTCTCGCATCGAGGGCACGAAGGCCAGTCTTTCCGATCTATTACTGGATGAGTTGGACGCGGGAGTCTCGCGAAGCGGGGACGATGATGTCCGGGAAGTCCGGTGCTATGTCACGGCGCTGGAATATGGACTCAAGCGGCTCTCGACCCTGCCGCTCTCGTTGCGTCTCGTTCGGGAGATCCATGCCCGGCTCATGAAAGGCGTCAGAGGCGAACGGGCCATACCGGGAGAGTTCCGTCGTTCGCAGAATTGGATCGGTCCTTCCGGGAGCACGCCGGCCGCCGCATCGTATGTCCCGCCGCCTCCCGAGCACATGGACGAATTGTTGGCCGATTGGGAACGATTCCTCCACACACGGGACCGATTTCCCGATTTGGTTCAGTGCGCGATCATGCACGAGCAGTTTGAGGCGATTCACCCCTTCCTCGATGGAAACGGACGGGTCGGTCGCTTGTTGATCACGTTGTTTCTTGTGGAGCGAGGCCGTCTGTCGCAGCCGTTGTTGTACTTGTCCGCCTATATCGAAGCCCATCGGCAGGATTATTACGATTTACTGCAACGGGTTCGGACGCACGGCGACTGGACGGCATGGCTTCTGTTCTTTATTACGGGCGTCCTCGACATTTCCACGGAGGCCGCGGGCCAGGCCAGACGGCTCATTGATCTGCGGGAGCAATCTCGAGGGCGTCTGCGCGACAAGGCCAAAGCGCTGGTGTTACTGGATGAGCTGTTCGTAAACCCTTACATGACGGTATCCAAGGCCGAACGCGTCTTAAAGGTCTCAAATCCAACCGCACGGCAAGCCGTTCTGTTACTTGAGCGAAAAGGATTGCTGGAGGAAGTCAGCGGCCGTCAGTGGGGACGGTTGTATTTGGCCAAGCCGATCATGAACGTTCTCGAACCACCCTCGAAGAAGACCTGACCCTTAACGCTTCGCCACGTTCAGTGTGCCGCTCCGGTAGCTAGTGCCTTCCAAAGATTGCCTGCTCCATGTCTCTTGTTTATTCCCCATTGCCCTGCCTGGGGGAATTCGCTAGACTGCCACCCAATTTATTCGGCATCCAAATAATAGATGGAACCGGTCTAAGGTCACAGAATGTGACCTTAAATAATACGATTGTACGTGGAGGCAATTGAGCGATGCGCGACCTGATCCCGCATGAACAGATCGAAAAGAGCATTTTTCTTCTGCGCGGGCAGAAAGTCATCCTGGATGCCGACTTGGCGAGGCTTTATGGGGTGCCGACCTATCGGTTCAACGAAGCGTTCAAACGAAATCGCCATCGGTTTCCTGATGATTTCGCCTTTCAATTGACCGCGGACGAGTTCGCTGATTTGAGATCACAATATGCGACCTCAAGCGTGCAAGGCGCCGATAAATTGGAAGATACGGAGGACTCATCGCAATTTGCGATGAGTTCATCCCGGAGACCTGGCCGTAAGGATCGCGCGAACCGGTCGCAATTTGCGACCAGTTCCAGCCGTCATCGTGGTGCCGCCTATCGTCCTTGGGCATTTACGGAGCATGGTGCGCTGATGGCCGCGAATATTCTCCGCAGCGAGCGCGCGGTGCAGATGAGCGTGATTGTGGTGCGCGCTTTTGTTCGATTGAGGGAAATGCTGGCAACCAACAAGACGCTGGCGGCAAAGCTGGCCGAGTTGGAG
>Ga0209640_10001116_pt1 | contig 22223 bp, 21 predicted proteins | sample RifCSP10_1_FD_184018 | JGI IMG/M metagenome (GOLD analysis project Ga0209640, IMG submission 184018) | Soil microbial communities from Rifle, Colorado - Rifle CSP2_sed 10_1 (SPAdes) (version 2) | ecosystem: Environmental > Terrestrial > Deep subsurface > Rock core/Sediment | place: Rifle...
GGAATATCGGACGAGACGGTCATCAGGAGACGGGCACCCGGGTTCGATTCCACCGCCTTCTTCATCCCGGCCCGCACGTTCTGAAGCATGCCACCCTGATTGGGCAGGATAGCCTCAATCTTGCTGCAAGAAATATTGGCCGGTTCAGATAGGCCCACCAGCACCACCCGTCCGATTGAACTGGCCTGATCCAGCGCCTCGAGTACCCATTGGATCATCGGCTTTCCAGCCACATCCAACAGCGCTTTAGGTCCTCCCCGCGTATACTCATAGAGTGGGTCTCCAGGTTCCGGTATGCCTCCAGCGGCTACGATAGCGTCCATATTAATTCAACTCCTGTAGCTGCGGTTCGAAACCGAGTCTATCGAGCAGATCGGTCAGTTCCATACGGGTCAAGGGTCTTTTCTTACCTGAAGCAGCAACCAGGGCGGCTTCCATCATGTTCGTACCAAAAGAGCGACCCTGCAATACCGGGGTGGTGGTCACGAGATATTTAACCCCTGCCTGGCGCAAGAGTTCCACATCATTGGGTGTGGTCGTGTTGGTGACAATCACCTTACCAACCAGGTGGTCAGGCATGTGGCGTTTGATATAGTGGCAGTCGCCAGCGATCACGGAAGCCCAATCATAGTATTGCCGAAATTTCGGAACACGCTTCTCCTGGGCTTCACCGGTCGGATAGATCCATTCGAAAGGCAAGCGCGTGGCAATGGGAGCCAGCGTCGCCGCGGCGATCTTAAGGCCGCGTTCACTCCTGATGGGAAATGGCAATCCGAGCACAAACATCAAATCGCCAAAAACGGTTTCATAACCCCCGCGCAAGAAAGACTGGCCCATCCCCCAGCGGTCAACACCGCTTGCAACGAAGGCGCGTTTCTGACGGATATAACCTCCGATCCGTTTTTCCAGGAAAGGGACAATCTGGTATTCTAACGTGTTCTTCAGGCCGGCGCCATCAACGACCGGAGTGTGTTTGACATGGCGAATCAAAGGCTGGACAGAATGGATGGTGTAATACTTCTCGCCGACCAGGATGCCCAGATCGGCGCCGCCAACTCCAAACGCATCCACCTTACCATCCAGCTCTTGAAAGAGCCGGGCTGCTTTTTCCATATCGCCATCGGTGCCGATCCTCTCGAGGCAGATCTTCTCCCCCAGCAACGCTACCTCAACCGCCTTGTCTCGCTTAGAAGACCCAATGCTGACGCTGACTGCTCGTTTCATGGGGAGGTCCTCCTCGGGTTTGTATTAATCGCCAGTGCAACCCGTCAGATGTCCATCCAGTATACACCCAACCACTCAATTTCGAAAACCCGAAAGCGCCAGGGGATTCTTCTCCCCCTTTCTTGATAGGGTACTCCAGATGTTATAATGCAACCAGGCATTAAAGCATCACGTAATTCATCCCTCAGGAGGCAAACCGATGGATCTCCCCATTAATGCTTACTTCAAAGGCAAGATTGTCCCCTATTCGGAGGCCAAAGTTGGCGTTTTGACCCACGGCCTTAACTACGGCACGGGGGTATTTGCCGGGATCCGGGCGTATTGGAACCAGGAAGAGGAACAACTGTTTATTTTTCGCCCACGGGACCACTTCCGGCGCTTCTTGAATTCGGCGAAACTGATGTGCATGGAGTTTGGTGAGACTCCGGAAAGCCTGACGAAAATAACCGTCGCTTTGCTGCGAGCCGATGGTCATCACTGTGATGTTTATATTCGGCCGCTCGCGTACAAGGCCGACGAGAAGATCGGGGTAAAACTGCACGACTTGCAGGATGAATTTTCCATTGTGGCGATTCCCTTTGAGCGTTACGTGGCTAATGACACGAGCGCCCACGTGACCGTTTCCTCCTGGCGACGAGTCGACGACAATATGATCCCCGCCCGGGGTAAGATCAGCGGCGCCTACGCTAATTCGGCATTCATCAAGACCGATGCCTTACGCGCCGGTTTCGACGAGGCCTTGGTGCTCACCCAAGAAGGACATATCTCCGAAGGCAGCGCCATGAACATCTTCATGGTTCGAGACGGCACCGCAATTACCCCGCCGGTCACCGAGAATATCCTCGAGGGCATCACCAGAAAGAGCGCTATTGAACTTTTGCAAGCTGAGATGGATGTCGTAGTAAAAGAGCGGCCGATTGATCGCACCGAAGTGTATTTATGTGACGAATTCTTTATGACGGGCACAGCAGCCCAGATCACTGCGGTTACCCATGTCGATCACCGCCCGGTCGGCAGCGGTGAGATGGGGCCCATTACCGCACAGCTACGCAATCTGTTCCAGGATGCGGTCCGCGGCCGGATTTCGAAATACCGTCATTGGAATACACCCGTGTACGAAAAGCAAAAGGAAGAGGCCGGGTTTGTTGTAAGCGCACAGGAAAAAGCGGCATAGTCTATCCCTCTTTCAAGTAAACGATCTCACTTTCGATGATACCCCCGGCGTGGACTCGCAGAAACCCCACGCTGGGAGGTAAGCTATTCCTATCCGGACAACAGGCCGTTCCTGGGTTAAAAATCAGCTGGTCATTTACCCAGTCATTGATAGGGAGATGCAGGTGTCCAAAAATGATGACCCTGGCATGGGGAAAGGCCTGAACCAGACGCCGCTTGTATCGCTCAGGCTGCAAGCCGTAAATCAAGTATTGCGCCTTACCCGCCAGGTAATTCCACCAGCGACCCTGCCCATGCGTAAGTAGGATGGGGACCCCGCCAAATTCGAGCTCTAAAAACAGTGGCAGATGCCCCAACCGCCACAAATCGCGGTTTCCACGCACTGCGTAAACGGGAGCAATGTCACCCAACTCTTCCAGAACTCTGGGAACGGAGACGTCGCCAGCGTGCAAAATGGCGTCCAACCCGGCATCTCGAAACAACGGCAACACCTCGGGGTGGAGCGTTCGCTTTCGATCGGGAATGTGAGTATCGGCGATAATCCCCAAGGCGATCATGCTACCGGCGAAACGGAAGAAACTTGTTTGGGGAACAGGGATTTTAACAGCGCTCGAGCCCGGTCATTGGCTACCCAGATGTCCGGATAGGAATATCGAAGCTCCTCGACGCTCCGGTAACCGAACAATAACTGCAGGAAAGTCAATCCTGGAAAAGCCGCGCCGCCAGAATTAGCCAGCGGAGTCGGTCGCCAGGGCTCAATCTCCTCGATTTCACCGGCGCTAAATACCAGGCGCAAACCCTCCCGGTAAAAGGTGATCTCCAGCTCACCGCTGAAGCCGGACATCGGCGAATCCGCCAGGCGGTGCTGCAAGACAGGGCTTATGTGACGGATGAAATCCGGCAAATCGGGCACACGGATGTACCAGGCGTAGGGCTCACGTACTCCGGGCAGGCGATCAGAGATGACCGCATAAACCGGGTGCTCGGTGCCGAGCCAGAAGGCGAAGGCTCCAAAATCAGGGCCGCCTCCGGCATTTGCGGCGTAGGCTTTGCCGGTCTCTGCCAGGTAGCGAATGACGTGATAAGTGGGTACCAACCAGGGCACACCTGGCATCAATTCATAATAAGTGGCAGCCAGGGTGGGTCCCCAGTCGTGAACCGGGTGGGCAAAGCAGCCAACTGGCTTTCCTTCACGGCTCTCGACGACGCGGATTTCAGCACGGCTCACACTATCCGGGCTCTTGCCGCTAATCTCGTAGCGCCACAGCTCCTCATTCCTGACACAGTTAATCAAATAACGCTGGCCTGCCTGCTCGTAAAGGCTGGCAACGAAGGGGATGTCACTTTCTGACGCCGGACGAATGCGGTACAGCTCGGCCTCATTAGCTTCCAATTCGGGAACATGGGGCAGGTAGCCGATCCGGCCGCCGCCCAGCTCCAGGGCCATTTCGTAGCCAAACAACCGGTAGTAATAGGGAATCCCGGTGATCGCCTGAATTTTCTCACCGCGCTCGGCGCTCCACTGGTGGATGGTTTCAAACTGGGCGCGGACCAGACCGCGGTTGCGGTAATCTGGATGAGTTCCTACTAATTCAGGGCGCCCGACGCCGAAAGGGATGCCGCCGTAAGTCCAGGTCTGAGAAATGAGATTTAAGGAGGAGACAATTTCTGCACTTCGCGTGTCTTCGACGATGGTAAAGTCGCCAACATCAAAAGTCGGGTGCGGACGCTCCATCAGGTCCCTGGTCCAGGCGCCGACCCGTTCATCGCGCTCCTCCTTCTCGAGGTTGCCGTGGATGCGGGCATTGAAAGTCACCAGCGCCTCGGTATCTTCTTGGGTAGCGCGGCGCAGGACGAGACCGTCACCCAAGTCTCGGATGATTTTCTGTTCTCCGAACTTATCAGCGGGCATGATTGATTCCTCAGGAAATATTCGATGAAGCAAACGCCAGAAGTATACCCCAAGCGGGAAGAGTGCGTGAAGACGTGAGGCTTCTTCACCCGGTCCCCCGAGGTCTCCCGACCGAGGGGACATATGGCCTAAATATGGACCGAGGCGATCGATGTGGGCGTGATGAGCAAATAAAATCGCCTGGTCTTAACCAGGCGATTTTATTTGCTCAAACGACAGATAGCCGTTATGGGACGACTTCGAGGTTCACCTCTCCGACGCCGCCTTGAATATCCAGAATGATGGTATGTTCGGCAGTGTCAAATGCCTCATTGATGAAGGCGTCCTGTTCATCCCTCCTTAAGCCGGTTGCAACGACCTGTCCGAGACCGCCGCTGACGTCCACTTTCACACCCACTTCACTGGGCAAAAGCACCGTCAAGTTGCCGACTCCACCACGAATGGCGGCGCCAAAGTCCCTCGCCCTTTCTCCGGTTAGATCTACGGTGATGTTGCCTGCTCCGGCGGCGACTTCAAGAGCAGTCAGATCAAGTTCACCGACGTCCAGAGTGCTGTTGCCAGCGCCCAATTCGACGCGCAGGTCTATGGGAACATCTTCGTTAAGACGAATGTCCCATTCATAGCGAAAATTGGTTAAATTTGCGTCCAGGTCGATATCGGTGGGCTGGGTGACGAACAGGCTGCCAACGGCCTGATCACCGCTTTCGTCCACGCTGTAAGTTACTTCCGGCCTCCATGCATCGATGGTATAAGAAAAATCAGCCTCCATTAATGCTTCTGCACCCCCCCGGATCTGGAGCTCTCCGGCTCCCATCGAAATTTCGGCGATGACGCTATCCGCGCCTTCCAGCGAAACCGTGTCGCTTGCCTGATTTACCTCGACCGCCTGTTCATCGTCAGCACAAGCGGTAAGCACCAATAGCATAAAAGCCAGCAGAATTATTGCGTACCTTATTTTAAATATCCTTCCATATTAAGTTTCCAAAGACAATAACCGGTTGAAAAACGAACGGTACCGCTGCAAAGCGATCCGCAGATCCTCTGTCGAAACCTCATCGCCGCGGTTCCACTGATCCTCCAAGGAATCTCGCTCGGCGGCAAAGGTCTCCGCGATCGTCCTGACCACTTGCGCTACCAGTTCATCAGCTTCTTCAACCGAACGGCGTGGATCATCGACAAAGCGAGTCTGAATATCACGCCAGCGAGAATGAAAACTGGCCGCTTTCTGCTCTTCAAACAATGGGATCGGTTCTTCAGTCTTTACCGATCCACCATCGCTCTCAGTTTCCTCTGCGCTTTCCTCGTGAAACTCTTCCCGCTTTTCGGTTGCTGAAACCAAATCGGCAGTGCTCAAGCGATCCTCTCTCTTTTCTTCACTCATCATACTTTCTCCCTTCTTTAATCCATTTCTAATACTGCTGTCCCAAGCAGCTCTTCAAACACAGCCCGGCAGTGCACCATTGCCTGGCGCAGATCTTCCGTGTCGACTTCCTCTCGCTCGCTCCTGGCTGCAATCTCATGTACGCCGCGGTAATGGGTCACCAGATCAGGGTGATCGACAGAAATATCCGCCACACGTTGATCGAAATCAGAGACGGGATATCCTCTGGCAGCCATTACCTCTTTTACCAGCCGGTCCGCTTCTTGAACGGCCTGCACCGGTTTATCGACGAACCTGGCCTGGACCTCGCGCCATTCCCGGGCGAAACGCTCCTGCTGTTCTCTGGAGAGCAGTTTAATATCCAGGGATTGGACATGCTCTAAACGGGATTCCAGTTCTTCTTCCGCCTGCTGCTGATCGCCCAACTCGCTTACGGCGCGTTCATACTCAGGGCCGAATCGCTCGCGGAGCCGCCTGGTCCGCTGGCGGCGGGCGAATGCAACTCCCAAGAAACCCCCAACTACCAGTAATATCAGGGCCGCAATAACAATCATTACCACTGTGGTTGTATCCATATCTCCACTCCTTCTCGATCCCACAGCCTTTCTTAAAAAGGCAGTCTATCTTTTTTCACCATTACTTGCTGGCTGAGAATAAATTACGTATTTTCTCTTTTTAACGATAAGAGGATTGGAAACGGCTGTAAATAAGGAATCTCCCTATTAGCAGGTAGGGATTTCCCTATTTACAAGAGCTTGCTTCGGCAGCGAAGGCCTTGCTAATGACAGCACAATGAGAATTTCTGGAAAATGCTCGCGCATATGCCGTAAAACGGGTTTAGAATGTAAGATATCCATTGCCCAAGCCGTCTATAGCTTTGTTCGATATAGGAGATAGAGAGTGGACAATTCCTTTCGCTTATTCAGTGTCCGCGGGATCGCTATCCGGGTGCACATCACCTTCCCCTTGATCCTGGTCTGGGCGGCAATCCAATTCGGATTGCTAACGCGCCAGGGAGCAGCCGGGGCGGTCTTTGGGATTATCGTCATCCTGCTCCTGTTTGCCATCGTGGTTCTGCACGAGCTGGGTCACAGCGTGGCAGCTCAGGGCTACGGCGTCCCGGTCAAGCAGATCGTCCTGCTGCCGATCGGAGGCGTCGCCCAGCTGGCGCGCTTTCCTGAGGAGCCAATCCAGGAATTTATCATCGCCATTGCCGGTCCTTTGGTCAATTTTGGTTTAGCGATCGTATTGTTCGTTGCGGGAGTGTTGTTCGGATTGGGCAACCCATTGGAAGACCCGCTGGCGATCACCAGAGTCCTGGGTCAGCTGAATCCCAGCGCCATCTTTACTTATGTTTTCGCTTCTAATCTGTTCCTGGGAATTTTCAACCTGATCCCGGCCTTTCCCATGGATGGCGGCCGGGTGCTGCGAGCCTTGCTGGCGGCGCGGATGGACTATGCGCGCGCCACGCGCATTGCCGTCACCGTCGGCCAGGCGATGGCCTGGCTGCTCGGTCTATGGGGATTTCTCAACGGCGGCTTCTTTCTCATTTTGATCGCAGTATTCATCTACATGGGAGCCAGCCAGGAGGGACAGCTGGTGCAAATCCGCCATGTGTTGGGTGATTTGAAGGTGGCGCAAGCCTATTCACGCCAGGCGCGGGCCCTAAGACCCGAAGCTCCGTTGCGAGAGGCGGTCGATTTGACTTTAAGTACTTTTCAGGCAGATTTCCCGGTGTGTGATGGAGACCGGTTGGCCGGCTTCCTGAGCCATAACCGGCTGGTCGACGCGCTTAATCGTCTCGGTCCAGAGGTTCCTATCGGCAACGTGATGTCCACCGAAGTCATGCCCGTTTCTCCCGCTGAGGAATTGATTGACGTGCAGCGGCGCTTAGCCGAAAACAACCTGGATGCCGCCCCGGTGGTGGACGGAGATCGCTTTCTCGGTCTCATCACCTTGCGGGACATCAATGAGATTTACCGGCTGGTCTCCAGCCAGCCGGACCTGGCACCGGCATTGCGCAGGCATGGTCGCGATCGTATCGGGGGCTATAGCGCCTCCCTTCAAAGCGATCGAGAGCAAGAAGAAGTACCGCCGGCCACACTTCCCAAATAATTCTTGGCGCGCCAAAGCCATGGGATCGGGGTGTTTTTTGTGGGCGGCGAAGCTGCCCACAAAAAACACCCCCACTACTCCTTTTTCGGATAGTGACTTAGAAATTAGCACTTGACTGATCCGGATCGATGGGGTAGACTTTAGCAACTTCGAAACCCGATAATCAATTGATCATGATGACCTCCTTCTGCAACCGCTATTATTTTGCCGCCTTTTATTTTGGCACCCGGATCCGGGATGCCGTTGGCGGCGCTTAAGCGGTAAAGAAGGACTTTTACCCTACCCAGACAAATGCGAGGCCAACGGCCTCGCATTTTTTATTTGGAGGCACAACCATGGCAATTCGAGGTGTTCGCGGCGCAACGCTAGCCCAGACAGATAGGCCCGAAGCGATATTAATCGCCACGCAAGACTTGTTGGTGTCTATCATGGAGGCTAATCCAAGCATGGAAGTGGGAGATCTTGCCAGCGCTTTTTTCACGGTCACAGAAGATTTGCGTTCGGCATATCCCTCCCAGGCGGCGCGAGAGTTGGGCTGGCAGCACGTGCCGTTGATATGCAGCCGGGAGATCCCCGTGCCTGGAGGCCTGCCGCGCTGTATCCGGGTGCTTCTGCATTGGAACACCGATCTGCCGCAACACGCTATCCGCCACGTCTACCTGGGCAGCGCTGCCGAACTACGTCCAGACCTGACCGTGGCGGATTTTTCTTAATTGGAGAAGAAACGCTCTCCTGAGCCTATTCTTTTTGGAGGAGATACCATGATGATTATCATGCGCACGAATGCCACCCCGCAGGAAATCGCCGCAGTAGTCGAGCGCATCGAGGGGAATGGATTGCGCGCCCATCTTTCGAAGGGGGAGGAGCGCACCGTGATCGGCGCCGTTGGGGATGGGCGTCCGGTGCTCAAAGACCAGTTCCTGCATCTCCCCGGCGTCGACCGGGTGATCCCGATAACCCGGCCTTACAAGCTGGCATCCCGGGAATTTATCGCGGAAAATTCTCTGTTCCCGCTGAACGGCGTGCAGGTTGGCGATCAAGGGGTAGTGCTGATCGCCGGGCCGTGCTCGGTAGAAAGCCGCACCCAGCTGCTGGAGACCGCTCACGCCGTCCGGGAAGCCGGCGCGCACGCCTTACGGGGCGGGGCATTCAAACCGCGGACTTCTCCCTACTCCTTCCAGGGCTTAGGTGAGGCCGGATTGGAAATGCTGGCCGAAGCCCGCGAACAGACCGGCATGCCGATTGTCACCGAGATCATGGCTCCCGAGCACATACCGCTGCTGACCCGCTACGCGGATGTGCTACAAATCGGCGCCCGCAACATGCAAAACTACGCCCTGCTGCATGCTGCTGGAGAAAGCCAGCACCCTGTCCTGCTCAAACGCGGTATGATGGCCACGATCGATGAGCTGCTCATGGCGGCCGAGTATATCCTCTCACATGGCAACCGACGGGTGATGTTGTGCGAGCGCGGCATCCGTACCTTTGAGAGCGTCACCCGCAACACGACCGACATTAATGCTATCCCGGCGCTAAAATCACTCACCCACCTGCCGGTCATTCTGGATCCCAGCCACGGCACCGGTCATTGGGAGTATGTCACCGCCATTGCCCGGGCAGGAATTGCAGCAGGCGCGGATGGCTTAATCGTAGAGGTGCACATCAATCCGAGCGAAGCGCTTTCGGATGGCGGGCAATCGCTTAAACCAGAACGGTTTGCTGAACTGGTCAGGCAGGTGCGCGCGGTTTCAGAAGCCGTGGGGAGGAGCCTTGCGCCCATTCGCCACCCGGTTTCCGCTCCGTTAAGCGAACCATGAGCGAGCCTGGCTTTTTGCCGCGCTCGAGGATCGCAATTTTCGGTCTGGGTTTAATGGGAGGATCGCTGGCACTGGCGTTACAGCGACGCTGCCAATCCTTGCTGGCCTACGATCCGGATCCGGGTACAATAGACCTGGCGCGGGAGCATGGCATTGTCGATCGCATCTCAGCCGATCCGGTTGAAATCCTGGCAGAAACTGATGCCGTCATCCTGGCTGCGCCGGTTAGAGCAATTCTGGCGTTGATCGAAAAGCTCCCTGCCCTGCACCCGGGTTCGGCGATCGTTTTGGATCTAGGCTCTACAAAAAGCGAAATCGTAACAGCGTTGGAAACTCTACCCGATCGCTTCGACCCGCTCGGCGGGCATCCGATGTGCGGCAAAGAAACCGGCGGCCTGGCCGGCGCCGACGCTGGCATTTTTAAAGGCGCAACCTTCGTCTTCACCCGGCTCGCCCGCACCAGTGAGAAAGCCAGCGCGTTTGCGGAGGAACTGGCTTCCGCCGTTGGCTCTCAGCCCCTGTGGCTGGATGCGCAACGCCACGACCGCTGGGTCGCGGCGACCAGCCACCTTCCCTACCTGGCATCCGCGGCTCTATCTCTATCAACGCCCCTTGAGTCGGCTCCCCTGGTAGGCCCCGGTTACCGCAGCACGACCCGGGTGGCCGCTACCCCGGTTAGCACCATGCTGGATGTGCTGACCACCAACCGGGATAATATTCTGGAGAGCCTGGCGCAATTCCGGAAGCAACTCGACTTGCTGGAAGAACAATTATCCAGGAATGAGATGAGCATTCTGAAACAGTCTCTCGAGAAAAGCGCTTTACGCCATAAACAATTAATCCGGGCTCCATCCTGAGCAGCATGATGAAAATTATCAGTGCACCGGGCCGGCCATTATCTGGCAGTGTCTCCCTTCCCGGAGACAAATCGATTTCTCACCGGGCCGCACTGTTCGCGGCACTGGCGGAGGGCGAGAGCCGCATCGAAAACTTGTTGGTAGCCGGCGTGACGGAAGCCATGCTCAAGGCTCTGGCCGATTTGGGCGTCCGGTGGGAACTGGATGGCAACCGGCTCATTGTCCAGGGACGAGGCTTCAACTCCTGGGTCCAGCCCCCAGAACCCTTCTTTTTAGATTGCGGCAACTCCGGAACTACGATGCGGCTTCTGGCGGGCGCGCTGGCAGCACTGGGCCTTCCCGCCGTCCTGGACGGTTCGCCCGGTTTACGCCGCCGCCCGATGAAACGCATCGTCGCACCGCTGAGAGCCATGGGAGCGCCCATCCAGGCCAGCCCGGATACAACGGCGCCCTTAAGAGTGGAAGCCCGTTCACAAGACCGGATCCTAGACGCCCTGGACTACACGCTACCGGTAGCCAGTGCACAGGTCAAATCCTGTTTGCTCGTGGCGGCCCTGGCAGCCGATGGCCCCAGCGTGCTACGAGAACCTGGCCCCTCTCGGGACCACAGCGAACGCATGCTGAGAAGCATGGGTGTATCGGTTACCAGCACTTCGGAGAGGTCCAACCTAATTCCTAATACGTATTACGTAACTCGTCTCGACCCGCCAAGGCCTTTGCGCCTCTCTCCCCTCAATGTGGCTATCCCTGGCGATATCTCCTCGGCTGCCTTTTTTATCGTGGCCGCGGCGATTACGCCGGGCTCTCGGGTTACCCTAAAGGACGTCGGCTTGAACCCGACGCGCACGGGGCTGCTGGATGCCCTGCGATCAATGGGCTCAGAGATCCAGGTGATCCAGCACGCGGAACGCTCCGGTGAACCGGTGGGCGACATCCAGGTATCTTACGTCCCTCTGCAGGGGACTCACATCTCCGGCTCGCTAGTTGTCCGCATGATCGACGAATTTCCCGTCTTTGCCATTGCTGCCAGCTGCGCGCAGGGCCAAACCAGGATCAGCCAGGCGGAAGAGCTGCGCCACAAAGAATCCGACCGCATCAGCGCACTGTGCGCAGAACTGCGCAAACTCGGCATCAATTCGATAGAAACACCGGATGGTTTCATAATCAACGGTGGATATATGAATCAGGGCGGCATCGTGGAAGCGCATGGCGACCATCGCCTGGCCATGGCTTTGTCTGTGGCAGGACTGGTTTCCCAAAGCCCAGTTATCGTAGATGGAGCGCAGGTGGTGACCGAATCCTTTCCTGAGTTCAGCACGAAACTGAAGGATCTGGGGGCTGACATTCGCGTTGAAATATGATAAATTGGGGCGGAATATAGGAAGACATGATGCGTGATGCATGATGCGTAATTCGTAATGGTCGATTATTATTCCCTGGGCCTTATCGGGTATCCCTTAGATCACAGTCTTTCGCCCCGGATTCATTTGGCGGCGTTGAAGGCGTTGGGATTCAAAGGCGAATACAAACTCTATCCAGTTCCCGCTGAGCCGAACGGCCTTGAGGTACTGGAAAATCTGCTGGAGCAGGTGCGCCAGGGGATTTTGCACGGATTGAACGTGACTATTCCCCACAAAAAGACCGTCCTGCCGTTGCTCGACAAGCTCGCTCCCGTGGCGCGAACGATCGGGGCGGCCAACACTATCTCTTTAAAAGACGACCAGCTGGTCGGCGACAACACCGATTCTCCCGGTTTCCTGGCCGATCTAAACCGCCTGGGTTGGTCGGTATTAAAAGAAGACAACTTGCACGCCCTGGTCCTAGGCGCCGGCGGATCTGCCCGGGCAGTGGTCTATGCGCTGGCACGATCAGGATGGTACGTGACAGTTGCGGCTCGCCGTCCGGAGGCGGCCGAGGAACTGATTCGCGCCGTCCAATTTATCGTGGCGAAAACCAAACCTAGCGGCGGCCGCGACCCGGTCATCGCCGTCCAACTCGACAAAGATTCCCTCACCAATCTGGATCCAATGCCGCGCCTGATCATTAATGCCACGCCCCTCGGGATGCACCCGCGCGAGCAGGAAAGCCCCTGGCCTCTGGATGTCCCCTTTCCCCCTGAGGCGGCGATCTATGACCTGGTCTACAACCCGCCCGAAACCCTGCTCATGAAAATTGCGCGAGAGGGCGGACTGCGGACGTCCAACGGTCTCGGCATGCTGATTGAACAGGCGGCGCTCTCCTTCGCGATTTGGACGGGACGCACCGCACCCCGCGACGAGATGTTGGCAGCCATAAAGGATTACATCTCCCCCACATAAGGGAGATAGGGATTCATAACAGAAGCGAAATGAAAGCCTCCTCCGATCGTGTGCGAAATTTATCTCAGCATTTCTTTGCCGGTTGGGTCTCCAAGATCCAGGAAATGCAGGCGGCTGGGAAGGATGTCATCCGGCTGGACGTCGGTTCCCCAGACCTCCCGCCTGCGCCAGCGATCCTGGCGGCGCTATCGCGATCCGCGGCTTCCAATAGTAGCCACGGTTACCAGCCCCATCTCGGGCCGCGCGCCCTACGAGAAGCCTGGGCAGGTATGTATGCGCGCCTGCACCAGGTCCAACTGGATCCGGACATTGAAATCGTCCCCTTGTTGGGTTCCAAGGAGGGAATCTTCAACCTGGTGATGGCTTGCGTTGACCCTGGAGATACCGTCCTGATCCCGGATCCGAGCTATATCACCTACACTCGGGCCACGCAATTCGCCGGCGGAAAGCCCTATTATCTGCCTCTAATTGAGGAAAGAGGCTTTCTTCCCGATCTTCAGACCGTCCCTGCGGAAATCCTCCAGCACGCCAGGATGCTATGGGTAAATTATCCCAACAATCCCACTGCCGCCACTGCCACCGGAGAATTTTTTGCCCAGGCGGTCACATTTGCCCAAGAGCACGACCTGCTGGTGTGTCACGATGCGGCTTACACGCAGGTGACGTATAATGGTTACCAGGCTCCTAGCATTCTGGAAGCGCCGGGAGCTAAAGCTGTAGCGGTGGAGTTCAATACCCTTTCCAAGTCCCATAACATGGCTGGCTGGCGGGTAGGGGTGGCCCTGGGAAATGCCCAAGCCTTGCAGTCTTTGTACAGGCTTAAGACCAACCTGGACAGCGGTCACTTCCTGCCGGTTATGGAGGCAGCAATCGCGGCGCTTACCGGCGACCAATCCTGGCTGCTTGAACGCAACCGGATCTATCAAAAACGCCGTGACGCGGTGATCCAGGCTTTGCACGCGATCGAGCTGCAGGCCCGGGTCCCGAAAGCCTCGTTGTACATTTGGTGCCCGGTGCCTCCCGGCTGGACATCCCTGGAATTTGCCACTTTGCTGCTTGAGGAGGCCTGCATCAGCCTGACTCCCGGCACCGTTTTTGGTGAGGGCGGCGAGGGCTACGTGCGCATCTCGCTGACTGCGCCGGTCGAGCGCATGGAGGAAGCCATGCAACGATTGAAGAAAGTAATCCAAGAAAAGCGGAGGATGGGCACATGAGGCTGCGTTTTCTGACGGCAGGCGAATCGCACGGACCCGCGCTGGTAGCCATCCTGGAAGGCATGCCGGCCGGTTTGCCGCTCATTCCAGAAATCATCAACAGCGAACTGGCCCGCCGGCAGCGCGGCTACGGCGCCGGGCCGCGCATGAAAATCGAAAGCGACACAGTGCGCATCCTGGGAGGCGTGCTGGAGGGGTTGACGATCGGCGCGCCGCTGGCACTGTTAATCGAAAATCGGGACCATGAGAAGTGGCGCGGGCGGGCGATCGAGCCTTTTACCGTCCCGCGACCTGGTCATGTGGACTTGAGCGGAACCCTCAAGTACGGGTATGCCGACCTGCGCCCGGCCCTGGAGCGCGCCTCAGCGCGGGAAACGGCCGCCCGGGTGGCCGTCGGAGCGGTTTGCAAACACTTCCTGAAGCAGTTCGGCATCCAGGTTGGCGGTTACGTCGTCGCCATCGGAGACGTGAGCGCTGATTTGGACGACATTCCCCTGGCCGACCGGCCGCGGCGAGCAGAAGAGAGCGATGTACGCTGCCCCGAGCCAGCCGCGGCCGAGGAGATGGGGGCGCGCATCCGGGGGATCATGCAGTCCCGCGATACTCTAGGCGGCGTGGTCGAAATCCTGGCGCTGGGGCTGCCGCCCGGCCTGGGATCTCACGTACATTGGGACCGGAAACTGGAAGCGCGCCTGGGCGCCGCTGTGTTGAGCGTGCAGGCGATGAAGGGTGTGGAATTCGGTCCGGCGTTCGAGAACGCCCGCAGACTCGGCACACAGGTGCAGGACCCGATCCTGTTAGACGGCGATCGCCTGGTGCGCCCCAGCCAGCGTTCCGGTGGCCTGGAAGGCGGGATTACCACCGGACAACCTTTAGTTGTGCGGGCCGCGATGAAGCCTATCGCCACAACCCTTACCCCGCAGCAGACCGTGGACCTTAGCACCGGGGAACAGGTCCCAACACAGTACGAACGCTCCGATTTCTGCCCGGTGCCGCGGGCCGTGCCCATCCTCGAAGCCATGATTGCCTTCGTACTGGCGGATGCGCTGTTGGAAAAGCTGGGTGGGGATTCGCTGGCCGAGATGCGCCCGCGATTTGATGGTTTGCGCCAGGCGCGCCTGTCTGATCTACATCTGGATGGGGAGGCGCATGTATGGTGGGGTGAGGGAGAGCAGGGGAGCGGCGACGGAGAGCGTCGCTAGGGAGCGGCGACGGAGAGCGTCGCTGGGGAGCGGCGACGGAGAGCGTCGCTGGGGAGCGGCAGCGAAGAACGCTGCTGGGGTGCTGGGGAGATATGCTTCCCCACATCAATGTTCCAATGAGTTCGCCGCTCAAACTGGTCGCCGGCAGGGCATTAAATGGGTAAATCAGTTTTGCATAATCTAAAATCAAAGATCTTTCTATACGGCCCGCCGGGGTCGGGCAAGAGCACCCTGGGAATTAAGCTGGCGGAGAGCCTGCGGCTGCCGTTTTATGACCTGGACGAACACATCCAATCCGAGGCGGGGATGACGATCCCGGAGATTTTCCAAGAGGAGAGCGAGGCTGGATTTCGCCGGCGAGAAAAGGCGCAGCTGGAAAAGGTTTTGACCAAGGATTGGGGTGTGATTGCGCTAGGCGGGGGCGCCATGCTGGATGCTGCTAGCCGGAAAATGGCGAGTTCAGCCGGCCCGGTCCTGTGCCTGGCGGCACCATTTGAGACCCTCCTGGCGCGGCTGGCGGCGACCTCCGAGGAACGACCTTTGCTGGTGACAAACGATGCGGACAGGGACCTGGGCGCGGGCCTGCGGGCCCTGCTCGCACAGCGCAGCGAGCATTATGCCACTTTCCCGCTACAATTGGATACCAGCAGCGCGGATACGGCCTCCCTGGTCTGGGAGGCCCAGATTCTATTGGGAACCTTCCACGTGAGCAGCATGGCGAGCTCAGCCGGGGGAATTCCAGAAGACCCGCGCGGCCTGGGATACGACGTGCGCGTGCAAGCGGGCGGCCTCCCGGCGCTCGGCGAAGCACTTCGAGTCCGGGGGCTGCGCGGCCCCATTGCCCTGGTCAGCGATGAGAACGTCGCCGCTCTGCATCTGCACCGGCCGCTCAAGTCCCTGCACGAGGCGGGTTATCCATCCCAGCCGATCGTCGTACCCGCAGGGGAAGATTCAAAAGACATCAGCACGTTGACCTTCTTGTGGGAAGCTTTTCTGGAGATGGGGCTCGAGCGAGGCAGCACGGTGGTTGCGCTGGGAGGCGGGGTAGTTGGAGACCTGGCAGGGTTTGCCGCAGCGAGCTACAAGCGCGGCGTGCCCTGGGTGGCGGCGCCGACGACGCTGCTGGCCATGGCAGACTCGAGCCTGGGCGGAAAAACAGGCATAGACCTGCGACAGGGCAAAAATCTGGTGGGAGCGTTTCACGCCCCGCGCCTGGTCCTGTCCGACCCGAACACACTGGATACGCTGCCAGAAGAAGAGCTACGCGCCGGGCTGGCGGAGGTGGTCAAAGCCGGAATAATTGGCGACCCGGCGCTGTTCAATAAGTGCGCTGAAGGCTGGGAGGCAGTCCAGTCAGATTGGGACGAAGTCGTCCGGCGGGCGATGGCGGTCAAGATCCGGGTGATCGAGGCAGACCCGTTCGAGCATGGCCCGCGCGCCGCTCTCAATCTTGGCCATACCGTTGGGCATGCCGTGGAAATGGCGGCTAATTTTGCTATGAAACACGGGCAGGCGGTAGCCATCGGTATGGTCGTCGAAGCGCACCTGGCGGAGCGGGTTGGGCTGGCTGAGAAAGGCCTGGCAGAGGAGATTGCAGGGGTTTTGAGAGGATTAGGGCTGCCGACGGAGGTGCCGGCAGGGCTGGATAAACGGGCCATTTTGGAAGGGATGCAGGTGGACAAGAAGCGGGCCGGCGGAAAAGTTCGTTTTGCACTGCCCGTCAGAGTAGGAGAGGTTCGGGTTGGCGTAGAGGTGGAACATCTGAGCGAATTGGAGGAAGTATGGTAGCCATCATGGTCCTTCACGGGCCCAATTTGAATTTGCTGGGCCAGCGGGAGCCTGAAGTGTACGGGACGATGACTTTGGACGAGATCGACCAGCGGCTGCTGCAGGCGGGCAAGCAGCTGGGCCTGGAGGTGCGCAGCTTTCAGTCGAACAGCGAGGGCGGCTTAATCGACGCGCTGCATACCGCCCGGGATTGGGCAGCCGGGGTGATTTTCAATCCAGGAGGATATACGCACACTTCGGTCGCATTGCGCGACGCGGTCGCCTCGATTGAGCTACCGGTGATTGAAGTCCATCTTTCCAACGTATACGCTCGCGAGGAATTCCGCCACCGCTCGCTGATCTCGGCAGTCTGCGCGGGCAAAATCACGGGCTTCGGCTGGCGCTCCTATCTGTTAGCTCTACATGCTCTTGCTCAGATAATTTCAGGGGAGAGTTAATTTTTTAACGCAGAGACGCAGAGAAAATTTAAATAATCTCTGCGTCTCTGCGCCTTTGCGACTCTGCGTTGATTCCTCCTAGGCCATTCCCTCATCTTTAAATACGCGGTCGAGGTGGTGGCGGGGATAGGAGCCGAGAACGCGCAGGAAGGTGGCAAACTCCAGGAGATTGGCTAACGCCCGCTCGCAGGCGGGCACCCGGGCATGGCCGGCAAAATCCACATAAAACATATATTCCCAGAGCTGGCCGGGGATCGGGCGGGATTCGATCTTGGTCAGGTCAATATCCCTAAGCGCAAAAACGCTCAAGCTTCTGAAAAGCGCACCGGGCTCGTTGCGCAAGCTGTAAACGATCGATGTCTTGTAATCGCCTACCTGCGGATCTGCCACTGCCAGCGGTTCCCTGGACAGCGCCAGAAAGCGGGTATAGTTTGCGGGGTTATCTTCCATGTGCTCGGCCAGCACCTCGAGCTGGTAGACCTCGGCTGCCCGGCGGGAGGCCAGGGCGGCGGCCTGGCGGTCGCCGCGCTCTCGCAGCAGGCGAGCGCTGCCGGCGGTGTCGGCCTCCGCCACTTTTTCCACGCCTAAGCGCTTCAGGCTGGCCTCGCACTGCGCCAGCGCCTGCGGATGGGAATGCACACGGCGGATATCCTTCAGGCTCACGCCGGGAAGGGCCAGCAAACAATGGCTCACCCGCAGGTGATATTCCCCGACGATGTGCAAGTCGCTATGCAGCATCAAATCATAATTGCGGTGGATGCTGCCCGCCAGTGAATTCTCAATAGGGAGGAGGCCGTGCGTAGGGGCAGATCTACAACCTGCCACTGCCTCGCCGGCGCTTACGACCGCAAACACCTCCTCGAATGTAGCGCACGGGAGCGTGCTTATCTCGTCGCCGAAATATTCAAATGCGGCCAGCTCGCTGTAGGCACCCGGCTCGCCCTGAAAAGCGATGCACAGGTTGGCCATTTAAACGGCCAGCACGGTCTCATCGACATAGTCCAGCCACACCGGAGAGCGAAGACCCTCACCGCGCACGGTCTGGAAAAAAAGTTTCTGAATGGCGTCCGTCACCGGGCCTTTGTTGGACTGACCGATCTTGCGAAAATCGATCTCCCGCACAGGAACTACCTCGGCCGCCGTGCCACATAAGAAAACCTCATCGGCGATATAGAGTTGATCGCGCGAGATCGGCTCCTCGATTACGGGAATGCCCAGATCGCCTGCCAGGGCGATGACGGCATCGCGGGTAACGCCTTCGAGGATGGCGGCCGTGGGGGGCGTATAGATTACGCCGTTTCGCACGATGAACAGGTTCTCTCCACTGCATTCGGCCACGTAGCCTTCCGGATCCAGCATGATGGCTTCATCAAAGCCCGAGCGCGTCGCCAGGGTCTTGGCCAGGGTAGAATTTACATAATTGCCCGAGATCTTGGCTTTGGACATCATCACATTAGGGTGGTGCCGGGTGAAGGAAGAAACGGTCACGCGCACGCCATTCTCCATGGATTCCTTACCCAGGAAAGGGCCCCACTCCCACACGGCAATGCCCACCACCGGTTCCCATGCGTCCAGATTCAAGCCCAGCGGGCCCTTCATGTAAACCAGCGGGCGAATGTAACACTCCAGGAACTCATTCGCCCGGATGGTTAAATGGACAGCCCTATACAGGTCCATAAGGGAGTAAGCCAGATCAGGGATGCCAACCACCTTGATCGAATCCAAAAATCTCTTGAGGTGTTCGCGCAAGCGGAAGACTGCCGGCCCCTTGCGTGTCTCATAACAACGAATGCCCTCGAAGACCCCGGTGCCGTAGTGCAGGGTGGGGGTCAGGAAGTGCACTACCGCCTGGTCGAAAGAGACCAATTCACCGTCCATCCAGATGTAGTCAGATTTCATCGTTCACTCCTTCCATAATGAGTTTTTAGGAACTTCTCAAAAAAAGTGGGGTGGTGGGGGTTTGCAGGCGTGCTCCGCACGCCTGCAAACCCCCATCACCCCCCATTATTGATGTGATCGCAGCACTCATCTCCCTGGTCGTCAAAGACGTTTCTCCTTCCTGTACCAGGTCGGCAGTGCGACAGCCGCTGGCCAGCGCTCGATCAACCGCGCTTTCCACAGCCTGGGCCTCGGCTTCCAAACCCAAGGAATAGCGCAGCAAGAAAGCCGCGGAGAGAATCGTCCCGACCGGATTGGCAATCCCTTTTCCGGCAATGTCCGGCGCCGAGCCATGAATGGGCTCATAGAGACCGCGCCGCTGACCCACGCGGTTGGGGGCATCTCCCAAGGAGGCTGAAGCCAGATTGCCCATCGATCCGGACAGCACCGAGGCTTCATCGGTCAAGATATCGCCGAACAAGTTTTCAGTCAACATGACATCGAACGAAGCCGGGCGCGTCAGCAGGTGCATGGCAGCCGCATCGACCAGCAGGTGCTGCAGGGTTACATCCGGATATTCTCGCGCCACCGCGCTAACGGTTTGCCGCCAAAGGCGGGAGCATTCCAGCACATTGGCTTTATCGATTGAGGTCACATTTTTACGACGAGAGCGGGCGAGCTGAAAGGCCAGATGCGCTACCCGGCGTATCTCGCTCTCCGAGTAAACCATGCTGTCCACCGCCTGCTCCTCTCCATTCACCTGGCGACGAAAGCGCGGCTCGCCAAAGTAGATCCCGCCGGTAAGTTCGCGGACGACCAATAAATCCACATCCTGCAGCCGCTCACGACGCACGGGAGAGGCGCCCAGTGGGTCTGGATGAGGTTTTACCGGGCGCAGATTGGCGTACAACCCCAGGCTTTTGCGCAGGCCAAGCAGACCCTGTTCCGGCCGGACCGCGGCCTGCGGGTCATCCCATTTTGGGCCTCCCACCGCGCCGAGCAAGACCGCATCCGCTTGCCGGCAGGCCTCCAGGGTCTCTTCAGGCATGGGGCTGCCGACGGCGTCGATGGCGCTGCCGCCGACCAGGTGTACTTCCATATGAAAAGTGTGCCCAAAACGGACAGCCACACATTCCAGGATTTCATGAGCAGCCGCTAAAACTTCCGGACCAATCCCATCACCAGGGAGCAAGACGATCATCGCTTCCATGAAATCAACTTGCCTTACCAGGTTTGCCGGCGCCGTTTAAGAGGGCGTATTCCATGCTGTCAGCCAGGGCGCGCCAGCTGGCCTCGATAATGTTGGTGCTGGCGCCGACCGTACTCCACTGGCGAGCGCCGTTTTTTGTATCGATCAAGACGCGCACGGCGGCAGATGTGCCGCTCTCGCTATCCAGGATGCGCACTTTATAGTCACTCAAGCGAACGTTGGCGAGGGCCGGGTAAACGTCCACCAGCGCTTTACGAAGAGCAGCGTCCAGGGCGCTGACCGGGCCGTTACCCTCGGCGGCGGTATGCACGACCTCATCGCCGATGCGCACCTTCACGGTGGCCTCCGCCAGCATGCCACGTCCCCGGCGGTGCTCGACGACCACCATAAAATCGATCAATTCAAAGGGCGGCTGGTAGCCGGGCTGCAGCTGCTGCAGCATCACGCTCAGTGAGCCCTCGGCGCTCTCGAAGGTGAAGCCCTGGGCTTCCAGCGACTTGATCTGGGCCAGCACCAGCCGGGCCTGGTCGCCGCTTACATCCAGCCCGAACTGGCGCGACTTGTCCAGCACGTTTCCGCGGCCGGACAGCTCGGATACCACCGTGTGGCGCTGGTTTCCGACCAGGGCGGGGTCGATGTGCTGGTAAGAGACCTCGTTCTTCAGCATGGCGGCCACATGGATGCCGCCTTTGTGGGCAAAGGCGCTGGATCCGACGTAAGGAAAATGCCTGTCATGTGGCAGATTGGCCACCTCAGCGACGTAGTAAGACAGCTCGGATAAGTGAGCCAGGCTCTCGGTAGGGACGCAGACCTTTCCCATTTTGAGCTGCAAATCCGGGATAATCGTGCACAGGTTGGCATTGCCGACGCGCTCGCCATAGCCATTGATGGTGCCCTGCACGTGGACTGCGCCCGCCCGGACTGCCGCGAGAGAATTGGCCACTCCACAGCCGCCATCATCGTGGGTGTGGATGCCCAAGGGGGCGGATACCCTGGCGGCCACCGCCCTCACAATCTCTTCAATCTCCCAGGGAAGCGTGCCGCCATTGGTATCGCATAACACAACTACGCCGGCGCCGTTCTCGGCGGCAGCGCGAACCGTTTGCAGGGCGTAGCCGGGATTGGCCTTATAGCCGTCGAAGAAATGCTCGGCGTCATAGACCACTTCTTTGGCATGGGCCTTGAAATAAGCCACACTCTCCGCGATCATCGCCAGATTTTGGCTCAGGCTGGTCTCGAGAACGTCGAAGACGTGCAGATCCCAACTCTTGCCGACCAGCGTGACGACTGGCGTTTGAGCGGCGAGCAGGGTTTGGATGTTGACATCATCTTCAGGCCGGCTGTCTTTCTTGAGGGTCGATCCAAAGGCAGCCAGTTTTGCGGTTTTGAACCGCAGCTCCTGAACGCGCTGGAAAAACTCGGCATCCTTAGGATTGGACCCCGGCCAGCCGCCTTCTATGTATTGCACACCAAACTCGTCCAGGCGGCGGGCGATTTTCATTTTATCGTCGGCGGAGAGGGATATGCCTTCCCGCTGCGTGCCGTCTCGGAGGGTGGTGTCATAGATGGATATGTCGGTCATGTAACACCTTCGTAAGCAGCAATTTGGTCTTCCCTTTTAAGCAGGTAACCGAGCTGGTCCACGCCTTCGAGCAGACAGGTCTTGCTGAACGGGTCGAGCGGAAAAGTCACCTGTC